>Ga0115005_10003200_pt1 | contig 13077 bp, 1 predicted proteins | sample ArcOceMetagenome_FD_87163 | JGI IMG/M metagenome (GOLD analysis project Ga0115005, IMG submission 87163) | Marine eukaryotic phytoplankton communities from Arctic Ocean - Arctic Ocean - Greenland ARC118M Metagenome | ecosystem: Environmental > Aquatic > Marine > Oceanic | place: Arctic Ocean... | reverse complement strand
GGTATTCAATTGCTTGGTCAACGTTGACATGTCGCGCACCACATTTGAAATTTGTGGAGAATCATTTGTTGTCCAACGCAACAAAGCAATGTCATCTTTTGGGGGACTGCTGTTTCTGTTGCTTTTTCTTTCTAACCTTGCGTTGCTAATCGATGCACTGTTCAACCCCATTGTCTGTTCCATCAGCCGAGCATTTTCCAAAGTCAATGCAATTTTGTTTTGTTGGGCGTATTGAATCGCCGTGTTCAAAGAAAACATTTCTTGTTCTTTTCTTTTTCTTTGATTTTCAATATCGTCCAACAACAGTTTTGATTCCTGTAATTTTTGACTCATCAATGTCACTTCCTCGTTCCACCCGACCATTTCATTTGTTCTTTGATCCCGTTGGTGTTGTTGGTTGGCCATTTCCGTGGAAAAAGAACGATGGAAAACATCGTTTTCTTGTCGCATGTTCAATGACAATTGTTCGTAATGGACGATTTCATTTTTCAAATTTTCTTTTTGCAACACCATCGCATGGATTTCATTCATGTTCTCTTGCTGTTCTTCCTGCACCTGTTGCAACCCCCTGTTCATGGTCAACAACGTGCTTTTAATCTGCTCCATCTCCGTGGCCAACACCACTTGTTCTTGGTTCGTTTTCGTCAACACCAGTTTCTGTTCCTGTTCTTGCCGTGTCAATCGATCGACTTCCTCGACCAACAATGATTTCGAAGTGGTTAACTTTTGAATCGTTGCCTCAAAGGACGTCATTTCTGCTTGGGTTTCGTCCACCAGCATTGTTTTCTTTTTTTCCAGCACCTCAATGTCTTTTTTCAAAGCACCCGATTCCTTTTCTAAATTTTCAACGGCACTAAACAAATCACCACGTTCCGTCATTGTTTTTAATTTTTCCGTTCTTTGCAAGGTGGTCTGTTCTAATTCTTCCACAAGAAGTTGTTGTTCCGTCACACGGTGGGTGACTTTTTTTAATTCGTTCTCCAAACTTGTTTTGGCCGCGGCCGCGGTCTTGGTGGCTCGTGTTGATTCGAGTTGAATGTGTTCCAACCGTTCTTCGCTTTGACGTACTTTGGTTTTCGTGTCTTGCAATGTTGCAAACAAGTGTTCCGTGGTGGTGGTCAATGTTTGCACTCGTTCCTTTTCTTCGTTTGCTTTGGTACTCCATGTACTCGTACTTCTTTTTAAATCAATGACATCCTCTGTTGACGTCAAAAGCAGGAGAGGACAAGTGTGTGTGGGGGGGGTGGGAGGGTGAGTTGCCGTACCATTGACAGGAAAAAGAGTCGTCGTACAAGCAACAACAGCAATGAGTAAGAAGCAACAGCAGCAGCAGCATCCACAGGAACAGCAACACCTGTTACACGCAACACCCTTCTTACCTTTCAATTGATGGGAATTGTTTTTCAAAACGCGAATGGATCTGTCCAATTCATTCAATTGATCTTCTTTCGCTCGGTGTTGTTCTTTTAATTCCTTGTTTGTCGTTACCATTCGCTTGTATTTGCGTTCCCCGTCTTCCAAATCGTTTTGCACGGTTTCCAAATCCATGGTGTATTTATGCACTTGTGAACTCAACGTCGACGTTTTGTTTTCCAACGCATGTTTACGTTCTGTTTCTCTGGCATGTTCTTCAAACAAACGTTTCAACTCTTTCTTTTTGGTGTCCTTGTCCCTCACCATCGTAGCCAAGTCACGTTTGAACACGGCACTTTCCTGTTTCATGTGTTCCAACTCGTCTTGCGTGCTCTTCAATGCGGCGGCCGATTTCTCCAAATTGCCGGTCACTGCGGCCAGTTGTGTTTCATTGATTTTCAACAATTCTTTTTGTTCATTGATGTCTTCTTTGCATTTTTGCGAAGAACGTGTCAGCTCCTTCAACGCCGCACTGACTTCGTTTCTTTTTTCTTCTTCCTGCCGTCGTTCTTGTTTCAACCCTGCCTTTGTTCGTTCCTCCCGTGCGATTTCCGCATGCAGGTCCATCAATTTCATTTTGTATTGAGCACCACTTCTTTCCCAAGAATGTATTTCTGACGTCAACACATCCTTCTCGGCGGTCAGTTCTATTTCAGTCTGCCGCAATGCGTCCACTGCCGTGGTGTGTTTGCCTTCAATGCTTTGGCACGTACTGGACAGTGCCGCCACCTGTTCCTCCATGGATCTCTTTTGGGACGCCAACGCAGTTGTACACGTTTGTATTTGATGTTGCAACGATTGCAACTCCACTTGGTACCGATGGCAATCTGTTTTGCTGGCTTCCATGGCTTGTTGGGATTCCCCACACAGTTGTTCTTTGTGTGCCACATCTTTCTTTAGGGTTTCGTATTTGTTGGTCAACATGACACATTCCGTTTGGTAGTTCAACGTTTCTTTTCTTCTTTCGTTTTTGACCTGTTCATGCTCGGCGGTACCGCGACTGACTTGCAGAGACAAGTCTTCTTTTTCCTCTTTCAGTGCTGTGCATTTGTCGGTCAATGCCACTTCCATTCCCTTCAACACCAGCAATTCTTCTTCTTTCTTTTGGACTAGGTCGTTTGTTTGTTTTGTTTTTTTGACCGCTTGCCGCAATGCTTCGTTGCTTTCTTCTTCCTCTTGCAACAATTTTCGCCGCCTGTCTTTTTGAGACATTTCTTGTTCCCTTTTCCATGTTGCGTGTTCTTCTTGTTCCAATTCCTGTTTCTTTTTCCAGGAGAAATGTTCCTTTTTCAATGTGTCGTTCGTGTCTTTCCATTGTTGTGCCAGGTCTTCCTCTTCTTTGACTTTTCTTTTTTGTTCCCTTACTTTTTGCACCAAAGACTCGACTTCTTCCTCTTGTGCGGTGTGTTGTGCGTGCAATGTGGCAAGGTCTCTTTCCATCTTTTCTTTCTTTTCCATCCACGCCACGGTCTCTTTCTTACACGTTCTCAATGTGTTTTGTTGTGTTTGCACATCTTTTTCCAACGCGTCACGGTGCTGGAGTTTATCTTTGCATTCCACTTCCAACTGCAACAGTTGTTCCGTCCCTCGCTCCACTTCCTTCATGATTCGTTGGTAATTCAAATCCAAACGAGTTTGAGCTTCCTTTTCCATCCTTTCCAATTGACTGCGGGTTTCCTTTTTGGTCACGTCCGCGGACCGAGCCGCATCCATCACCGAACTTTGTTCCACCACCAATTCTTCCCTCAATTCTTCCGCTCTTTTTTTCATGCTGCTCGTTCTTTCTTGCACACGGGTGTATTCGTCGTTCAACATGTTCACTTCGTGCCGTTTTTCATTGGCCGCGCGCTCCTCCTCGACCCGTTCTTTTCGAGCCTCTTTCAAACGTTCTTCCGCCTGTTCCATGGACATTTTCATGGTTTGGCATTTTTCTTCCAGATTGCCCAGACGACGTTGTTCTTGGTGTTGTTTTCTTTCCATTTCATCCTCGTGCTGCTGTTGTTGTTGTTTGATTTCGTCGGACAACGTATTCATTTCGCGGTTCATTTGTTTGACGTTGTCCTCTCTTTCATGTTTCAATTGAAGTGCCGTGGTCGACATCGCCTCCATTTCAGCATTCAGTTCAGCACGACGCAATTGAATGTTGTTCAAGTCTTGCTCTTCCTGCTTGACCCGCTGTCGAGTGTGTTGCAACGTCGATTCCGCCGCGCGTTGGCGTGATGTTGCTTCCGCGACTCGATCCGTCGCGGCCGACAAACTTGCCTCCAACGTATGCACCCGGCTTTCAATGGAGACTTTCATCGTTGTTTCCAACGTTTGCAATTGTTGTACTTTTTGGACTGTTTTGTTTTGCAATTCTTTCAGTCGTTCCGTCTGTGTTTCCAAATCGCGCCGCAACGTGACCAGAGAATTGGACATTTGCTTCACTTCTTCGTTTTTCTTCGTGTGATCTTGTTGGACCGTTTCCAAATCACTGCGCACGGTGGCAAGACTGGACGACATTTGCTTCATTTCTTCGTTCTGGTTCGATTTATCGTGTTGTACATTTTCCAACAACAACAACAACTCGGACAACTCCTTTTCAGTCGAATTTTTTTCTGTTTTCAATTCTTGCAATGATGTGTGTTCTACAGTCACTTGTTGTTTCATGTCGGCCAATTCTTGTTCACTGGAATTTTTTTCTTTGTTCAATTCCTGCAATGCCCTTTGTTGATCCGTCAGTTGTTGCTTCATGTTGGCCAATTCCTGTTCTGTGTCAGACACTTGTTCCTTTGTTTTCATATGCAGCTCACTGTGAACATCCCTGTGTTGTTGGGTTGTCGGTGCCTTGGTTATCCTTTCTTCCTCGACCACTTCGTCCTCCTCGTTGCTGTCACTGCCGTCACTCAAAATCACATTAAACGAAGTATTCGTGGCAATGGAACTGGTTGACGTATGTTCACTGGCCATTGTTTGAGATTGCGTATCGTATGTGACTGTTGGTTGGGTTGGTTGTGGTGGTGGGGTTTGTGAATGCATCGAACTGGAGGCGGGTGCTGGAAGGGTTTGAGTGTCTGTTGTGGCAGTAGGAACACACAACGTCTCTGACCCAATTGTTGAAAATGTTTTGGAAGGTGTTTGAATACCTGCATGTACAGATGCCACAGGTTCAACAACAAAAGTTTGCGACCCTTCACTGTGGGTGGGTGTTGCTGTTGTAGAGATGCCGGTGGTGGCAGTGCTGGTGGCAGTGGTGGCAGTGCTGGTGGTGCTGGTGGCGGTGAGGGTAGCGCTGGTGGCGGTGGTAGCGGTGGTTCGGGCAGGAGAGCGAGGTGGCGACGTGGAGGAATCTTTGGTTGGAGTCGTGGCCGTATTTGTACCAGTCGTGGCACTGCTGGTAGTTGTTCTGGGGTTTCTTTGAGGAGACGAGGACGGAGAGGATGACGGTGAAGTGAACGTGGAAGCAGTGGACGTGGACGTTGTGGACGTAGCAGCAGTACTTGGTGCTTCTTCTTTTGTGTCCGTTTGTACGTGATGGTCCACCAACTTTGTTGGTGGTGGTGTTTGCGAACCTGCGGAATTCATTTCCTGGATTTTTGGAATCGTGATTTCTTCTTCCACCACATTCGTCTGCACTCCTTGCGAAATTGTTGGTGTGGGTAGTGTTGGTGTAGTTTGTGCGCCCATTTCTCGGACGCCAAAAAGCGAGGTGGTGGAGGAGCTCACATCACCCGATGTTGTTGTTTTTGTTTGAACACCATTGTCTCTGGTCGGCAGTTGATCGTATTGAGTACTGGAATCAACGATTGTTGGACGGGTGGTGACTGTGCCATATTCACGAGTTTGATGCAAATCTTCCGTGTCTGTCGATGTGGCCATGGTCATTGTTACGGTACCCACCGCTGTACTTGTTGTTGGTCGTTTGCTTGGTGTCAAGATTTCCTCCACTGGGTCGGTTCCGGTCGATGTAGTGGGGGTGGTCGATGTAGGAGCATTGGCAAAGTTGGAAGGTGTCGATGTACCCGTGGACGTAGTAGTGGTGGAGGTAGAAAGGGAAGAAGACGGAGTGGATGGAGTGGTGGTAGAAGTTGCTAAATGAGAGGGTGTTGAAGTACCAGTCGACGCAGTGGTCGTTGCATTCGTCGATGTGCTTGTTGATGTTGTGCTGGGAGAAGTCGACGTTGTTTTCATAACACTGGCGGAAGGAGAGGTTGGTAAAGCAATTTTTGGTGACGTGGCCACTGCAATTTCATTTTCAATCACAGATGCCGACAGTACCGCCAAAACACTTTTTTTGGCTTCAATCTCCTGATGCATACGATCAATGTCTTTTTGGAGAAGTGTTTGTTCTTCTCCTTTTGAACCCAGATCTTTGTCCAATGCTGTTGTTTTGGATTCCAACAAAATGATTTCATCTTTAAGATCACCCAATTCACGTGCTGCTTGATCTACTTTTTGATGCATTTGCTGCATTTCGAACAGTTGTTTTTGTTGTTCGTGTTGTGCCGAACCCTCCTCTGTAGCTGCAACCGCAGCAGAAGTGGTAGCAACTACGGCACCCGCAACAACAACTTGATCTGTTTGTGTTTCTATTGATGTTGTGGCTACAACAACTGGTGGAGTCGAAGAACCACCAACAGCAGCAACCGGAGTAGTCGACGCCACAGGTTGTCGAGAAGCTTGCAATTGTTGAATCGCCATTTGCATGATGCTGCTGCTTCCATCATTCATTGATCGTACTTGTTCTCGCAACATCGACAACGTTTTTTTCATATCTCCAACTTGACCTTGAAGAGCTGTTGCTTTGGCAGCAGCGGCACGGGCAGCATTGTTTGCAGCAACTTCCGATGCCGTAACAACAGCAGTGGTTTTGGTGTCTTCTTTTTGCTCTTCTTTTTGTTCCACTTTTGTGACTTCAACCACACCAACCGTTGTGGGTGAAACAATTTGTGGTTCCTGTGTTTCAGTGGTTTCCTCTGTTGCACTGCTTTTATTCAACTCTTGCAATGTTGCTCGTCGGTGTGCAATTTCTTTGTCCAATCTATTGATTTCAACCGATGCCGTGGAACTCGCCAACAATTGAGATTCTTCGTTGTCTTTCATTGTCTTTTCTTTGTCCAGTTCTAAAGCAGCAATGTCTTTCACAAGTCCATCTCGTTGCGCCACCAACAGTTCTACTGTTTTGATCATTTCAGCCGCAGCACCAGCAGTAGCACCAATCTCATCAGTGGCCACTTCTGTAGTTTGTACCATCACCGTCATTTGTTCAGTTGTTTCAGTTGCTTGTGTTCCTTCTTCAGTAGTCATTTCACGCTTCGTTTCAACCCCTGTCGTTTCAACAGCAACAACAGCAACACTACTTTGTTTTGAGTTGTTCAACTGTTCTTCCATGTCCATTGATTTTTTGGTAGTGACATTCAATCGAATTTCCAAACGATCCATTTCATCATTCATATCTTCCATTTCACCTTCTTTCACCAACAACGTCTTTTTCAATTGGACACATTCCTCGGCCATTTCTTCCACCCCATATTTTTTATACACCATGCTTTTTTCATGTTGCAGTGCCACAATTCGTGTCGTGGCCTCTTGCAATTTGACGTCAAGTTTATCTTTGACTTCTTTGCAGGTTCTGTATCGGGTTTCCATCAATTCCAATTGTTTGGCCACGTCTTCCACGACATTTTCCAATTCATTCAATCTTCTATCTGCCACGGTTCTGTCCTCTTTGTATTGTTCACTTTTTTTCGTCAACACGGATTGATGGAGCAGATTCAATGCATCTACTTCATTCGTGTGCATTGCAATGCTTTCCGCCATGTTCATCTTTTCTTGCACCACGCGTTGTACTTTGGTTTCTTGATCCAACATGATTTCCCGTTCTTTTTTCAATTGCATTTGGGTATTCAACAATTCACTGGTGGCCAAGTTGGCTTGCCTGTGCAGTTCGGCCATTTTAGTGATCATTTCTTGTGAAGCAAGACTATGGCTTTCTTTCAAACCAGATTCTATTGAACGGCGTTGTTGACGTTCGGCATTGATGTCCACTCGTTGTTCGTCCAACAATTCAGAGATATGAGTATCCAAGGCTTCACGTCGATCTTTTTCATTTTTCAACATGTCTTGGGCCACTTGCAATTCGGCTTGAAGTTGTTCAATTCTAGCAACGTTTTTGGCTAAATCTACAGTGGATGAAAACCCAGAAGAAGCCATGGTCGTCAATTGTGCATCCAAACAACGTCTTCGTTCAGTTTCTTCTTCCAACAATTCAGTTGTCGTCATGACTTTTAATTTGTACTCTTCCATGGTTGATTTCATGCCCAAGATTTCACTGTTTAAAGTACTGCGATGAATTTCCCATGCTTTCAAACATTCATCTCGGTACCGTTCCGCCTCCATTGCTGTTTGTTTTGCTTTGTTCATCTTATTCGTCAATTCATGCGTGGCTTCTTGGTACTCTTGTGCTTGTCGTTGCACTCTTTCCTCTTGCCTTTTCAAAGAAGTAGCGTAATCCAACATTTGATCCTCCATGTCATTTTTAGACATTTGCATTTGACGGATTACTAAAGCACCTCTTCTTTCCTTTTCCTCCATCAACGAACAGGTTTGACGCAACCCATCCAAATCTTCCACATGCGCGTCATGCACCGTTCTTAATTCTGAAACAACCCGACGTGCGACGGCCGCATGTTCTGTTTCGGATACCAACTGTTGTTGTGTCGTTTGTAATTTTTGTTGCAAGTCTTCTGCCACTTGTTGGTATTGCGATCGACCACGTTCTCCAACAACAGCTTCGTCTCGTTCTCTTTGTAAAATGGCATTCACTTTTTCCATGTCATGCACCATCATTAATTTTTCATGTTCGTGTTCTTGTTCCATGCGCACCATGTCATTTTCCACTTTTCTTCCATGTGTAGTTGCTACTTGTACTTGACCCTTCAATTCATTGACCAATTGAATCGCACCGTCCAATTGTTCCAATGTTGCGGCATGTTTTTGATCGTTCATTTCAGTGTCTTTGATTGTTTGTGCCGCCGAAAATTTCATTGCTTGCAATTGTTCTCTTAACAGTACTTTATCTTGTTCGGAAGCATTCAAGGCTTGTATCAATTCATTTAATTTGACCGACGACACATTGGTGGACGAAGCAGCAGCAGCAGTAGCCGCAGCAACCGAAGCCAGAGTGGCTGCATGGGTAATTTCTTGCTTTGATTTTTGTTCTTGGATGGAATGCCATTCCCTTTGTTCGGACCGCAATGCCAACAAATCGTTTCCCAATTGCAACAGTTTGCTTTCCAATTCTTTTTTTCCTTCTCGTTCTGCTTTCAATTGTACTTTCAATTGTGCTTTATCGTAGGGTGTTTCATTTGAATTGTGTTCTTTGCTGCCGGCAGTCGTACTGTGGTGCAATTGATCCTCGTAGTAAAGTACCTTTTCTTCCAACAACGAGGCTCTTCGTTCGACCAATCGTACTCGGGATTGTGCCGCCGCTTCCGCGGCCGCTATTGATTTCAATACGAGTGCATCTTTTTTGTGGGTCAAAGGAAGTGTTGTTGCGTTGTTGCGTTGGTCGTTGTTGTGGGCAGTAGTGGGGGTAGTGGGGTTAGTGGGGACGGTGGTGGCGGTGGCGGTGGTGGCGGTGGGAGAGCTTGCATGGTCTGGATCATTGTTGTTCATTTGTTGTTGCATTTGAATCATTTTTTGGTGCAGTGCATTTTTTTCGTTTTGCAATAAAGTTGCTTTGGCCAACAATACATCATTCATCGCCCGACTTTTTTCAAGTTCATCCAACTGTTGATCTTGATGGTCCTCAAGATTTTGCTGCTGCGTTTGGTGCGAGACCAATGCTTCGTGGTAACTTCGTGCCAAGTATTCAGCTTCCTCCGCTCTTTCTTCCGCATTGGCAATGGCTTCGACCACGGAATGTTCCATTGTGGTGGGAAAAGGACTTGGACCGGAAGAAGAATGTCTGGAGACGTGTTGCCGGTGTTCTCCCTTTTGGTCGTCACCTTCCACGGCACGGTGAGGGGCAATGCTTTGTTTGAAGTGCGTACGACGAGCTGTCATTTCTTGTTTGGTTAATTTTTCAATCATGTGTTCATTCAAATGTTCCTCTTTTTTTAACAATTCCACAATTTCAATGCATTCCCAACATTCTTGTTGTTGTTGAGATATTGTTGTCTTGAGATCATCTTGGTGGTCCTTGGGGCCGTGTTCCCCTGCACTCTCCGTGGAAACAGTCGCAGCCGCCGCTTCACGCAATTCGTCGGCATGTTGGTGAAGCACACGCAATCCATGCGTGGCGTTTTTTACTTGTGTGGTAGTGGTGGTGGTGGTGGTATTGAGGGAATGGGTGTGGGTGTGTTTTTCAATCAAATTGTGCACAATGGCATTGATTTTTGACACCATGTTTTCCCTTGCCTGCAAACATATATCCAGCGAAGACAAAGGAATGGTGGTTGTTGTTGGGAGTGTTCGTTGAGAAGATGCCAACACACTCTTTGCCATGATCGTTTCCTTTCCAAAAGCATCAATTCCACTTCTATCACCACCACCATGACCATGGCCACTGCGGCCCAATACCACTTCGACCGTTTCTTGATCAATTCTTTCCATGGCCAAACGTGTTTCCAAACCATACATGATTTCATTGGTTTCGGCCAAACGATCGTTTGCGACATTTAATAAATTGTTTTTGGTTTTTAATTCCATTTCTAAATGATCGTTCAAACGTAGGGTTTCATTGGATTGATCAAACGTTTTCGTCGCAAACAAATCACTTTCCAAGGAGACTTCCATTTGTTCATCCAATTTATGTTGCAGTACTTTGGCATGGTTCAATGCTTCCGACGCAATCGCAGCCACTCGTTGTACTTCTTGTTGTTCGTAGCGAGCAATCGCATTGTTGCGTGCTTCTACTGTGACAGCACTGCCATCCAAGACATCAATGGTACGCAGTGCAAACAGAACGAAATCAATGGTACCATTGCTGCCATTGCTGCCTCTGTCGTGTGGCACGTCGTTCATCATGGGGTTGTCGGCAATGGACAACATTCGTAAGGTAGTAATGGTGGTCATGCATCTCAATTCATCCACCAGGGTCAAGGCATTTCTGGAAATACGAAATTCTTCCAATTTGTTCAAAAGACCAATGTCTTTTGGTATATGTTGAATTTGATTTCCAGACACGTTCAAACGCCGCAGATGGACCAATTGATTCAAACACGACAAACGGGCGATGTTGTTTTCGGCTAAATTCAAATCACGCAACAAGGACAGGGGGGTAAAGTTTTCCATTTTGATGATGCAATTGTACGACAAATTTAAACTGCGCAACGAAGGTACGAAATGAAAGTTTTCAATGAAGCGAATTTTACCAAACGCACGGGTACCGGTGCGTTTTGGTAAATGAAGGTTTAGGCTTCGAACATCGTTCATGGTACCCCGTGGAATTTTAGTAGCTTTGCGCAGCAATCGTTCTGTGATGTACACAATGCGTCCCATGGCTTCGCTGCGTGACAGAACGATGGGTTTGCGGTGGGTGGTGGTGGTGGTGGTTGTGGTAGGGTGGTGGTGGGTGGTGGAAGAGGAGGCGGACGTGGCAGTGGTTGTGGCGTGGTTCATGGTGAACGTGGGGTGGGGGTTGGTGGTGGTGGCATCGATGGCAGACCTTTGCTGGTTGCTGGTGTTCATGGTGTGGTCGTGGGTGTGCACCGTGGGCGAGGGGGGGGGCACCTCATTGTTGGCATCAGTTGTTGGGGCAGCAAGTGAGTTGGATTCATCGGTGGAAGCAGACACATGTTGGGTCAAATCAACGGCATCGAACGCATCGTCCACCGTCCGCAACGGCATTCGACCCACTGGACGTGTTGGAAAGGGTTGCAGCAGCAGGCCATTGTAATGGTCCTCTTTGTTGGTCTCGTTGCTGGCTTGGATTGATTTTGGGGTCGTGTCTGGGGCAGTGATGGTCGCACGGACTCGTTGCAGGGTCGTGGTCGATTTGTAACCACGCCTTGGTGTTGTGGTGGATGGGTTGGATTCATCCATGATGTGAAAGGTGGCCATGCACCCTAACCCAGAAAGTGGTGGGGAATTTGTTGTTTTTGTGGATTTTGATTTACTCAAGGCTTCGGACACCTGGACCCCGAAAACATTCGACGGGTCATTGTTTTCTTAGTTATTTAAAAAATGTCGGTGTAACTTCATTATACAACAATCGTGCTTAATTTTATACAGCGCAACAAACAATTTACAAAGTTGGGAACTGAATACTGTATTTCAACGAGTGTGGGTATTCCAGATTTCAGATTTCGGGGGCTGTCCGTGTCCTCAAGGACGACATCACTTCTGATTCCTGACTGACCGCAAACTTCCGGCTTCCCCTTCCCCCCCGCGCAACATGTCGTACCTTCTTCCACATCTTTCCAGCGGGTACGCCGTCGACCAAGCAATTTTAAACGAGGAAGATCGTGTTGTCGTCATCCGTTTTGGACAAGACCACGACGGTGATTGCATGGTGCAAGACGAAGTGTTGTGTGGCATATCAGAAAAAGTCAAGAATTTTGCAGTGATTTACTTGGTCGACACGACAGAAGTACCGGATTTCAACACCATGTATGAAATCTACGACCCCTGCACGACCATGTTTTTTTTTCGCAATCGACACATTTTGGTGGACGTCGGTACCGGTAACAACAATAAAATCAATTGGCCATTGAACAACAAACAAGAAATGATCGATATCATTGAAGTCGTCTACCGCGGTGCTAAAAAGGGCAAAGGTTTAGTGGTGTCGCCCAAAGATTACTCGACAAAATACAAGTATTAACCCGAAAACAAGATCCAATCCAACCATTCCCCCACGAACGACCCACAACACTCCCACTCCCAACGCCCACCATGCCCTCTCACCATTGGCGTGTACCAATGTCCACCGCCTCTGTGGCTACCACTGGCATGTACCGACGCCTGTGCCAAACCAACACCACCAAACAAGCCGCGCAATTACTTTGTGATTCAATCCAGTCCTCTTTGGCACTGTTGACCTCTTTACCGGTACGCCAACAAGGCTTGCTCACTGCCCTGGACCATATTCAAAACCATGCCGCCGAACAACGGCACCATGCTTCCCATGGCACACTCGGCCAGGAACCCCACACATGGACTTCGTTGTCCCATGCATTGCAAGAACAAACCACTGCATTTACCTCCAATTTAGTCTTGCAACAATATTCCCCTTCCGTGGTCCACACCAAACATAAAAATGCAGTGCGTGAAATTCTCTTTCACGCACATTCCTCCTACCTTGCGGTTGAAACATTGATGTCGCTGCCTGCTTTTCAAACCAACATGGACGACAACGTGCCTGCGATTCCCTTGGAACACGCACTACATGAAATCATTGGGGCGTCCAAAGCATTCAGCGTTGAAAAATATGGGGTGTCTCCACCCCTCACCTTGAACGTGGTGAGGGTCAACAACGACATCAATACCGCAAAGGACTACACACGTTTGACGATTCCAAAACTACGTGGTTTGTTGGGGTTGTCCGAACAGTCCAGTACCGCAAAAAGTGCCAAAGGCACGGACCGAGAATATTTTAAAAAAGACGCACTTGTGAAAAAAGCAACGACAGAATTGACAAGTGCATTGGATCAAGGATGTTGGGTAGACCGGCAAGAAATT
>Ga0115005_10003197_pt1 | contig 13078 bp, 9 predicted proteins | sample ArcOceMetagenome_FD_87163 | JGI IMG/M metagenome (GOLD analysis project Ga0115005, IMG submission 87163) | Marine eukaryotic phytoplankton communities from Arctic Ocean - Arctic Ocean - Greenland ARC118M Metagenome | ecosystem: Environmental > Aquatic > Marine > Oceanic | place: Arctic Ocean... | reverse complement strand
TTCTACTAGGGTTGTTATATCTTTTAACTCAAATTACATTGTTGTCACTTGCGTGTTTTCTACCTAATCGCAAAGTTCCGCTCTCTTCTCCCACAAGTACGGAGAAGACATCTTGTTTACCTGCGGCCTGAATCTGCGTGCTCCACCAATGATTCAAGATTGCGCGGTCTCTTTGATTCAATGATTTCAGTCTGACTGTGGCTTTGTCATCAATGGGGTTATCTTCAAACCTGTCTGCATTCATTCCATCTCCTGGCAGTACGTCGTCTTTCCCAAGTTGGCCGGGAGGAAACGGTTGTTCTGGTTTTGCGAGTGGACTTGCCCGAAGAGCAGGTTGGCAATAGGCATGTTCGTAAGGATCGAAATTGCTGAGAAGGTATTTGTCATCGTTGTCATCGTTGTCGTCGTCATCCCCGTCTGTGGTGTCGAGTCCCTGCGCTTTTTGGCGTTGTTTCCTTGCCCGTTTCTCTTGTGCCACTGTGATATCCATTATGGTAGCGACTTCAAGTGGTAGAGTGGAACTTGGGGGGTCGTACCTTGCTCTTGTACTTCGAAGAAAGAAATATGTGATAAACATGAGAGCAATGGTTGCGTACGCTTCGTGCCTTGCTTCCTTCAAAATAAACTGTCCAGTAATTGTCATTTGAGCAATGATCAGACCGAAGACGAAACGGCGAAAGATCTTTGGCCAGAACTGTCCTCCAGACTCAAAAACGCTTTCGAATACGTATAAATGGTGGTGCGTCCAGATGATCCGACTGAAGAGGCAGTATACAGCGCAGGGTATTAAAACGATTGGAGCCACAACTGCAAACACGACACTGATGATAACAACGAGCATGTCTTGTGCTAAAATCTTGTGAAATGGGAACCAACCTGGATCATCAATGGCGCGCATGCCAATTATGACCTTTTTCTTCTGGCGTAGGGTAGCATTTGGGACAATGATGTATCGCAACAGAGACTGGACAATGCTGATTGCTCTCACCAATTCCACTCCAAGTCCAAGGAAGCTCTTCATTGTAACAAGTGAGATGAAGAATGATGACATACGGGGGAGTGAGTTTCCAAGCATCTCAAATGCTGCTTCTGGGTTTTCGATAATTATTGCAAGTGTATCGAAAATAGAACCTGCAACTGCCGTCACTAAAAACACGTTGAGCACTTGAAACATAAAGTATCGCGAAAAAGATCGCATCTGCACCTCGCTGAATGAAAGCAATCCTTCTGCTTTGGAAATCTGCATAAATAGTGGAGGGAGCAGCTGCTGAATGACGATCAAACAGATTGGTTGCACCAATGCCAGGGCAGTGGAGAAGAAAGCTGAAGCGTCATCCAACTGGGCAAGCCGCGGAGAAGTAGATATCAACGCCGATTCGCTGACTAGAAGCGAAATCAATGCAACTGGCACGACATAAAATGAAATGAGGAGAATGACAATCGTGTCTCCAATGTATCCTCTGGTTCGTTTTGCTCCCTTTGAAACGTAAATATTTTGCCACATTACATCTCTTGGTTCAGGCGCATATCTCACCTCCATTGCACCTGGTTTCGAAGAATGCATGGATTGAATCGCAATTGTAGAAGCTGTGAATGTCTTCATTTCCACAAATGCCTTATCCGTAACCTCGTTGTAATGATTCTCGATAGCATCATGTTCTTGTTCGCCAAAGGACAGCAATTCTTCATTACGACGCACAGGCTTACCAATCAAACTTGCGTCAAACACAGATTTTGAGTAACGTTTGATAGCCTGTTTTGCCTTGGCAAACGGACGCCGCTTCTTCTTTTTCTTCCTGTCCTCTTCTCCAAAATTGGCATAGTCAAATCCTGTGCTTTGGGTATTACGCCTTTGCGGCACACCATCTTTGCCTGCTGTTGATTTTGTTTGCGATTCTTGGTCCAGAAAAGGTGTTGCAAGCATGTAGTCAATATCCTTCCTGCCAACTTTCGCCTCCATCCTATCCAACCTTTTCATAACCCTGGCTCTCCTTAGATGCTCTGATTCCACCATTTCATTCATAATCTCCAGCCTGCTATAGAGCATTGTCAACCTCTCAGATGCCCCACTAACAAAGCCCAAATTCTCAAAGTACTGAATTGGAGCCATGGTAACATTTCGCAACTTGGAAGTCCCCATCAATTTCTTCTTTTCCTTCCTACAAAGCAACAATATTTCATTCTCAATCTTGTTCAAAATCTTACTTCTCATCATGACAAGTTTTTCCAACCGAATCAGATTCTGACACATGGTAACATTCTTGACAGCATTTGGATACACATGTTTAAAATAATTCCGAATCTTTTTCGGAGAACGCAAGTGCCTGGGTATATTCGTCACAAGCACTGTTCGAAGGTGCGGTTCTTTGGAAAGCATGTACCTATGCCTAATATTATTGAAAGCATTGTATTCTACGACAAGTTCTCTCATTACAATTCCGCTGAGCAGATAGGCTGCTACGCAATGAACCCAAAGCCTTGGACTTCCCCCAGTAACATTTGCCATGGAAAACCGTAGAAAGTCAGTAAAGAGTAATGATCCGACGTATCCCTTGAGATCAGATGCATTGGCATGACCTCCACCAGTAAAGTTGAGAGGGAGAAGAACAGCGAATGAAAACACGGACATTTTGACAATGCAGCGAAGTGCAAGGCGATGAAAGCGGATGAAAATGAGTGAGTCAAACCCTACACGAGTGATGAGCTGTCATGGGAAAGGGGGTCCGAATGAAGTAAGTGAGCATGCATGTACGTGTACTGTCTTGCAAAGAAAATGCAATAAAAATATGGATAATAGGAAGGCATGGCATGGGCATCATTGAAATTCAAATAAGGGTAACGGGTAACGTACCTCCTCATCCGACATGTAAAAGCAGACCTTGATCCAACTAAAAGTTCCATCCACGGGTAATGGCGGCGGAACGAGTTTGGGCAACCTATGCCTCCGGGGCGAAGCAAACAAAGGAGCAGTCTTTTGATTATGGTAGAAACATGATAAAAATATGAGGAGCACACAAGTCATGATTGTAAACATCATGGCAAGCGTCGCGAATGACATGGATGTTTCTCTAAAGGATGATGCGTCCTCAACGTAGTTTGGCAGAAATCCAAGTCTTCTTCTATGGTCTTCCACAATGGCTATTTTCTCACTGGTGGATGTTGTGGATGTGGATGTAAATATTTGGTCTGGTGCATGTAGTTGCGATAGTGGTATCAGCGGCTCATCTTCAACGGGTCCAAGTAAGTAAACAATGATTGGTTCAATGGTTTTGAGAAATAGAGATTTACGAAAGTTGTGCAAGTTCACGACCCATTCGGGCAATTGAACCATGGTACTTGTACTGTTGACCGCAGCAGATGCCGCATAGGAAGCCGACGAAGCTGATTCCATGGTTTTCAATGCAGGTGGTGGACGTGGACGTGGACGTGGACGTGGACCTTTCCTTCCTTCCTACAAAGGCAACACTGCTTGTTCCTATTTACTATTTCAGAATGTGACTGAAAGTGAATGTCTGAATGTGAATGGAATTCCAATGCTCTGCAGTGTGTACGCACAACCTCAAACAGAAAATTCCCAGTCCAATCTACTTTAGAATCTTCGTGGTGAAGTTACGAAGAGATTCTCAATCCGAATCAGAGGCAGGACGAAACAATTGGGTGTGATAGTAGTTAGTAGTCCAAGAGCGAGGAGGAGGAGGGAGGAGCGGTATTTGGTTGTTGTATTTTTTGTTCACAATAATAGTAGAACCAAGCGGTCGGTTGAACATCATGACAACGAATGAATGTCTTCTGTTGGATTGCGGGACTTGTTGACAAACAAGAGCATTCTCAGTTTCGAATGTACGTTGTAAGGCTAAATTAGCATATTTAGTGAAGGGTATCATAACCTATTATACAACATGTTCCTTTTTAAAACTTCCTCTCTCTCTTTACTTGTCTTTCTCTTCTTCAAGCAACATTTTCAATAATTTCTCTCCACCGCTCAAACCTCCATCTTCTTTGCCGTTGTCTTGTCTGTTGTTGTTGTTGTTGTTGTTGTGCTTGCTGCAGCTTCAAGCTCGCAAGCCTGTTGTTGACGAGATACCTTCTCTGTACTACTGGACGAATACCATTACCATAACCCCAACAGTACTTATCTCAAACATGAGTTGCACACTCTCAAAGTCTCTCATTCGGCTTCATCGCTGCCAAAATGCAATCACGACCAGATCACTGCAAGTATCAAAATCCTTGATGACACAAAGCAACACATGTGTCTCCCAGCAATCAAATAGTAATGGCAATAACATTACTGCTATTGCTACTGCCACGTCCATCAACATGCACAAGTTTTCTCCTATTCCCAAATTTCAAGTTGCACAATTCTCTACAAAACCTGAAGTGGAATCCACAGCTTCGTCTACATCTACAATTACCATTGATGCCACCAACGCAAACTCCAACTCCAACTCGAGTTCATCCTCTGTCCTCTCCACACTCCCAGAAAACTATACACCAGGTCACGCATGGGGCATTCTACAAAAACACTTGGCAGGACACAATAAAGTGCGCTTAGACGACTTCATTTCACTCTGTAACGCTTCTCGTCCCATGAAACCCAAAGATGCAAAAGTCATTCGGACCGCACTCCTTGATCTCAAACGATGCAATGATTTCTACATCTCTGTAGATGGTGCACATGCTGCCATTGATGGGATGATGAGGAGTTTGTCCAGTGATTCAGGATTAGATTCTACCCTGCCAGAGTTTAAGGTAAAAGCTGGGATTTATGTTGCAAGAGTTTTTGGATTGGAAGATGCGGGGCTGTACGTTGCGGTTGATACCAAGGTTTTAAATGAGAATTTGTTCAAGGTTCTTTTGAGTGGTGTGGAAAATTACACTGTTAGTGTAGATGCAGATGTAGATACGGATACGGATGTGGATGTCGAGGAAGGAGACGGTGAGAGCAGCGAGAAGAGTGAGAGCTTGTTGGCACAGGCAGCTGCTGTAGCGAAGAATACTGTTGATGTTCTCTTGACCAGGGCATCAAACCCCACCAAGGATATGAAGAAACGTAAAAAGAGAGAGTACCTCAAGTACTTGAAATGTTCTAGTGGGCCAACACCAGAGACAATTGATTTGGCAGTGAAGATTTGCCTAAAGCATGATGATGAAAACGAGGGTATTATCATGGCAAATGCTGTCTTGGGTGCTTACAAGGAATGTCCACACCTTGGTTCTGCAGAGGCAGATACTCTTGCATTGGTTCAAGATGCAGAGGCTAGAGCTGCAGCTTTGAAATTAGCGGAGGCTGCTGACGAGGAAACTAAGGATGATGATGGTGATGATGATGATTCGGAGGGAAAGTAATTGCCGTATTTGTGGAGTATACTTTTGCAAATGAAACAGGATGAACTGCTGCTTTAGATGCGCTACACGCTGCACTCATGCCTCGATCTATGTGCAAATACTATAATCTATCAATGCATAAAGCACTAGTAAGCCCGGAAGATATTACGGAAATGCTATTATTGAATAAAATGAGATGGAAACCAATTTGTTTCCATGAAATAATACTACTCTATACATTGCACATTGCATGTGTTGTTATTTATAAACCAATAGAATATATTGATTGCAAGATTAGTTTCGGCACGTTTACACGTAAATTCAACATTTTTATCTAGAATAATTATTGAAGTTCCGGCACAGTAGTAGATCTATATATATATATAATGTCACTACTATAACTGTAGAAAACCTTGTGAACAATACAGTATCCGTATAAACAAAAATTGCCGCTGCTGATGCTCAAGAAAAGAGATTCTTCTTTGCAACCTGCGTAATACCTTCGTGAATCTTTTCTGACGCAATATCAACCACGGCATCACAAGCCTTCCTTATCTCCATCGCTTGCCGACTGGCACTATTTGAATGACCTGCACCTGCACCAGCACCTGATGCACCTGTACCTGAACCATCACCACCTGTAGCAACAGAAGTACCACTTTCCGCAGTAGATGTTGCGGCTGCATTGGTAGCGGTAGAAGCAGGACCAGAGACAGAACGATTCTCCATGGAAGCTGTGAATCCTGCTGCGTCTGCCTTTTTCAACTTATCAGCAACGGCTTCAATGCGTTCGGGGTATCTGTTGCGATTCTCGGTTTCCAGGCTTGCCGTGCTGCCAAGATTTCTCATCCAGAGGTTCTAGAAAGATTTTGAAGTTCAGAAATGTGTGACAATTAGAATAAAATGAGAATGGTCCATGGAGTGTATGTATACAAACAAGCACAGATGCCCCAAAAATTACTGATTGAAATTTCCTTTTCAAAATACGTCCTTTTCGCAGCACCACATTTACACATCCAGTGCACAGTACACCGTAAAGTAATGTTCAATGTGCTTACCTTTGTCAAGATATCCATGACATTCCTAGCACTATTACTCATGAAATATTCAATATCCAATTCATAATAACTATCCCAGCAACTGCCCCACTTCTCAAGCCTCAACTTTTCCTCTGTAATAATACTGCCATCAGGACATTGATTGGCAACCGTTTTTTTATAATTGGCGGGGTAAGCCCTAAAAGCCTTGACGTTTGGCGTATGTTTGGCCAAGGACCTCAATGGATCCACGACCATGGCCAAAAACGGGTTCCCAAAAGGATCTTCTGCATTTTGCCACGAAAGTTGTGTTGTAATATCCGTCTGTGATAGGAAGCAATGACTATTTTCACCTAAATCAAATGGATGAGAATGGTACCACCCCATGATTTTTTCCTTGCGTGTTTTTTCCAGACTTTCTACTAGTTCAATCATGTATTTGGTGACATCCTGATCATCCGCTACGACTCTTGTTTCGAACCCTTCGATTGGTAGAGGGAATACGTCGGTGACTACGAGTGTGTGCGGTGTGAGAGGGTCTGGTCTGCCGAGGATGAGGCCCATTACTTCAATTGGATTACCACCTTTTTTCCTCCCCTTTTCGACGCCAGAGTGGCAATGTGTCATCTGAAAAATGAATGGATTTATAAAATGAAGGAATGAATGAATGCAAAATCAATTAGCTGTGAATAATATGAATGCTTCCTGCGACTATGTTCGATGCTGTAACATGGCTTATTCTTACCATTTTGACAATGGCAGTGGGTGAGACGCTGACGGACTGGAACCATTTGGGATCATCCTTCCATGGTTTACTCTTTCGTAGATCTTCTAGCTTATCAGCATCAAAGGAGTAGCGCGTATTTGCCACGTTTGAGGATACAGTGCTGGTCTTTGTCATGGTTTTCAGAGCGCAAGTGTGATATGATGTCAGCTTTCTGTTGTCTGTTGTACTGTATCTTTAGCTAGCTTGCTTGTTGCTTGCTCGCTTGTTGCTTGTTGCTTTGTTGATGCCACCACGACGTGAAGTAGTCGCCTGAAAAAATGAGAGGAACTTCTTCCGGATTCTTATCATTGGTTACGAGCCCTAAAGGTAGAGTAAAGAGTGCCTACTGCAATCTGCATAAATTATGTGTTATGTGCAATGCCACATTGACATGCCACATGCCACCACAACAGTAAATGGCAAAGAGTGGTACCTATCATTCACTTACATAGGACACGGTGTCAACACAATACAGTGAAACAAAACGGCAAGAGTTTCAAGTTGTAATAGTTTGAAAGATGGATGAGAATCTGGGAAATCAGCGGACCAGCAAAAGCGGGAGTAAAAGCAACTCATTATCCATGAGCTACACATCCGACGATTCTTCTTCATCTTCCTCCTCCTCGTCTTCCTCTAATAACTCGCGATCCTTTGATAAACTCAAAAATCAACTTCTAGGAGATGATGCTATTGATGCTGCTGCTCACAAGGTCAATGATAATGACAACGACAATGCCAATGCTGATCTAAAAGAAGTGACATTATCTAATGTTCCAGAGAAGCATTTTGATGCAAACACTAGTGATTCATCCTTTCATGCATTTTATGAAAAAGAAGTGGGAGAAGATAAACATCATCAACTACAATTGGATCAAATGTCTGATGCAGAAAGACAGCGCCAACTCGAACACTTGTTGAATGAAATGGATGATTCTACTGATCGTGATTCTAGCAGGGATGCTAGTGTTGGTGCGTCCACCGTGGGATTTGGATTGGGAACAATGGGCTTGGATGTTCAAGCCATGGGTAAAAATGTTGCATCGCAGTTACAGGCTTCGAGTAGTACGAGTACAACATATGATTCGCCTTCTCGCATGCATGCACATAATCCAGAAACGATTGATGCGGGATCATCAGTTCCAGAGATCAACATGGATGTAGCCATGGATGCTCGTACGAATAGTGAAGATGATGACGTATTGGAAGTATCCTCTTCCTCCTCGTCTTCCGACTCTTCTTCTTCGTCAGGGCCTTCTTCCGTCTCCTCGGCTCGTTCCGATCACCCTGAAAATGAAGAGACGCATGATATCACGGAAGAGGGTATGGTCAATGTTACTTCTTCCAAATCGACTCAGATTTCAGAATTTGATCGAGCCATGACGAATGTCGGACGGGGTGAGGCACACACTAAAGTTAGCTATAGTAACATTGGATCTTCCAAACAGGGACTGTCTATTCAAGTACCACCGGATTCCACAAATACTACTTCCAATCCACAACATTCATATCAGACACCTACCAATGGTGATATTATTTTACCAACCAATAGTGTCAGTCCAAGCACTATTGAACAAGTGCGCACGCTTGATGAAGATGATGATGGTGTTGAAACTGCTCTTGAGATGTCCCTTTCCATATCTCTTTCCAGGAGCAAAAGTTACCCTGGAAGCAAGAGCAGAGATGAAGAGGAGTCCTCGAATGCATCCGCCACCGCAACCGCGTCCGTGACCACGGAAGGGCAAGATATGGCATTGGCAAATTCCAAAATGTACAGTCAGGGAACATCTGTGGCACCATCCACCATGACTGATTCGTCGGCGGTAGCGCTGACGAGGACTATATCATTAGCGCAGCAAATCAAACAATCCATTGATCAAACACCATCCAAACCGTTGCCAAAGACAGTGAAGCCTAGTCAAGAATTGCCCACCATGAGACATACTGCCGTGACTTCGACTCCTACTACGATACGGCCTAAATCCAATGATTTGCCATCCAATTCATTGCCGGATGTGTTTACTAGCGTGAGAGACAAAATTGATGGATTATTTGATAATGAAAGGCGTGGAGCCGGTTTCAAAGAGGAGGATGAGCAATCACAGTTGAATAGGGAGAATCTGAGAAGGGCATTCCAACAAAGTGTTAGTGCTGCTGTTTTGGTGATTTTGGCGCATAAGCGGTATGAGAGGAGAAGGCTGGCAGCTATGGAAATTGAGAAGGTTGTGAGGACTCTGGTGCAGAGTCGGGAGTTGGAACGTGTCAAGGGTATTTTGCTTTTGTTGTCAGATGATTATGTGAGGAGTACCAATGAGGATGCGAGGAAGGGTGGTGTGGTAGCCATGGCTGCGTGTGCTATTGGATTGAAAAAGGCGCATGATATGCCAGGATTGGCGGGGAAGACGAATGAATGTACCGACTTAATTTTGGGGAGTGTTGTGCATGCCTGCCAGGATAATTCTCAGAGAGTGAGGTATTATGCGACCGAGTCACTGTTCAATGTCATCAAGGTTCTACCTTCCTTGGCTGTGGAACATTTCTTCATTCTCTTTGAGATCCTCAGCTCTCTCTCCGCTGATGTCGATGTAGATGTGAGGTCTGGAGCGGAACTTTTGGACAAAAAACTTCAAGGAATCATAATTGGATCTATCAATACTGGACAATTTGATGCAGATACCTGCGTGCCCCTCTTTGCTCGCTTTTTGCACATGAGAAATAAGCAAACTAAAAGATTGACCTTGACATGGTTGCAGGCGTTCGGAGAAAACTTGATTGGCGCTCCGCTCCTTGAATTTCTTCATCTATTTCTTTATGATGTGTTTGCAATGCTTGCAGATCCAAGTTCAAACATTCATCAACTAGCATTGCTCTTTCTCAACTCTATGCTTCCGAAGCTTTGGATGAAGAACGAAGACTTCGAGGACTCTAGTACCTACAATAAAGTTGATTTTGACAAGATTCTCCAGTCGCTAGTGACAACCATGGAACATCCAGATCCCTTTGTGAGAAAAGTAGCCATGTATTGGGTCTTCCGCATCGTTCAGGCTCATATGGGTGATTCGAAAAACAATGTGCTTGGCAATCGGGATGATGGACTGCAGAGATCTGTGTCAAACCCTAATCTACACGCGGCCTCTGTTTCTGTTCGAAATGCATTGGAGCATGTGCTCCCTGGGCTTTTACTGTCCATTGGTGATACCTTCCAAACTCGAGCCAAGATGAAGGATACATTTCTTCCTGATCAAACAACGCACTACCTTGCAGATCAGACAAACAGATGCCTTCAAAATAACGTAAGGCGGGAAGGAAGGAATTATGTTTCTCATCTTGGTGGTTTTGTGGTTGCTTTAAGGGAGGAATTAGATACGCCAGGTGGACTCAGTGGGAAGAATCGCACTGCAAAGGAAAGGAAGCCCTATCGAATGGATGTAAAAACGGATGGCAGCGGTATCGAAAGCACTGGGTGGTTTCGCACAAATGGCGAGAGCGCAGATGAAGGAGAGGCAACGGGTCATGAAAATATTCTGTCTAGGCTTTGTGCATTGGAATGGATTGAACTTCTTTTCGAATATGTCGTTCCAGACGTGCTGAAAGATGAGGTAAGTTGGTTTTATTTTATTTTTATTTTTGAGCACTTTGTATGGTATTAAAAGCGCCTTTCATCCTTCAACTCTAGTATGCAGAAGAATTCATTACGCCCGTCATTCGGCTTTTGGATGATGCTCCTGAGGTGATAGTTCTCAAAAGTCTTGAGGTTTTATCGAAAATCACTGTGTCGAAGAGTGCAAAGTTTGAGAAATCGCCAGCTTTATCAGCGACCTCTAGCGCCAATGTCATTTTCCAGCAAACCAGCAAAGATCAACCAATCAGCCAAACAGATGATCTTCAAACCCATCCTATGACTGACGCGAATGCGACATACGCTCTTGGCATTCTTGACGCTGAAGATAAGGGTCGTCTCTCCCGAAACAGGGAGGTCTTTGCAGCACTGATTAAAGCCCATGCCAGGAAACACTCAAGCGTTTCCTCACTTTCTCGGATTGTCAAACATATGTGTGCCCTGCAACCGCCAGAGTTTATATTCATATCTTTCGGTCTTGAGCTGGATATATTCATTGTCAACATGATTGCTCATAGGGCTAAGACTTTAGCGACCGAAGGACCCGAATCTGCAGAACTTCCTCGTAACGATCTGCAAGTGTCAAACAATCTCGACTTTGCATCCAAATTTGTCCAGGTTCTCTCCAACGTCCTTTTGACTTGCAAAGAAACGGAGCACTTTCGTGTCTTGTTGAAGGGATCTATTGGTAACAAGAGCAACACAACCAAAGATGAACGGAAATCACAAATCTTCCACATTCTACTGAAGACTTTCGCCCACGACTCCACCGCTGCCATCTCATTATGTCTGTGGTGCGGTGCATTTCGCACCGCTGCTTCCTACATTCATAAGATTAATCCACTGGATCTAAATCTGAGCTTTTACATGGAACTTGATCAGCTAGTTGAGTTTATTGAGCGTCCCCTCTTCCGCGACCTTCATCTTCAGATGCTTGAATGCAACGAAGATCCCGCTCTAGAGGGGAGTGGGGCGATGCTCTATAGAGTTCTCAAGTCCATCCTCATGCTTTTGCCCCAAACTACTAGTTATAATATTCTCAAAGAGAGACTTCTCTCAGTTGCTCGATTTCGACAATGTGCAGTCCATTTGCATGGAATGTCATACGTTGAAATCAGAGGTACAAGTGCTGAAGTATTCGTCCATCGAATTTTGGAAGTTCGACAGCTTCATTGCAATGCGAAGTGGAGATCAATTCGTTCCGAGAGCTTGGAACCATCTGGTGTATCTGACTACGATACAATTGATATTGATGAGGGTAGACGAGATTGGTTAGGATACGCTACCAAACAAGACGAGAAGACAAGTAAGCAGAAGTATCGGACTGAAAACACACGAACTGACCAGGAAGAAAAAGAATACAACACAGACAATTATAGCAGTCTCCATCAAGAAGGTGAGTTCTCGCCTGACGATAGAGAGGATACCCATGGCAGTGCGAATAACGACCAAGATGTTTCTGATGAAGAGGATGATGAAGATGTTCAATGGAAGGAGGCTTGGGTAGAAGATTAGAATTAAAAAAGTAACTTGTACTTCTTACTTGAGGAAGGATGGAACTGATCAACAACATTAAAAGGGCATGGCCACTTGATATAGCTAAGGAGGAGAATCTAGAACAATAGTTGATTGCAGAATGCTTGCCCAGAAGAAGGCGGAGCGAATGCTTGTCGATTTAGAGAAGGCTACGGCCCGAAGGTGTGATGCTCTCCTCTCCCGGCTTGGCTGTTGTGGAAGTTGCTGCAGTTGCCGTTCATGATGACCTCGCTGCTTGCAGTACTTGTATTCTCTTTGTCTGATTATCCGAAAGAGGGAAAGGGATATGTGTATCAGTTAGCAATTGACGATATCAATGTACGTGTAGTACAACAATAATAAAATACACTTACCTGATGCTTCTTGCCATTCGGCTTCTTCTTTCTGTAGTGGTTCGTGCGATGCGTCTTCGTCCCGTACGTGTAGTTCAATCTTGAGTCTATAAAAATTTTGAACTCTCCAAGGCTTTTCCGAATTTGAGTCCAAGCTCTGAAAGTTCCTTTTTGATATCGAATTCTATGTCCCAATCCTCGTAAGCCCGTTGCTGCTGATTTTACTGCGAGGAAGTGTTGTCTGAATATCGGTTCTTCTTTGCAAAGTTTTATGCAAGTGTCCCAGGAGCAATTCCTGTTTTTATGTTGCATGTGGTGAAATCTGGCAAAATGGTGATCTTCCAAAGACGCTTTCTTCGTCTCAAGTACCTGTTTTCCGCCAGAATTAGAAAACATGTTAGAGGATATGTTTTATTTTAAATCATAATTTGATCTAACTTACCCTTGTTCTCCTCACTGTGTG
>Ga0115005_10003195_pt1 | contig 13080 bp, 6 predicted proteins | sample ArcOceMetagenome_FD_87163 | JGI IMG/M metagenome (GOLD analysis project Ga0115005, IMG submission 87163) | Marine eukaryotic phytoplankton communities from Arctic Ocean - Arctic Ocean - Greenland ARC118M Metagenome | ecosystem: Environmental > Aquatic > Marine > Oceanic | place: Arctic Ocean... | reverse complement strand
GTGCATTCCAACTTTTGTAGTCCCGCTTACTTCAGATTATACTTCGCAGTATGCACCCTTGCGGCTTACTATTCGCTCTCACTTTATTTGAGCGATAGGAGGACTTTCACCTCCCTAGAGTTTCGAGAGTTTTCTTCTCGAAATATTTTCTTTACTTTCGTAAAGTAATACGTGTACATTCGAGGCACACACATTGTGTATGATGTTCATTGCGAGCAAAAGCTCGCAATGCCACATACATGAAACCGTTATGAGCAATTAATAAATTTGTATCGTCCTGAAATAGTATGACAAAAAAACGAATACTCAGAATAGTATTTATTATTGCAAGTATAACCTCTTTGGCGTTTGTACCATGGATTTTGGTAAAGGCTTGGATTTTACCACTACCTGATACGGTTCAAGAACAAGTAAATGAGGCAATTGGTCATGGACTTGATGGAGTGATTGTTTACGTGAATCAATCTGGGAAGCCACCGGAGTTATTCGCCGCAGGCTGGCATAACCGAGAAAATGAAATACCTGCCGACCCGAAAGCTTTATTCAAAATTGGCAGTATTAGTAAGTTATACATTGCTGTTGTTACCGCCAAATTAGTTAAAGACCATCGTTTGTCATTGGATAAAACCCTCGCTGATTACTTACCGGAATTGAAAGGAAGGATTGCTAATACAGATAAAATCACTTTGAGATTGATGGTGCAACACCGGAGTGGTATTCCTAATTTTACCGACACCCCCGGCTATTGGGAAGACATATCGAGAGACAATAGAGAAACACTTGATTTGGTACTGAATAAGCCTGCTGACTTTGAACCGGATAAAAAATATAGTTATTCAAATACAAATTATTTGTTGATAGGTGAAATACTTGATAAAGCATTGGGATATAGTCATCACCAATATATCAGGAAGGAAATTCTGATACCGCATGAGCTAAACAATACTTACAGTTTGTTAAGTGAAGTAGATTTAAACGATGTTATGAGTGGGTATTACGTAGGTTATGATGATGATATAAAGTATAATGATTTTATAAACCCTGCTGGCTCAATGGTGGCTACAGCAGAGGATGCGGGAATATTCTTGCGAGCATTAAACGATGGTTCAGTATTTAATGAAGGTGAACAGGAAATCTATTCATCTATTTATGTATACGAACATACAGGATTATTGCCAGGGTACTCTAGTATTGCCAAATATCACAAAGATATTGATGCGGTTGTCATTCAGTTTGTAAATACAGGTGGTGGATACTCTTGGAACTTATCGGAAATCGTATATAGTCGTATTGTAAATATACTGAAAAGGCAAAAAAGCTCATAACAACGTGTATAATTAATTGCTACGAAATTTCCTCGCAGGAAATTCACTTGAATTAATTAACTTCGTCTTACGTCAGAAAATCACAACTGATTTCCCAAAACTAACTATACGTAAACAGTTGTCTGTCACCAAGGAGTAGGAAAACATGAGCTTTTTGTGGATCTGAAAAGAAAAAATCCTAGGGTCATCTGTTTTCGAACTTATAGGGAGAATAAATTAAAAATTTTGTTTGTGTTAATATTTATATAAACCTTGCTGTAAAATAAAAATCTCAAAAAATCATTCCTATCATGTCAAAATTATTTTTAGCCATAATCTTTTTAAGTATTCCCGTAATTTTATTTTCACAAAGTACAGTTAAGGAAGACGCTATTGAACAACCATTATATAAACCATTAATTGAAAGATATATACTTGATGAATTAAAAAGTTTAAGACAGGAAAATCAAAGCTTGAAAGCACATGTTACAGAGCAAGTTTCTGAAGCTAAATTAGAGTCATCAGATAGAGCAATTAATTATACTACAAGTACAATAAATAACATTTTTTACATAATAACTGCGGCAGCCTCAATGTTGGTGCTTTTAGGTTGGCATTCTCTAAAGGATATTAAAAAGAGTCTAAAGAGTGACATGTCAAAGAAAATACAAACTCTTACAACTGACTATGAAAATCGTTTACAGCAGATTGAGGTAAAAATGACGGAGCGTTCGAAAATCATCATAGAAACACAACAAAACATAACAAATTCAAATTCGATTCACTCTTTATGGATGCGCGTTGGGCTAGAAAAAAGTGAAGAAGATAAAATTTCAATTTATGATGAAATTTTAAATATAAAACCGGATGACATTGAAGCCATGACTTATAAGGCTGATGCATTATTAGAAATTGGAGAAGTACGCTGGGCTTTAAACCTTTCCATTAGCGCAATTGAATTTGACCCTGAGTACTCTCTTGCATATTGGCAGCGTGCATGTGCTTATGCAAAAATGGATAAACAAGCTGAAGCACTTAAAGATATTGAAAAGGCAATAGAATTGTCCGATACCCTAAAAGACGAACTGCTAAGTGAAAAACATTTCAATAATTTGCATGATAATAAATCTTTTAAGTTGTTAATTCCACACTTGTAACTACTAGATATTTCGAGTGGTTATTTTAATGAAAATAGTTAATAGCAAAAAAATCGGCGAACACACAATAATGAGTATCTGTTTATACCTCCCATCCGGTCGGCACAAACAGATACGCTTACGTTTCCGCCCATTAAAAAAAGAAATTCACTAAGCATAAATAAGGAAATCAATACTTTCGAAGGATAATATTTTGAATAAAATGAATATCACTAATAACTATGGATGTCCTTTATTATGAAATGCAATGCTTTCCATATAAAAAGAAAAGTAGCCAGGGCGGCTACCATGACTACTTCTCTCTGAGTGTTTATTTAAATTGGTAGTGGAATAATTGAGGTTAACAGGCTTAGTGAAAAAACGGTTCCAATGGCTTATCACCATTGAGACCGCATAGTTTAGTTCTAAAAATTATAATCAAAAAAGACCACATTGGTCTTATCAGTTTTTGATGCCGAATCAAGCTCGTGAATTTGGAAAGTTTAAACAAATATTACAGAACCAAAATAAGATTTGAGGTGAAAAAAAATTAGCGTTTTGTGCTATCGGGATTCATCATTATAGCATAAAAGGTAAAGTTTAGTTAGCGCTAGCATTCAAGCAACTGGTTTTATAAACTATTATTTTTATGCTCCTAAAGTTTTAAAAAAATCCCTCCGTTCCTAACCTTGTTTCATCTAATTTTTACCACCTTTAGCCGATATTATATAACATTTTAAGAAAATATTAACATCTTAGAGCTAAGAATAAAATAAGACTAGAAATTCATTTAATACGATCTTTTTAGAAGTCAGACCAACCATTCTGTGGGTGTGACAACTACCAGAAATAAGACTATTCATCATTAGGTGTAGCCTGAGGTCTGATTCCTAAAACCATCGTAAAGCTATTAGGAAAAATAAAAGTATGACTGAGCTATTTCAAGCTGCACTTGCTGCCGAAAACATTATCTACACGCTACTATTAGTCCTCGTACTGCTCTATTGGCTATCCGTCATCGCGGGAGGCTTGGATATGAATGCCTTCGATGTTGATCTAGATATTGATGCTGATCTTGAGGCAGATATGGATGCCGATGTTGACGGTGCAGGAGGGACAAGTGGTTGGCTGGTAGGTGCACTTCATTTTTTCAATTTCGGGAAATTACCCATCATGGTTATTCTCTCTTTTGCCATCTTATTTGCTTGGATGATCAATGTATTAATGAATCATTATCTAGGAGGAGGCAGTCTGACCTTTGCACTCATGCTAATGATTCCCAATTTATTTATCAGCCTTATCCTCACAAAAATAATCACAACTCCTTTGATCCCTGTTTTTAAACAACTCAATACGCCAGAGGAAGAGGTTGATTTTGTTGGAATGATTTGCAAGTTGACGGTATCCGCCAATCAAACAAAGAAAGGACAAGCCGAGGTTATTCATAAAAATAGATCGCTACTCATCTATGTAAAAGTAGACGAAGACGAGGTGGACAAAATTAATAAAGGAGAACAAGCTGTCATTCTTCGACCTTCGGAAGATGCTTCTTATTATCTGATCAGGAGGCCAACAGAAATAGTCTTCTAATTTCTAGACGCAAGTAACTGTTTTATGCCTTACGTATATTATATTCGTAAATGTCGTCAAACGCCGCTTAAAGCGGAGGCATTCAAACCGTCACCACTTTAAGTATTATATCAACTAAGTAACGATGAAATAATATGTTGGTCCTTTGGACGAGAATATTTTGATTCTAGTTTTTCTTTAAAAGAAGGAATATTGTTGATACTATAACTGATTTTATAGGGGAAATAGGATCAAAAGATTCCGTCCTAAATGATTAAGTTATTGTTTCATCGTTACTAAATATCAAAAACAATAAAATTTAAACCTATGGTATCTAATGTATTTTTAATTGTCATTGCCATTTTTCTGATCATCGTGATTGGAGTTATTTTCGCCGTAACTTCTTGGTATAAAAAAATCCCTCAAGGGCAAGCACTTATCCGAACAGGCCACGGAGGAACAAAAGTGGCCTTAAATAAAGGAATGTTTGTGATTCCAGTTTTACATATGGTGGAGCAAATGGACCTCTCCATAAAAACCATAGAAATTGGTCGAATAAACAAAGACGGCCTGATTTGTAAAGACAATATGCGAGCAGACATTAAAGTGGTGTTCTTCGTGCGGATCAACGATGACCCTACGAGTATCCAAAAGGTGGCGGGTGCCATCGGTACGGTACGAGCATCAGATAAAGAAACGCTGCGGAATTTATTTGAAGCCAAATTTTCGGAAGCCCTAAAGACGGTTGGTAAGCGTTTTGACTTCGTTGACCTTTACGATTCCAGAGATAAATTTAAACAGGAAATTATTGATGTCATCGGCGTTGATCTGAATGGCTATGTGGTAGATGATTGTGCGATTGATTATTTGGAACAAACGGGTTTGGAATTTCTTAACGAACACAACATCCTTGATTCAGAGGGGATCAAAAAAATTACCGAACTAACTGCTAATCAAAAGATCAAAGCCAATTTTATTCGCAGAGAAGAAGAGAAAACATTGAAGGAACAAAATGTGGATGCGCAGGAAGCTATCCTTGAATACGAAAGACAATTAGCAGAAAAAGTAGAACGTCAAAAAAGGGAAATCGCAAACATCAAAGCGAGAGAAGGGGCAGAGATTTCTAAAATCAACGAAGAAGAAAGACTACGTTCTGAAATGGTGCGGATTCATACGGAAGAAGAATTGTCGATTGCGGAAGAGAACAAATTACGTCAGATAATTGTCGCTGCAAAAAATAAAGAAAAGACAGAAGCCGTAGAAAATGAAAGAGTGGAAAAAGAAAGATTACTGGAGCAAACCGAAAAAGAGAAGATTGTCGCATTGGCCGAAATTGAAAAACAACGGGCCATTGAATTGGAAAAGAAAAACATTCAGGATGTGATCAAAGACCGGATCATCGTGGAGAAAAAAGTGGTAGAAGAAGAGGAGAAAATCAAAGATACTAAAGCACTCGCAACTGCTGAACGATCTAAAAATGTCGCGATCATCAAAGCGGAGGAAATTGGTCAAGCTACGGTTGTAGAACAAGAAAAACTAGCACAGGCTGAGAAACTAGCGGCAGTAATTAAAGCAGAAACTTTGGTCATCGAAGCGGAAGCATCTATGAAAGCTGCGGAAAAAGAAGCGGAAGCTAGAAAGATTAATGCAGAGGCCAAAGCTGCAGAGGAAGCAACGATTGGATTATCTGAAGCGCAGGTCATCGAAGCCAAAGCCAAAGCGAAGGAACAAGAGGGAAGCCTCGAAGCAGTCGTTATCGAGAAGAAAGCAATTGCTGAAGCAAGAGGCATCGAAGCCAAAGCGGCAGCTCACAAAATGCAAGGTTTGGCAGAGGCAGCAGTAGCCGCAGAGCTTGGTGCTGCTGAGGCAAAAGTAATGACGCAGAAGTATACCGCTGAAGCAAAAGGGGTAGAAGAGAAAGCACTTGCTATGCAAAAATTAGATGGAGTTGGTAAAGAGCACGAAGAGTTCAAACTTAGATTGGAAAAAGAAAAAGTCATCGAATTGGCACAGATCAATGTTCAACAACACATTGCAGAAGCGCAAGCTAAAGTTCTCGCGGAAGCTTTCAAAACGGCTAAGATTGATATCGTGGGTGGTGAAATGACTTTTGTAGATAACATCATGAATGCGATCAACAGGGGGAAATCGATTGACCGAGTGCTAGATAATAGCCAACACCTGACCGACGTAAAAAACAGATTGTTGTCCAGCAGCAGTATTAGTAGCAATGGAAATAGTGATGGGATTTTATCCAAAATAAAAGCCTTAATCACCAAAACAGGTATCACAACCGAAGACCTTAAAAATTTAACCTTGAGCACCTTACTCCTAAAAATACAGGATCAGGTAACGGAGAAAGAAGATTTAAGCTTGCTAGATCAATTAATGAAAATGACTCAAGACCTCGGCATTGGTCAAAAACCAGCCGAAGAGATTCTATAAAGGATTGGTAAAATCGCAAACACGTAGATTTGGCTTTAGCCGAATACAACAGAAACGGACAGAACAAAATCCATTCGGCTGAAGCCAAATCTACGTTACTATCTGCGCTCAAGGAGAAAGGAATCACCAATATTCAACTTAACAATCCTTTTATAGAAAATGACGAATATCAAAGAAAAAAATATAGGGCTAGAGGGAGGTACCTACGAAATCATCCAACAGCGTTTACAAGAACAGGCGAAGGAATTGAGCAAACGACTCCAACTCCTTAATGATGCTCGTAAAGAAGTTTTCGGCGCCATCGAAACCCAATTGATCGCCAATGATCGCATCAACACCAATATTCATTGTACGGCTCAGGATGTCATCTCCATTGGTAATCAATGTTTGTTTGGATACAATGTACATATTGGCTTAAGGTCGGGCATTAAACTCAGCGATGTTTTTAGTATTTATCATTTTGAAGACAATCGCTTTCTCGAAAGTGATCCAACTTTATTGAACAACGAGAAATTCCAAACGGACTTTCAAAACCTGTATCGTTATTACAAACAAGCCTACTTCGCTCGGTTCGTAGTTTTGAATTCTTACCTGTATATGGTTTTTCATGTGAGTAAGGAAGGAACCGATTTTAAAGTTTTTAAATGGCTGATCAGAGAAGATAAATTGGAGTACATCGATGCTCGTTCTGACCAAGAAGTTCGTTTCCCAAATCAACATGAATTTAAGTGGGAACGAGCACATCGTGATTTTCATCGAAATGGAAAGCACCCGCACGTTTCTATTTTGGATCGAGTTTTTGTCGAAACGGTGGGCGGTGATCTGACCATCAAAGTGGAAGACAATACGGATGATGGCTTGGGGATTTACAGAGAAGAAGTGGAGTACAAAGAACAAACGCTAGATGATGCCGAATACTTTTTTGCAGACTTAGGCAATTTGATTGTCCTAAAAATAAAACCTTACCAAGAAGACTTCCGTTATTTTGTTTTTAATGAAAAAGTGCAAGAAATTCAGCGGATTGATTCCTTGGAGGATTCCGGTGTTTTATTACCAGACCAACACGGCTTGATCTTCGCCAACGGTTATTATTTGCAGACTGGAGAGTTTAAACTATTCGATCCGGACATGAGAAATAAGCAGTTTAAAAAACGAATTATTTCTCCCAATGGAGAAGACTTTCTCTATATTTTTTATAATAATCAAACTGGGGTTTATGTCCTTTTGCATTACAACCTGATTGAGCAAAAAGTAATCACGCCGATTATTTGTAATGGTTATACACTTTTCCCAAACGGAGAATTGTGTTATTTCCGCGCAGAAGAGGAAGCCACTAAGCACCATGTGATGCAAATTTGGCAAACCCCATTTGTGAGTATGGTTGCGATACCCTCGGATACGGATTCTTACTTATTCAAAGTTGGTAATAAAGACATTGTCAAGGCAATGGCAGAATGTCACGAGATCTTGACGCTAAGTAATCAGCAAGATTCTTACTTCGGCCTGTACAATGATTTGTTGAAGAAAAGTACGGATTTGATGGACGCTTACTATTGGATTGCCAAGCCGGAAACGTTCAATATGCAGGAAGTCATTCAGCAGATTGGCGAAACGGCTTCTACCGCGATAGATGAGTTTGACAAGAAAAATCGAATTGAGCAAAGCACCAGAGCAGAAATTTTAAAAGCGGAGAACAGGGCAAAAGAATTGTTTAAGCAGAGCCGTTCTCAAACCTTTGACAAAGTTGATTTATTTGTAGAAACCTTGGCAGAGCTTCGAGTATTTCGAGGGCAAACCATTTCGCTGAAAGAACTCCGATATACCGACTTACCACTCATTGAAAAACTGGAAACTGAATGTGCAGCCATCAACACCCAGTTGTCAAATGATTGTGTGCAATTCTTACTAGAAGACAATGCACTAGAACCTTATTTGGAAAAAATAGCACTAGCACACGAAGGCCTAGAAACCATCAAGACCGCAGCAGCAGCAAAGGTCAAGGAAGCTAATGTTGAAAAAATAGGGCAAGAACTGGACTTGTTGATCGAAATTGTCAACAACCTAAATATCGACGATGCCACGCATACCAGCAAAATTATTGAAGCTATTTCTTCGATGTTTGCCCGCCTCAATCAGGTGAAAGCGGCAATAAAAAAGAAACAAAAAAGTCTAGGCGGGAAGGAAGCCATTGCGGCATTTAACGCACAAATGAAACTCCTCGATCAAGGAATCATCAGCTATCTTGACCTCGCGGATACGCCTCAAAAAAGTGATGAATACCTCACCAAACTCATGGTGCAATTAGAAGAGTTAGAAGGTAAGTTTGTAGAGTTCGACGAGTTCCTTGTTAAAATAACGGATAAGCGGGAAGAAGTTTATACCGCTTTTGAAAACCGAAAAAACAGCCTAAAGGAAGCACGGAATAACAGAACCCTGGCCTTGCAAAAAGCCGCCGACCGGATTCTAAGTGGTATTCAAACTCGGGTTAAAAATATCAAGACGCTAGACGAAATTAATGGTTTCTTTGCCGGTGACTTGATGATTGACAAAGTGCGAGATCTCATCCGCCAGTTGAATGAATTGGAGGATAGCAATAAGGCGAACACCGTTCAAACAAAATTAAAAGCGCTAAAAGAAGAAACCATTCGACAGTTAAAAGATCGGCAGGATTTATTTGTCGATGGCGAAAATATTATTCAATTGGGTAAGCACAAATTTTCCGTCAATATTCAAGCGTTGGACTTGACGATTGTACAAGAAAAAGGAACGCTGCTTTTTCACCTGACTGGAACCGATTTTTTCTCAGTAATTAAAGACCCCGCTTTTGAGGAAACAAAATCCGTCTGGGCACAATCACTTATTTCTGAAACAGCGGACGTTTATCGGTCGGAATATTTGGCCTATGCTCTTTTCCAATCCATGGATAAAAAACAACTCAACAATGCGAATGGGCAACTCATAGATATCATCAAAGAAAATACCGCTACTCGATATCAGGAAGGCTATACGGCAGGGATTCATGATGAAGATGCGAGTAAGTTGTTGAGTGCCTTATTGGACTTGTCAAAGAATATTGATTTATTATATTTTTCTTCTAAGGTCAGAGCTTGCGCTAATATTTTTTGGAAACATTTTCTGGATAAAAAACAACAGGAACTATTTCAACAGCAACTAAGTAGCGCCGGAACTATTCTTAAAGTTTTTCCGGAGACCCAAGGCTTTGATTATCTGATCAAAGAATTAAAAACAGTTATAGAATTATTTCAACAAGAGACTGACTTGTTTGGAAAAGAAGACGCTGGTAAGGTCGCCCAATATTTATTTCGAGAGCTATCTAGAGGGGATCATTTTATTGTCAGTCAGGAAGCTGCAAATTTACGAGAATCATTTTTACAGTTCTTAAAAATCAATAAATCAGAAAATAAATATAGCGAGTCCGTACTTGAATTAGCAGCGCAAAAGTCTGAACAATTCCTTCTGATTCAAAAATGGGTACAGGCTTATTTGGAACAGACCACAGACCACTCGTTCGGAACTTTAGCTGAAGCAGCTACGCTTTTATTTTTGGATGATTACAAAAAGAATCGGGTGTTAAAAGTACCCACGACTTTTACGATTGACCAACTTCATGGCGATCATCCATTGCTGGAGCAAGGAGTTTACCAACTCGATTATAATACTTTTATGGATAAAATGGAGGAATACACCACTACGGTGGTGCCCCGTTTTAAAAAATTCCAGGCGCTTAAGAAACAGGTTGCAGTGGATTTTAAAAGTAAAATGAATTTAGAAGATTTTAAGCCACGGGTCTTGAGTTCATTTGTGAGGAATCAATTGATTGATAAAGTCTACCTTCCTTTATTTGGCGATAATTTAGCCAAGCAAATCGGAACGGTTGGCGAGAATACCCGAACAGACAGAATGGGGATGTTGCTACTGGTCTCTCCTCCTGGTTATGGAAAAACGACCTTGATGGAATACCTTGCGGATCGGCTGGGTTTGATTTTTATGAAAATAAATGGCCCTGCTTTAGGACACAATATCAAATCGCTTGATCCGATGGAAGCCACGAATTTGGCGGCTAGGCAAGAATTGGAAAAACTCAATCTTGCCTTGGAAATGGGCAATAATGTTATGCTCTATCTAGATGATATTCAACATTGTCATCCCGAGTTTTTACAGAAATTCATTTCCCTTTGTGACGGCCAACGAAAGATTGAAGGGGTGTATGAAAATAAAAGCAAAGCCTATGATTTAAGAGGCAAGCGTTTTTGTGTCATCATGGCCGGTAACCCATATACGGAAAGCGGAGAGAAATTTCAAATACCTGACATGCTCGCCAACCGAGCAGACATTTATAATTTGGGAGATATCATTGGTGATTCTGAAACTGTTTTCAAATTGAGCTATATCGAAAATGCGATTACTTCTAATCCGGTTTTGCAAAAACTGGGCAACAAAAGTTTCGAAGATGTACACACGATTTTAAAAATTGCAGAAACAGGAAACCAGAACAACATAGAATTTACCTCCAACCATACGCCCGAAGAAATAAAAGAGTATGTGACCATCATGAAAAAAATGCTCACGATTCGAGATGTCGTTTTGACGGTCAACAAAGCCTACATTCATTCTGCTGCCATTTCGGATGATTACCGAACAGAGCCTTCCTTTAAATTGCAAGGTTCTTATCGGGATATGAATAAGTTGTCTGAAAAAGCGGTTGCTATTATGAACGACCAAGAATTAACGACCTTGATTTTTACTCATTATGAAAATGAGTCTCAAACGCTGACCAACGATGCGGAAGCCAATTTCTTAAAGTTGAAAGAACTCATTGGCGAAATGAATCCCACAGAACAAGCGCGCTGGGATGACATCAAAAAAGTTTTTAACAAAAATAAATTATTCCGTAACCTGGATGGCAATAATCCAATGGCGCAAATACTGGCGCAGATGACTGCTTTTACGGATGGGATTGATGGGATACGAGAGGCTTTGGAGGGACGAAAGGGGGAGCGGTAGTAATGTTTGTCGCATAAGTATCCTGCCTTTAGGTTCAGGTGTAGAGGTCTTGGAATATGCAGAATATGTACGACTATGTTATTTTGCTTTCAATATGATCTTTCCATCTAATTCAGATAGCAATTTCTTAAGCATTTCTTGCATCTGAGCAAGGTAGAAAACCCTTGCATTGAATTTTTGGGGTAACTATAGTATAACAAGGTCCTTGTTGCCCCATTGAAAATCATCAAATCCTAAATCACTTAGATTAATCGATAACCTTGATCGGCATCTTCTGAAATGATGAGAAGCTGCGTTTTAACGGATGACCAGTTCAATGATAATTTAGTATTTCCACTCTTTTCATGGAGTAAATATACTATTACCGAAATAGGCTTCATACTATCACGGTAGGAGTAAATTAATGAGAGTAATCATAGTTCAATGTTATTAATGTTAAAAATACCGAATTGAGGGTACTTTACAGAGAGGTTTATGCTGTACCTTCGTATTGTCAGGTATACTTAAAGTGTTTTAGTTTACATATTCCGTTTTAATATATTTCTTTAATTACATATGCTTTGGTATATGTAATTAGTTTAAATATCACCCTCTTCTCAATGCCAATATCATTCATTTTGACTTATAATATTCCTTTTAATTCACATGGCTAATATTAGCTATTTATAACATTTGAAAAAAAAAATTAAATGACAACAATCACTACATCCACAAGAACTAGATTAATGATGCTCCAAAAGAAAAGATGCTTACCGGGAATAGCAAAACAATCGCTGCTACTTATTGCTATAACTTTCTTAGCATTAATTACTCCCATTAAAACTTCCGCACAGATACCAATTTTAGGGGTAACCCAAGACTTTGCCCTATTTACAGCCAATGGGGCATTAAGCAATTATGGAACGACGACTATCAACGGCAATGTAGGTGCACATACCGGTGCACTTCTTGGATTTGGATTGCCAACTATACTTAATGGAACTACACAGGCTGCAAATACTTTAACTGCGCAAGCTGTAACTGATGTGCAGTACCTGTACAATCAATTATATCTCACTGATCAAACATTTTTTGGGCATCCACCAGCTTATGGAGGTGGCGAAACAGTTTATCCAGGAGTACATTCAATCGCAGGAGCAGGATCAGTAGGTGGGAATCTAAATTTAAATGGCGATGGAGATCCTGACGCAGTTTTTATTTTTAAATTTGGTGGGGCATTTACTGCAGGAGCAACTACCAATATAATCTTGAGCAATGGAACTCAGTCTTGCAATGTATTTTGGATATCGGCCGGGGCGATATCATTAGGAGCTACAACTCATATGAAAGGAACTCTTGTTTCTAGTTCAGGAGCAATTACAATGAGTAGTGGTGGAGTACTGGAGGGAAGGTTACTTACGTCTGGTGGAGCGATAACTGTATTCAATGCTCTTATTTCCAATCCTTGCGCATCTGATCCATGTGCGAATCAAGGCGGAGATACAGATGGAGATGGGATATGTGATAATCAAGATAATTGTGATTTTGTATCAAATCCGAATCAAGCAGATAGTGATAACGACGGAGTAGGTGATGCTTGTGATAATTGTCCAACTACCTTT
>Ga0115005_10003192_pt1 | contig 13086 bp, 7 predicted proteins | sample ArcOceMetagenome_FD_87163 | JGI IMG/M metagenome (GOLD analysis project Ga0115005, IMG submission 87163) | Marine eukaryotic phytoplankton communities from Arctic Ocean - Arctic Ocean - Greenland ARC118M Metagenome | ecosystem: Environmental > Aquatic > Marine > Oceanic | place: Arctic Ocean... | reverse complement strand
GAATTTGCAATTAACGCTGTTAGAAATGAAGTTGTAGATAAAGCTTATTCCAGGAGCAACAAGAAGTCGTCAATACTTACTTCGTCACTTGGCAACAATGAAGGCTGTTGCACAATATGCAAAACAATTAGACTCTTAAACAAGAAGAAGAATTTCCCGATGCAATCAGAATTTTCAGACATACCTCATCAGATGGAAGTACCGAAGGCAACATACTTGGCTCATTACTCGGTAGTTGGGATGGCTATTGAGGTATAATTTTCAATCAAAGGCGTTAGAATTCAATTGACAAGTGACGAAAGAGTGCAGTTTACTATTATATTCAAGTACTGGCAGGGTCCTTACCTCGTCACTTGGCAATAACGAAGGCTGTTGTAGAGAAAGAAACAATTGTTGGAATTGTGGAGGAATTCGAGGATTGGAAAGAAATCGTTAATTCGCCATACATACCTGATCAGATGGAAGAATCGAGGGTTGAACACTTGGCATCTTGCTGGGTTTGTCTGAGGGAATGTTTGATGGAGAGTCGGAGGGAATTCCGCTGGGCTCTGAAGAGGGGGGCATGGAGGGATGTTCACTAGGAACCATACTGGGTTCGTCAGTTGGAAAGGGAATTGTGGGCTCTAAAGAAGGGAATTGGGATGAGCCAACAGAAGGGCTGAGACTTGGCGTCGAAGACAATTTAGGAGTAGGTTGAGGTGTTGTAGACAGGACTTTTGGGAAACAAAACCTGCAAGCTGCGGGGCAAGCATCACGGACCTGAGTGAGGGTAACAATATTTTACAGGGTGAGACAATTGAATGTTCAATGTGCTTCAATAAGAAAATTTGTAAAATATAATATTGATCTAAAGCTTCCACGCTGCTTACCATTCTTCGATTATTATATGTTCCACAATATTTGTCTTGGCGAACTTGTTTCTGGCCGACCCATCCACATCTCTTCGACGTGCCTAGTCCCGTAATTAGAACATATTCTGGATCGTCCTTTTGTTTTTGAGAAAATGTGAGAAGGATAGCACCGTCGTTAGAATGTATTTTTTAGAAAATGTGATTCATACAAAGATTATTGGATGATGACAAAGGAAATGAACACACCTCACAGCAATCGCCGCAACTCTGGGGGCAGTTTTCACGAACATCTTCGATTTGACACATTGCATATCTTCGGTCCTCCTTGAGTCTGACGTTTTTGCATTGCCTTTGTATGTTATCAAAAAAGTAAGAAAAGACTCGACTGTTTAGGCAAGCTGCAGCTCTTGGAGTAATTTTGATTGGCTTGCTAATTTCTTTGGTAATTGAGGGAGGTCTCAGGGAATCTTCTCCAGATGGATCTAGTGATGACGAAAAAACGTTGCTTGCCTCAACTTGACAATGGCACAGTCCAAGAAGGATCGTAGAGAGAAGCCACATATTCATGATTGAAATCTGCTGCGAAAGGATTTTGGTAGTATATCTCTATTCTCGAATTCACGGTGTGGTTCTGCACTGACTATCTGCACTACTGACTAGAAATGGTTAAGTCTTTCTTCAATGAGTGCTTCTGGTTTCTGGGGGGTGCTTCGAGTGCGTGATGAAAACGTAAATGAAGCATTGGGCTGTCCGAGAGTTGCGCTCGAAAAGACCTCTCACTCCCTTGCATTCGGAAAATTGTTCCTTTGATTTAATTATTAAAATGTTAACCTAATGCTGGGTACAGGAAAACTCCACGAATGGAAAACAAAAGGTCATATTTGGCAAGATAGAATGACACAATTAGAAATCGAATTTTGACTTTTGACGGGTGGGTTGTTTAAATATTGACACGGGGGCGTCTTTTCTGGTCCTTCGCAAGACTTCTGAAAATTCCTCCGCACGTAGGTAGATCCACGATCCACGATCCAGTCAAATTTCAAATTGTTGCACGAGTAGTGCTCAGACCACATAATAATAATGTACAAAAGGGAATATCTTTGAATGATTTGAGGAGTCAACATTGGTCTGTTTCTTGTTCATATTTCATATAAAGCAATCATCCATTCTCAATTCGCAGCGCAGTTTATGCTGTTAGAGATAAAAGATTCTTCAGTCTTTTACGTGTTTTTCTTTGACTGGAATATGAAGGAAAATGCTAGTGGTAGAAGAAAAGTGTACACGAGGACCACCAAACTGAAGTGAAACTACCTGATGTGGGTACAACAAACAAAGACTTGAAAAATAGTGCGTTACTTCAGTTCATAACATGATTCAATTTCTGAAAAAGCGTGCGGTCAGAGAAAAAGACCCATTTGAAATTACTGAAGAAGAAGCGAGCACTTTTTCAGAAGTCTAAATTTTCTAAACATTGTAAGCGAACATATTAAATATACTAGTAGTTATGATTTGATTCATCCTGTGCTACTAAGCAAAAACACAATTTGCTAGGTCGTTGGTTCTACAGCATTTGTCATATGCAACTTGTTCATAACCACTGGCACACACATTTGGAACGCTTGACGTTGGCGTTCCTTCACAATAGGCTGCATTATCACTTTTAGTAGGGCAGTCTGCAGAGATTTCGATGTACGGACCGTACCTGGATTATTTGCAATGTAGAGAAGAACGAATAAAAAGTTAGTACAGTACAGTATGATAAGTAAAAGTAACTCTGTCGGTAGATGCAGTACTTACGGCAGTTTGATGAGTGTTACTCCTCCGCGAGAAAATCTATCAATAGCATACCAATCACCATTTTTTCCCGTTGTGTTCATCTGAGGAAAGATCCATTCAGGCGTGCCCATAAAGTTCGATGGTGTATGAATAATGCGAACAGTGAGAAAACCATCAGTAGACATATGAAAAGCATTACCACCACCGGATCGAACGAGATCAGGTGAGGCGACCTCATGATAAATCTCCTGACAGGAGATAGTGTTAGAATCAGTGCACCATGCAGCTTGCGCGGTTATGTTAACATTTGTTCCGGCTGGGTACGGAACTCCAAGCACCAAAGGAGACGTGGGATCAATCTCTGGGTATAGAAGCTTTAGATACTTTGGACCACCAGCTTTCAACGTGAATAGCCAGCCAAAACCACCCGTAGGTCCAGCTATGTCAGGATTCGCTGTCACGGGAAGACCAAGGTCAGACGCAAAATACGTCCCCCAATGCTTAACGTATCCAAGAGCATCGCAGGAAGCAGAACCTCCATTTTGACAATATTCTGTTCCAACCTCAGAATGGACGCTTTCGTCGAATCTTATGTGGATGTGACCAATTGCCCTATTCCTCCCGTTGCCGATTTTGATAAACTTTAGAGGACCTTGGAGGTCATCCACGACTATACAATAATAAATTGGAACAAGTATGAGTATAGCTGGACGAGTGTATTGGTATGAATCATGTTGCCATCGTCACGTCGTTCTTACCATCATTTTCAACATGCCACCAAAGTCCTGCCTCTGACTGTCCACTGCCCATAATGACTGGCTCGCCCAGGCCGCTGGCTGAGCCGTCAACGTCAAGCCAGTTTTGAAGCCTTCCTGACACAGTCGAATTGGCGTTTATGCCACGCCAATCGTGCAGACGATATCTCCTCCCACAATTGTCAAATGTAATGTTTTTTGTTCCTTGCATTCCCTCGGGATTAAACTGATTACTGTGTGTGAGGAATCCAAAAACGGTCGAGTCTTGGTGGCAGCTCATCAAATTATCAGTATTGCTGCAACCTCTATCTGGTGACTCGTCGTATTGATTGAATTCATCTGAGCGATATCCACAGTTGCGAAACAAGGAGTTTGTAATGATATGCTCCTGGCCAGTGTCATACCAGAAAAAGCCACTGCCTTTGATACCCGAAGCTCTTGAACCTTCGGGAAGAGAAAAATTCGCGCCTGTTCGACAAACGACAAGCATATCATCAATCCAAAAGCCGGCCTCGAGCGCTTCGAGAGCTAAACCAGCATCGTGGACTTCGTACCCAACAACCTCCATACGACCTGACCATGAGTTTGTACCACCGCTAGGAATCAAGAATGCCTTTGAATTTGTCATTCTCACCCACGCCTGATGTTGCCGTGGACAATAAGCATCGCAGTTCCCCTTCGCACATTGGTCAAGAAGGCACGGAGAACGACTTCCATTGGCACTATCTCTACCAGCATTGTAAATTAAAGATTGCCCGTCATCCGCAGTATATAGCGCCCCTCCAAAATAAAATCCTGCTGCATGGTACCACCACCATCCTGTCGAGTGTGCTGTATTGCCATCTATTTCTAGTGAAACTCTGGAGGACGGTCTCATGTTTACACCGGTGTGCGCACCAATTGGTTTTTTCAATGAGGGAAAGGCGAACCCACTCCAACCTCCGGATGCTGCATTACCAATGATCCTATTATGGACGTTGGTAATATAAAAAGGCGATGCTGTAACATCTGCTGGTAGCGTCAGGTTTACCGATTGATAGGCGAGGGCCGTCACTTGCCCACCACCATAAGCAGCCTCGCCCAGGTGGTGTATAAATGCCCCCAAATTAAAAGAAATAGTGTTATCCTCCTCGACACCATCCTCGAGGTAGTAACAATAGCCAGTCACGTCATACCCAACATTTTCTGTCACTGTCAAGTTATGCGTTCCGTGAATAGAAACACAACGATAAAAACTGTGATGAACTGATGAATGGCGGAAGTAGCAATCGTCACATCCATTGCCCAAAATGTGAAAGTGGATGGGATACCTACCAAGCACGTTAGTCTGGCCCATTCGAAAAAGCTCTACACCTTCCACGTATCCTTTTCCACCATCGTGAATGATAATATGTCCACCGTATCCTGTAAGGCCTTTGTCCTGACAGGGAGCCTTCTGTGGTCCACCCCACATCCATCTAGCTTGTGTACAGGTTAAAGGATCCGGATCGGTTGGTTCAGAATCCTTCCCTCCCGACACGGTGATTGTCCGAGATAACAGACCAACTTCGCCTTGATAACCCCTGTTTGCAAGATGATCATGCTGAAATGAAGATTTGAAGTAAACAATGGATCCTTTATTCTGTTTGTTGTATCGGAAATTATCCACAAATTCAACTTTGAGGACTTCATTTTCGTGCCACACGGTGGTATCTGAGACAGCAGTGGTAACCACCACAACTTTGTGTCCCGGCTTCCAATTCACCTTATCCTGCAAAAGTGCATAGTTGTCACCTGCATGGATTGTGTTCGCCAAACGAGTCCAAGTTCTATAAAATTGCTCTCCGTGCAGATTCAATGTCCCAGTTACAGAAATTCCCTTTACAATTTCGTCAGGGCGATTGGTGACTGCATCCGAAGGTCTAGTTCCAAGAAGGGTTATTCTGATCTTCGTTTCGATGGGGCAAGTAGTAGACCCGGCGGTGAGCTTCCCCTCGACGCTGATACCCAAGGCTTTCAAGCGTATCCCCTTCTTTCGTTCGCCAATGATCAGCTCACTTGTGGATGGAATGCTCACATAACCTAAGATTCCATTTTGATTTTTCGTAAGAATTACCCTGGTATTTGCTGGTAAGGTAACATTTGATCCTGCATGTGGAATGACACCACCTGGCCAAGTATCCGTAGAATGCCAATCTGAAAGCCCTTGTTCTAAATGAGGACAGTTTGACTGACTACTAATTGGAGTAGGCGCTTCAGGCTGAGGAATGACTACTCGCTCCGAAGATTGTGAGAACGTCACCCATGGTTTGAAATATTTCTTCTTCATCTTGCCGCAATAGTTCTGAGAATCATTCACAGACACCCTGCGGGGAAAGTATGCAAGTAGCGAACATGATTTGCTTCCAACGTTATATTCATATCCCTGAGATCGATTAGAGAGAAAAAACAGTTTATCTGTCAGTGAAAGCTTGCAAGACAATACACGATTGATCTTGTGTTATTGGTTGGTACGCTGTGACAGTCAAAAACGTCGACTTACCATGCACGTAATATCATCGTAACAGTTTTGTTCACACAGGGAAACTGTGGTTGCCATCAAAGAAGTGATCCTGGTGGCACTACCGGGGCTACATGTCTTCTTAGCAGCACCCTGTTTCAGCACTCGGGCATCATTAGCATATGCTAGGAATGGAGTTCGCACCAATAATGAGGCGGCATTCACAAGAACGAGGTAATCGACAATTGTCCTCATTGAGTTATAGGTATGGGGCGTGTATTTGAAAAATAATGAGGATGAGGCTTAGAACGAGTTGCCAGATGATAGGGAGTGCATTCAGATGATGGTCATCAATTCATTCGCACTTCACACTTCATCACATCACAAGTTTTGATTGCCGGTTCATGGTTTCTAAAAAATCGGTCGTGCTTCTCTTTTGTTCTAAACAACAATGCCTATACTGCTATTTTATGTTCAATAACAAGGCAAGCACGACCGATGAACGCCTGTTGGGAGCTTATTTCTTTCTTAACGGTTCGGTGGTTTGGCGTTTGGCCGTCTTTTCTAAAATTAACGAAAATTCATTTCGAAAGAATTTGAAGCATTTTCAATTTGTGAACACAAAGGAATCCGATAAATACGAAAAAGAAAAACCCATCCTTTGAACTTGCCTGGAACCATGGCAACAGAAGATTATCATGAGACGCCCAGCCTAATCAAGAACATTGAAGCTGAACGGTACGATCTCGTTCGTCAAATCGATAAGCATTGCCAAATAGATGATAAGTTACAAAACTTGAGCAAAGAAGTCAGCGACCTAAAGAATCACACTCGTTTGGCCATTGAAGATGTTGACTCATTTCTATTGAAAAAGGAGAGATTCCGAGAAGAGATTTTTGGGGAGAGAAATGACGCAGATTTTTGCAATGCTGACAAAGAGGTGGATAGAGATATTAACATTCATTATTCAAGGAGAAGCATAATTTCAAAGGACAGTCTAGAGTGCAGAATATGCGGGCAAATAATCCAGTGCATCATTTACAATGACCACTTGCAAATTTGCTCAATGGCCTCCAATGCTGGTAGTCGTGACAACGCTTTGAATCTAGACGGTGCCATGATAAAAGGTCCAGGAGTTTCTCTGGATGTAGCAGTGAGACCAACACCCCCTAGGAATCTTCGGATTAAATCTGTAAATCATTCCTCGATCCATATTGTTTGGGAAAAGAGCATACTTGATGGAGGTGCTCCGGTCCTTGACTACGAAATTGTTTATTCCGTACAGTCTGGGGGAAAGAAGCAAGTTTCAAAACGCGAATGTCTCTTGTGCTCCATCTATTGCTTAGTGCAACCGCTCCCAGAGAACTCGTTTATCATTGATTATCTTACTGCAAATACAAAATATTGCGATATCAAACTACGATGTAAAAATAAAGTTGGTTGGAGCGACTTTTGTCAAAAGATTGATGGTGTGATGACAGCAGGTAAGTTTACTACGATATTACCGAGTTCGCGGTATTCGAAACAATAGAGGGGAGGCACGTCTTGGTAGCATAACAAAATTCTCTACTGTTTTAACGATTTTGTTTGCCTAGATCCTGTTGAGCCCGCCAGTCCCCAAAATATATCTGTAAAAGACATCACTGCAACTTCAATGCAGTTTTGGTGGACGGCTCCTTTTCACAACGGAGGCGGCACCCTTGATAGTTATCTTCTGACATATTCTGAGCCAGTATTTGAAGAAAAACAATCTGTTGGAAATCATTTAAGAACAGTAAGTGGTGATACTGGCATGTACCATGCTGACCTTCAAAATGAAATGAAAACATTATCTCTCACTATTTGCCCGACCCTATCAAGTTGCGTCTGGAGAAGCAGTATGTAAACATACCTTCTGACAAAACACGGTTTGAGTTACGTCATTTGAGGGGGGATACTGTTTACAGTTCAATTCAGATTGTTGCCATTAGTAATTTTGGTTTTCGTAGTGAACCTTCTTCTTGCAACGACGTCCAAACAAAGCAACCAACCCGGTTACACGTCATTAAAAAGGAAATTGAATGGGCACGGACGTGCTCTCGAGAGTTTATAGATACGGACTTCTTCCAGCCAGGTGTATTGCAACGGGAAAATAGATTACAATATATTGCAAAGTTGGAGAATGAGAGACAGGAGTTGGATAGCAATGAGCCAGACCAAGATACAAAGCATGACAATCAAGTCAAGGACGAAGACCACAACCTTGACCACACGTGCAAGAGAGAGCGGAACTTTGTGTATCGAATTAACGCTTTGAAATCTGAGATTATAGATCATAAAACATATATCGAGGCAAATCTAGCTCTAAGAGCAACATTAACTCGTCAAATGGCGACTGGGCAGGAAAAGGTATTAGCTTTGAGGGCCGAGGTGCAGAGGATCACAGAGGCGACTGACGATTTCGTCAACTCGTCTATTCTTCATGGATCTAAACAACAATTTCGCAGATTGGAGCTTTATGAAGCTTTACGAACGGAGGCGGAGGGATCTGTGGCTACGATTGAAACATGTAAATCAAATATTCTCTTGATGGATGTGGAAAACAAGGAATTGTCGAGATCCGCTGAATTGAAAGGAGAGCATCTTCTGGAGAGGCAAGCAGCTTTTGTCGTTTTCAAGAAGGAACGGATAAATTCTTCAAAGCATTTTATAAAAGTATCAACCACTTTGGATATGACGAAGACATCATTTGATGCCTGGATAGGATGTGTGAAGAAATCTCAAAGCTTTCGGAAAGCGTGCACAAATATCATGAAGTGTAGACTTTGTTTCCTTGAACGTCATATCTTGGTGCATTGGAGGAATGTTGCAAAGTACCAATATCGATTGCAAGAACTCAAAATGGGGGCAAATATAGTCACTAGCCGGGGAGGTTCGATGCTTGTAACAGCTGAAGTTGCCCGCATGAATGCTCACGATGAGGTGAAGAATGCCATGAAGTCAATCTATTCAAAGTCGCCAATGAGTAATAATGATGATAATTTACTTGGCGGGCGACTTGTGAATTCAATGATGGACATCTTTCCAAATGTGAGGGGTGATTATTACTTCAATCTTTTGGAGTATGAACAAGCGTTGCATTACTACAAAACAGCTTTAGAAGAATTAACAGTGACAGAGATGTGTACTGGAGACAGATCACAGATACAGTGTGCATTGTTGAGGAAATGTGGAAGGTCTGCACTGGCAATGAATGCGCTGAATCAAGCAATTCTATACTTTGAACACCTTCTTAATATTGCCAATGAGTTAAAGCTCGAATCATTTTGCACTCTTGCAAACCTTTGTCTCGGTCAGTGCTATATGCATAGTGGTGATATGTTTCTTGCAAAGGAGCACTATATAACTTCACTCAGCCAGTTCGGTGTGGTAGACAACTTGAAACTTCAACTCGCAGCTTCTCAGGGTCTCCAAGCTTGTCGAAATTACGATGAGGGGCATGCATTAGATGCCCTCAAGGATCTTGATACAAGTGACGTCATGGATAAACACATCGCGAAGAAAATCACGGACGCAAAGTCTATAGCCGACACTCTCCAAGCCCAAATCAGACAAGCGACTGTCCATATTGGTTATACTGTTCCTTTCCAACGGGTTTCTTGTAAATACGTCAAGGCACAGCGACGGAGGCAGTTTTTAACTAAAGACATTGCAAGATTAGAGAAGGACAAAACGAAGAATCGAGCAGAAGTTGAACGTCTACCTAAACTGATCGCAAACATAGAATCAGAGTTGCACGAGTCACAAAAGGAAAAGACAGAAGGAGGAAGTATAAGGAGAGTGTCAGCACTAGTCCATGACAATGTTCAGAGTTTTGAAGGGGATGAATTGATGCAAAGATTGCGATCAAGGATGATAGAAAGCAAGGCACATCTGCTGGATGCACGGACGAATGACAACCTTCTTGAAATTCAGATTCGAAATGCAAAAGACGAGCTGGTAGGCATCATGGAAGACCTTAGATTGGAGCAAGGAGAGCTATTGCAAAGAGGATTGATGAAACAGTCAATCAGACTTATGGCGTTGAACAGCTGTGGACAAATCGATGAGAGTGAGAACGCAGATGATTACTCTCTACTCATTGCTCTGACAATTGGAAAAGACGTATTTGTTTATGATTCAGTAACCGGAACAGCTTTGAATGTTTTCGAGGGGGATACAAATGCTTTGTCTGAAGGATCAAATCAAATCAAAGGACACACTGCCATTATTACGAGCCTTTACTTGCATGGCAAATTCATCTTTTCTGGGTCAAAGGATACCACTCTCCGATGTTGGAACATTACTAATAACCAACTGGAATATGTTGCAAAAGGACACGAAGCCACAATAACCAGTGTCCATTGTACAACTACAATGCTCATATCTGGCTCTGCTGATAAACGAATGATACTGTGGGACAAAAGTAATGGCGATAAACTTCGCGAACTGAATGGACATTCAAGGGGAGTCCTGGCCATATGTGAAGGTAATTCCACGATAGTATCTGGGGACGCAGACGGAGATGTCCTTGTGTGGGATGCGAACAACGTAAGTCGTTACATGCAATATTCTTAATGAGCAATTTTACAACCGCCCCCCTCAATCAAATTGGTCTAGTTTACAATATCGAGACGCCTCGAGGTTCATCCAAAGCATAAAGTGACAGTTGTCAGGAGTGGTAAACTTGAGATAGTCTGCGGCGATGCAGGGGGGTACGTCAGCATTTTTTGGCTTGAAACTGGCGAGATTGTGCAGCAATGCAAGGCTCACAAGACCACAATCACGTTTCTTGAATTTGATGCCACGAGAATTATCACATCCGGGATGGATTGTTGTCTCAAGGTTATTGATGCCACTTCATGTGAAATACTTCATACTATTAGAGAATTTGACGGGCCCGTCCTCTCTCTACGATTCGATACAAGTAGAATAACGACACTTTCAAAAGATGGTTGTATAAAACACTGGATGTGGGATTCTCGATCTGTGAATAGAGAAGGGGCTCGTTTATTTCATACAGTGGCAAAAGGAGAAACCACGAATTCTATTTCCAAAATATATGATGTTTCAATCGCAGATCTAATCAAATGGAACGATGCAAAGAGGATAGAATGCGGAAAAGTATTAATTGTGGGAAAGGGAGATGATAGCCTTCCATTGTCATCGATTGACAGTAAAGTAACCACTGGAGGTCGAGAAAATATCAGTGGCCAGTCTCAGCAGCGCACCTGGTCTGAGAGAGACACCACAGTAGTCTTGTCGAGCGCAAATAGATCAGAATTAAATTGTCTGTTCCCCGAAGTCTTTCCTGACATCAAATCCGAACCCACATCACTTGCAGCCCGCTTCACTCGAAGGACTGATGATAGAGATGACAATGAATGCCTGCGTATGACCTAAAATTAGAACACATCATTCAATAGTATTTTGTAACGTCCTCATTTATTTTGCTCGTAGTAATAACACTACACGTACCATGATACGTACATAGCACGAATGATACTTCTTGTCATGATGTTATTTGCCCAATTATTAGCTCCTCTTGTTCGTACAAAGAGTACACGTTGCGAAGAAGGGGGCTTACGTCCATTTTAGCTCTCACGATGAACAAGTACCGCTATGATACGCAGAATGGGAGTTAACATAAAGATGCCAATTGGCTATTTGCTTGTGATTATTCAACTATTTGGAAAGATACGACCATTAATGAAAGTTGAAGAATCATCGGGATACGAATGCTTTTTATAAGCTATCCTTATCGAAATCTACAATTGACTGATCAGGCGTGGCTTCAGAGGCAGTCAAGACACTGCAGAGAGGATGGAATTGCTAATATACCCTTTAAATTGTATTGGAATCCATGCTTTAAATTGTGAAAGGGTGATTCCGTGTGCGTAGAGTATGGCGTTGTATGCGGTACATTTGTTTTAACATCGCAAGAGAAACCCGTTCCTTTCTCCATATATCATCTATACTGTCCATGCAAGGCACGATTGTGCGCTACACTCGTGCTCATCCATTTTATTCTTTTCATCTGGATCCCTAGATCGCTCAGTCAGAAGTCACAACTCATGCTCAACGCACTAAGTTTAGTACACGAGAAATTAATTATCTTACTTTATATGCCAGGAGATAAATTGATTCCATCAAGGTTTCTATCAATCCTCATCATCGCTCCATGCTATTGCTGCTATTAGCACTTTTAGCTCTTAGCTGTCTCTCCTGCTCTGGGTAAACTTAGGGACTAATTGTTTTGTACTTATTGAGTACATCAAGAGTTTGTTTCAAGTGCTTCTCCGGAGCCACTTTCTTGCAGACAGCATACATTATATTCTCAGTAACGTTGCCACATCCCTCATCTTGTAATCCCTTGATGAGACCATTCCTAGTGAAGTGACGGAATAACCACGGAGTGATATTGCACACTTCATCAAACATCTTTCTTGAGTTTTCTTTGAAGTCAAAATTTTCCAACAATATCTGCAGTCGTCTGATTCTTTTATGAGGTGTGGAGAGAACCCAGGTCCGCGAATTTGCTTCAATTAATGATGGGAGTTGACTGATGGTGCCATCCTTTCTTTGCTCCAGTGCAAATTCAGTTTCATTGTGATTTGTAATGGTCACGAATCCTTGTCCGTGTGTGGGCCCCTCTTCCTGCTTGCCCACTACCGATGGAACTGCAATATATGTGCTCAATGACAGATATAGAAGAAACTGTAACCTTGATTTCTGTCGAATATTCATGTTGAATGTGCATAATGTGCTTTTACTCATGTCTCATGTCACATCTTGATCACCACGTTCAATATCATCGTTCGTGAGTTTTCTTCGTTTTTGAAGCTGTCGACAGACACTCTAAAATGGCGTCAACCGGTCAATTAGGAATGTCTTTTCCATAACCTTCCTTTAATTGGACCACTGGCTCTCTTTGCTTTGTCCTCCCTTCATTGTTAGTTGTCCGACCAGCAGAGGAGTTTCGCGCTGTTGTACCCTGGATAGTAAATAATATGCGCCTGTAGACCCAGCGAAACCATTGATTGGTATGGTATCATACGATACTTTAGCTGGGTACATATTGTTCTGAAATTCATTAAGAGGTTATTCTCGAAGTTGAAGTTCTTTCTACATACGTCACACAAGAAAAACAAGGATCTCTGAAACCTGAAACAAGGCCGACCGACGACCCGACCGACGACCGATGTTG
>Ga0115005_10003191_pt1 | contig 13087 bp, 1 predicted proteins | sample ArcOceMetagenome_FD_87163 | JGI IMG/M metagenome (GOLD analysis project Ga0115005, IMG submission 87163) | Marine eukaryotic phytoplankton communities from Arctic Ocean - Arctic Ocean - Greenland ARC118M Metagenome | ecosystem: Environmental > Aquatic > Marine > Oceanic | place: Arctic Ocean... | reverse complement strand
GAGCCTACGATCTACAGTGTCGTTCCAAAGCACAAAAGCGCTCCTGCCTCAGGAGGCGTCAAGTGCCAAGAAGGCTACGACGACAACCTACCATGGCTGGACACAGAGTTCAACTGGGCAGGCAACGGATTTGCCAAGCCACACTCTGACCAACCATTTATGGAAATCGACTTCGCCGATTGGACTGGCATCACCGAAGAGCAATTGCCGGTCATCGCCGCAGAACACGACTCTCTAAGCGAGATTTGTGAAAAGCAACTCAACTTGTCTCCAAAACAAGCGAGGCTTTACTACATGTGGCTCGGGCAGTTCTATTCTCCGCGATCAAAAGGAGAATACCCATGCTCAGCGCGGATTTCGCACCCTTGGGGGCGACCTAAGCGGGGGAAAACCGTAATCCAGACAAAGCTCCCGCTCAAAGAAGGGCAACTCTTTCCGCGACCAATTGGGAGACTCTGGGAGCAGCTACAAGAGCAGCAACGAGTCAAAGACAACAAGAACAACTCGAAACATGTAAACCTCAGGCTTGCACGCGCATACGAAACGGCCATCCTCTGCCACGAGAAGTACGAGGACGGAATTAGGAGATGCCTCACAAGGAAGTGCAACCTAAAGAAAGCAGTCCTGTACATGACAGATGAAACCGTGCACGAGCAAGACGACGGTGAGAAGGGCCGAAAGCTAAGGGTCATGATGGCCAGCATCACGACCTCGAGGCCGAGAACGGTACCATCCTTCGCAACACTAGGAGTCATCGCATCAGCCGTAAATGCATGCCAACAAACTGAATGCAACGGACATGAAGCCAACTCCATGGCCAAGTGGGTAGAATACCAGAAGAAGAATGACGTACGACTCGACGTCAACAAGTACGGGAAGATTCAGTACTTCGACAACATGTTGTGTCCCAAGGACATCACGTGCCACAAGGCAAAGAAAGCAGTACAAGATGCTGCTAAGAAAGGGGAGGACATCACGAACCCCCGTACCGGAAGGCTCCGTCCACCCAAATCGATCACAGCAATCGAAGGTCGGACAGACGCAGCAATATGGTACAAAGCGATGGATGAGGAGATGGCAAGTCTTGAAAGCATGAACGTCATGCTGCACGACCTGACCCTCAGAGAAGCAAGGGCCATGGGAGTGACAACAAGCCCTGTACCCCTCATGATCACGTTCGACGCGAAGCACACACCACTTGGAACCTTTGAGAGGGCCAAGGCAAGAATCTGTGTAGCTGGAAGTCCAGCATTCATGAAGCAAGGGCTTCATTATGGACTAACATTCGCTCCAACGCCTGCCTTCGAGATCACACGGATTCTCATGGCACTGACTGTAGCACGGGGCTACGCACGTTTTCAATGGGACATCAAATCGGCATTTATGTCGACACCCATCAAAGAACAAGACCGAATCATTCTAAGGTACCCAAAAGGGGCCGAACGATTCAATGAGAAAGGCGAATCGCTATTCGCTGTGCTCAACAAAGTTCTTTACGGCGTACCTAACGCCAGTCGCAAATTCGGGCAGCACCTTAGAAAGTGGATCCTAGAGGTGTTCAATCTCAAAGGATATGAAGCAAAATCTACAAGGGCTGAGCCGTGTCTCTACATCATCACACATCCGAGCAAACGGATAGTGTACCTCTCAATCTTCACGGATGACTGCCAATGCGTTGGAGCCAACGTGAATGACCTCAAAGAGGTATGCGAGATCTTCAAAAGCAAATTTGAGATCAAGATATGCGACTCCCAAGAATTGTTGGGAGTCAGGAGAGAGATAAAGAAATCAGAAAATGGAGAGAGTTATCTCGTCATGACCCAACCGGGTTTCATCGAGAGCACCTGCAAAGAGTTCATGCCACTGGTCAACGAAATGATCAGAGGCACGAAGCTCACTCCATATCCTCCAGGAGAGATCCTGACCAGAAGCGAGATCAATCCAGACCCTGAGAAAGCAAAACGGGAACATGGTATTTTTGTCAAGAAAGGATCCATGTCCATGACTGGATGTATTCTATGGGCAGCTAGAAACACCATGCCTGAGCTATCATACGGAGCAAGTCAGCTCTGCAGAATGATGTCGACCCCGACCGAGAAATCGTATCTCCACGCACTCCACATGATATCATACATGAGTGGAAAGGAGACACGTGGAATCAAGTTCCGAGAAGGGGGTAACGATCAACTCATAGGTCACTTTGACTCCAGTCTAAAAGCAGACCCAGCCGACAGCAAGTGCCAATACGGATACGTGTTCTACTTCAAAGGCGGACCCATTGCATGGGCAAGCCGGAAGCACGACCACGTGGCACTCAGTACGAGCCAAGCAGAATACCAAGCCTTGGCACATACCACCAGAACGGCAGTCTGGCTTCGTTCCTTATTCAAGGAAATGGGCCTACATTCACACGTAGAGGGACCAACAATCCTCTTAGGTGACAATATCAACGCCAACACATTGGCCAGAGAAGACAAAGTCACAAGCCAAAATCGTCACATCCTCACATGCTATCACTACGCGAAAGAGATGTACGAGATGGGTGAGATCTGCCCAAGGAGGGTAGACACGAAATCGAACACGAGCGATGTTCTCACCAAGGCAAACCCTAGACCAGATCTTGAACGACTTGTGCCGCTCCTAACAGGCACAGGTGGTGAACTACCCCAAGCTCCGCCACTGGCGAGAGATTAGCTACTCCTTCATATTAACCTTACGAAACTCGGGACGCAACTGTCTACTGCATCCTGTCAAGTTACGAAGGCTAGGGGGTGTGCTGAAAGGTGTAGAATAATATCTCAAGATGGAGGTCTAAGAAGAAGCTTAAAAGTTGAAAGTAATAGCATATTGGCGTGAGCTCTCCGGACGCGAAGTAGCGGTCCCACGGGGAGGCTTACGTCATACTAATGGAACTGAGGCTATTACTAATCAAGGATAGAATAAAGCTTGCGCATCGATGAACACAGGGTTTTCCCGGTCATCTGATGCGCACACGGAAAAAGGATGCGCACACGGAGATGTGCATCGGAAGGCAAAGGCGTGCCTTCTTATTGCCAGACTGGCGCCAAATGTATATTTGCCAGACTGGAACTATATCGATGTGATTCGATAAGAATATTTATGTGAGTGGTCAAGATACCCGGAGTACTCGATACTTCGGTACTCGAGTTCTGACAAAGTTCGATACTGAGATTTATCAATACTGTATTACAATATCGATACACTGTGAATAATCCTGAGGATCATGACAAATTCACCATCCTCAGGCATATGCCTCACGACAGCAATTAACACGGTGCAAGCTCTGATGGCAGCTTGGAATCTGTATAAGTAGTCGCAACTGTCACATAATAAAATACCAATCGTTGAGACTAGACTCGCACGTCACTGTCTCCGCATTGCGTCCGTTGCCTCCACACACTGAGTGCCCCTGAGTGATAGACACTTAGAGCTGCTGCTACTGAGCTACTGTACACGCAAGGGACGAAGCACCACTACGAGCTGCTGCTCCGCCGGTGCGCCTTCACCTTTTGCCGCAGCACTCCCGTCCTCCGCCTTGATCATCGGGGACAGCGGGAGTACTGTTTCAACTGTTATAACCCTTCTAAGATGCTATCATATCGATAGCTCAAGCACTCACCAAGCATCGTGAACAAAATAATACGTGGTCATCGATACGGCATAATTGCCGATGACATGAGCTGCAGCTGCGCCATCGATAATCGCAGCTGCATGCCGCCGCCTGCCATGCAGAAATGGCGCTTTCCAAGCCGCGTGAAGATATCGTGAGCGAGCTCGAGAAGTTCAAAGAACACCACGATCGTCAAGTGCGCGAAGATCTGCGCCTGCGCGCACGTGCCGGAGTGGAACCAGTGCTGCGGCACGAGTACTCCATCCGCAACGAAGCCAAGAAGGTCTTCGTGAACGACAAAAGTCAGCTCGTGAACCAGAACATCCGCATCTGCTGCGGCCAAGTGCGGAGCTGTGAAGAACACCACACGGACGTGCTCGAAGCCACTGGCATCATATCCAAAGAGATCCTGCTCGCGCCCGGCGTGTGGACCTTGGGCGGCGTATCCTCGCAGCTTTTCAAGCTCATCTACAAGCAGTCCGAAACAGACATTCTCACGGTGACTGAGCTGCGTGCACACCTCACGGCCACCGACGGAGACGAAAGTGCCTGGGAGAAATTGCTGTGCAACGAGGCAGGCAGGTTCTTGCTGACAATCTCGCTGCACTACGGCTTGAAGATCGTGCGCGTAGAAACGCTGCCGACACTGGCAACCGCTGGAGCGCCGCAGCCGTACAAGGACTTCTACAACTCCAGCACCGGCGTCACAGCCGTGTTTGCTTACAACGGGCTCGACACGTACGACGGCCTCAAGCCGGTGAAAGACGGCAAGCCGCTCGGGAACCACCCCCTCACCCTCGTAAACTACGAGACAGGAGAGGAGGCTGCGTATAAGGCAAGTGCGGCGGCGTACGTGATCAAGCAGCACCAGTACAAGGTCAACGTTGTGGACGGCCGCGGCGTAAACTTGAACGCCGTGAGCCTCCAGGCTATCCTGCCGCCTGCTACGTCGAGTACTGCAAGCAACGACGTTGAGGACCAAGGCCAGCTCTCCACCAAGGAGAAAGACTACGTGGCAATCTGCGCCGGTGCTGCCTACGACAAGCACCCGCAGCCCGAAGTACCGCAGCCCGACGCACCGCAGCCTGCAGCACCGGTCTCATTGCAGCGCTCAAACAGCGCAGCCAGCGCGGATTCATTTACGACCTTCGCCAGTGAAGACCTCGGCATACTCCCGCTGATCGAAAGCGATTTGGAGAAGACCTACATCACGGGCTCCTTCACTGAAGAAGTCGACGCACTCGCTGGGGCACAAGGTGCACAATCACCGCTCAGCGAGAAAGGCTCGCCAACGCAAGTGGGCTTCGATACCGCAGAGACCGACTTCTACAGCGTAGGAAAGGCATTTCTTGAAGAACAAGGAGTTCTCGCAGTACCGGCAGCGGAGAAGTACGCACCGCTCTTCGGCGCATCTGCGGCTGGACACCAATTCTTCCCGGCAGCAGCAGCTAGCTCAACTGTGTCTGAAGACGTCCACGCGAGGGACCCCGTGGGTACCAAGTGCGTCGTGACGAGCACCCGCCGCAAGCCGGATAACGGAGACACTCTCACTACGTTCACGGCACCGCTCGGCAATCGCTTTGTGGTAAGGAGCAAGTCGGACTCCGTCACGGACTGGACTCCTACGACCAGCCAAGCACTGCTCGGCAAGGACTTCGTTGTGACGAAAAGCAAGATCGAACAGTGCTTCAAGGGATTCTTCGACAATCTTGGAAACATCGTCTGCGTAGACTCCGTGAGCAAGCCCAAGCGTGACGAGACCGTCTCAAATTTCAAGGGCTACGCGGAGCAAGTCGGCATCCTCAAAACGCGTCCAAGGTCGGATAAAGACAGGAACCGCGTCAAGCACTGCATCAACCACCTCGTCTCGGACGTGTACGCGGCGGTCGAGGCTGGGCTTCAGCCGTACTTCGAAAAGCACCGCAAGCTCTCTTACCAAGGTCTGCAGCGTGACGACGGAGTACCTAGGTTCACTGCCGAAGACGACAACTACCTCGGCGACGCACCGCCGGCGAAGCGCGCCAAAGGAAAGAAGAGCAGTGTGAGCGACGACAGTGCGAGCGACTAAGCGCAACAAGCCACCAACAAGTGCACGGCACAAAGAGAGAATTAAATTTTGTGAAGTTGAAAATCGGCTCCGACCCGCACCAACAACCAATATTTTTCTCCGACCGGCACCAACGACCGGATCAATAAAATCCGAGTTGAACAACATTTAAATCGAGTTGATCACGAAAAGTATTATTTCTATCACCAAAACGGCAACACTCTGTCGGACGGGTACTACACGACCCGGAAAGCACGCAGCTAGTAACTGGCGTGGTATACAAAAGAACTCCAAACTGACCCAAAACGACCAAAACTCGTTTCGGCTTTCATTTCCGGAAAGGCTGTATAAACATTCAACAGCGTCAGGTTTGAGAGGCAAACTACCTCTCAAACACGCCAAGGGCAAGGAGAACTAAGAGCGTGTGAATTTGTTTTAGTACGAAAAAGTGCTAAACAAAAGTGTAGATGAGCGGTGCTGGCCAAGCCAGTCTATCGCCCACACACTTCGGTTTTGGTGCAATCGGGAGCAACTCTCCTCATTCGCCATTTACTCCGATCGCCGGCGGACAGCCCGAGCCTGATATGCTCGAGGACGCCGCTACGGCTGACGTCATCTACACATGCGTAGATGACTCATTGAGTGAATCAATCGCTCAAATGATTGGGACCGCGACGCGGTGCTCAATCGCAAACGTGGAATCCGTGCTGACACAGTCAGGCATGAATCCCACACAATGTGCCCACATCATAGGGGCACTCGAGGCAAACAGCGATTCGGAGAAAAGAATCGCTACCGATCTTGCCACGAGGGTCAAAGCAAACATCACTCCAATTTTGGCGGGCCAAAATGCCAAAACAACTTCTAAGATGAGTGAAATGCAAAGCCTCGTGACCGTGCGTGAAACGCTCTTGCATGACGCAGAGCTCGCACAGCAAGAAGCTGTCATCGAAATCAGCCGCCTCAAGGCGGCAGCGGTCATTACAACCGACCTTGCCATCGCAGCTGAAGAGCCGGAGGAGAAACGCCTCGAGCAGGCTCATGCCACCAAGATGCATTCTGTGTGGTCTCGAATGGACAAACTGGTGACAGCAAAAGCCAAGCAAAGAGAATATGAGCGAAAGCTCATCGATTTGCAAATGAAACTCACACTGGGGGAAGATACTCCCACAGGTGTGTCAATGGATGAATCCATTGCGCTGATGGTCTCGGGGCCGGCACAAGGCCAGGCAAAGAATGTCTCAGAGGCATTAAAGCGAGTCAGCATGAGTATATCTCATTTGAACAAAGGGCTAATGGGAATTCTGGAGGATGAATATGCTCTGCCCCAAGGAAACATCAAATCTGAGTACCTGCTACAGGAATCTGGTGCAAAACTCAACAAAGCGCTGCACAGCGTCATCGAGTCTCAAGCAAGCTATGCGCTGGGTGCCAGATTTGTGAGCAACGTGCTTCAAATTCTCATCTCGCACAGCTCCCAAACATTTACACTCGTACCAGCGTGGTCACGTATCCTGGATTTATACACAACAGGAACGAAGGCGTCGGACTACCTCTTGCCAAGCAAATGGGTGCTGGTGCGAGCAGGCAAAGAAACTCCCATTTGGGAAAAGAGGGAAAGCTACGAGACTGAAGGCAGAGAATACTCTGAGCATTTCATGAAGGTATATGAGCAACAAAACGAAATGCTCTACTCTATCATGCACAAGCTGAACCCTTCTGCGTGTGACCAAGCGCTAGCGGGCAGTGCGTGGGGCCGCTTTGAAGAAGACAGGCAAATTTTTCGAAGTCAAAAAGGCGAAGGCCTAATGTTATTTTTGACATACGCGGCCAAACACAGGTCCATTACTTGGACTGCTGTAGCAAACCTGCATGACGAATGCACGGCGGCATTCAAAATTCTCGCCAGGGCCAAAAGCACCCTCAGGGGTCTGGCTGACTGGCGAGCACTCATGATAAAAGGGCAACGCCTTAACATCAAGGTGAGCTACGAGGCTGTGATTTGGAGAAGCTGCCAAGTACTACTCTCCAAACACCCGCAAACTCTAGCAGGCATTCTGAACCGTTACCTTGTAACCCCAGACCCAAAGTACGCTAGAGACGCAATCCCACTAACATTTCAGCTAGCTGCTGACGTGGATGGGGTACTGCGTGGACACCAAGCCCTAATGGGGCCCGTGCACAGTGGAGACCCTACTATTATTGCACGGAGTGTGTTCAAAACCGGCGCTTCAGCCCACACAAGTGGAGGCGGGGGAAAGCACACCTGCTCCGAAGCAGGTTGCTCGCAACTCATCCCCGAAATCCTCAACTCGAGGGCGGCATCTGCACCAGGGCGCCACGGTCTCAAATGCAAAATGCATTGGATGAAATCCAGAAACACTGGAGGAGGACGTGGCGGTGGCCGTGGTGGAGGCCGCGGCCGAGGAGCATCACGTGGCAGGGGTGGAAGATTTGGCGGTGGTGGACGCGGTGGCAACAGCTATGGCGGCGGTGGAAGGGGCAGGGGAACTCAATCCCGGCCCCCCATGCGTGACTCACCTTCCTTCGGAGGGCAACGTCCAAGCACTAAACCTGCGTGGATGACAAGGCGAAAGCCGGGTCAAATGCGCGCCATGCGAGCATCCGTAGCAACGGGTGCTAACACGACACCGCTTACTACCACAACTACAACAACACGTGAGCGAAACGGATTCCTGCGCAAAGAACGTGTCTTCATGACACGCCTGGTGCGCAGGCACGAATCTATGGTGGACTCTATGTCCCTCGACATTACCCAACCCTACGATGACAGGCTGGAACTGGGAATGCAGCACAGCGCAGGGCAAGAGCCAACAAACATCAAATGCGCCAGAGCAATGCAAACGCTCCAGCAGCAAGGGACAACCTTAGTTACTTTGCTGCTAGACAGCGGTGCAAGTCACTCTATAGTGTCTAGTGCACTGGAAACATTCCTAACTGACAGCGCTCCCTCGTGTGCTACCGTCTCGGGCTTTGCATCTGATGCAAAGGCCATCACAGCGGGACTGAAAGGCAATCTAACATGCTTTTTCATCCAAAGCTTACACCCCAGCCTGGCTGGGGGGCGGAACCACTACAAGGACACAGGCGAGCTGCTCACCATCAAGGTGGACACCCTCGCTAACCTCTCCGATAGCCTCCTCTCGTTCAGTCCTTTCCATGCAGACCATTGGTCTCTGGAAATAAAGAACGAAGAGGGAAATAAGTGCTGCTCTATTACACGCACAGACGCAGGCTCTGGAGAAAAGCAAGTAGTACCACTCTACTATGATCCTGACCGTCGGGGTTTTGTTGCCTACTGCTGCGTGGGACGTGATCACGCACTAGTGCTAAAGCACGGGCGTGAAACGGAACGCAAAATGCAGGAGCTCAGCCACGAGCTGGGCAGGGCAACGTCATTCACTGACCTGGCAGGAGACACGCTCGGCGGTCGCCAGGCTCCTTTTGCTATTGAAGCAAAACACCTGCGGCGCGCGGCGAGCATCATTGACGCTTTCCTACCGGGCAGTGTCAGTGTAAATGCTGAAATTGATGGGGTTAAAATCTGTGCACCCTACCAACACAACACCATGAAAGTACTGCAGCGATCAGAGCTGAAGCAACTACCAGACATGTGGCACGAGCATGCGGGTACCCTCCGTGAGCGCGATGAACCGCGTGATGACACGGACGGGGGCGTAGACTTACGCGAGCTGCTCCATAGCAGCGAACATGCAGCCGACAACTTCCTCTTCCAAGGTGAGCGCACCGTCCATCCCTACGAGCGGGGGCGGCGCACACAAGAACGTGAAGAGCAAGGCGGCGGCGACGCTGCAGCGGGCACAGGCCCGCGCGCACAAGGCCCGCGCAAAGCGCGAGCGGCACTAATGTCGACTGATGAACCACTGGGATGGTCACAAATCAGCGGCGCGTGCATGCTACATGAAGAACCTGAGGGGTCACCGGGAGCAACTCCATTCAACTCCCCAGGCGATCAAGAACTGCCTGCAGAACCTTATACCCCAACGGGACTAAGCAGATCGAGTGAAATCAACATTTCGACAGGGAGTGAAAGCACTCCAACTACGTCGCCGACTAAGAAATCTGACGACGTACCTCGCAGACCGAAAACGCCAGCTCGCAAAAGCAAGCCTGCAGAGCCACCGGGCCTGAAAGCAGGCCTGCACGAGCGACGAATCCGCGAGGCCATGATGCCTGACTCAGGCGAGGAAGAAACGGACTCTCCTGTGTTCACAGGAGGCAGTGACCGCCCAAGGCGAGCTTACGCAAGACGGGGGGCGCAGGCGCACCAATCACGAGACGTCGTAACCCGTGACGTTGTGACCAAGGCGCGAGCTGCGACGAAGGTCTTTCCTGCACCGCCCGCAGCGGAAGATCGTCCTCCAGGTGGAGACACCATTGATCCAATGATGGATGTCGCTACGCTGCCAATGATGAACGCGCGCGGCACATGCCGCGTACCAAACGTCAGGACAGCGCCGCCTGTGCAGGACCCTGTTGCGGGCGTCGGGCGGACAATCGCAGCGACGCACGGCCAAGAAGCGCCTCAAGGACGGACACCTGGGCGGGGGCATAAGCCTGTGGACGCGCTTCTGGCCTACGCCGGCATGAGCCGGCATGCCTCAAGCCTGCGAGTGGACACGGACGCCCTTGCCACGCAAAACGCCGCCATTCACAGGGCGTTCAGCGATCAGCGAAACTTTCAAGATTTTCAAGAATCGCGATCGGAAGAAAACTTTCCTCAGTGCCAATCCGACACAGATTCGGAAAACGAAGACGATAAAATGAAACGCTGGTGCGAATCGAAGGGAATCAAGTACACAGATTACTCAGATTCCGGAACCGATTCCCCAGTGAGAAACTTGGAAGAGAAAGGGCTTTCAGGTGCAAAACCAGTACCACTGAAGGTTTCTTTTTCAACCAAAGACCAAGTTTCAACATTCGAAGCAGACTCTGATGGCTCCATGCGAGCACAGAGCGGCTCAACCGCAGGACAATGTCATAGCGTTGCCACTGCGGGTGTAGAGTCGGTAGACAGCATCCTGCGCTGCGACGAAAGCAACATTGTGCTCAGACCGGCGAGACGCCGAAGTCTACAACGCACAAGCACCCTGCGCCACCCAGACAGAACCTGGACACAAGGAGCAGGCCCCGAACCTGAAGAGCAACAGGAAGACGAGGACCGCCCGGAAGGTGAAAATCCAGACTATGACGAGTTCATATCTGAATACGAGTGCGCTGCAATCGGAGGAACTCGAAGGCAGCTGGACTCCAGAGAAGCCAAGTCCACATTAGCATGTCTCCATCGCAGATTTGGACACATGGGAAGCATGGGAGACCAACTCAAATGCTCCCTGTGCCAAATGATGGGCGGCACTTTCAAAAGGAGAGCCAAGGGACGTTCTCGTGCACCTGCTACACCGGAATTGCCCGGGTATCGCTGGTGCGTGGACGTCGTATACTTGCCATCACCCGCAATCGGGGGTGAGCACTACGCGTGTATCTTACGAGACTTCACCACTGGTTACTTCGTCGCCGCATACGGTGAAACAAAATCATTCGGCGCAAAGCTTGTGAAGATTATTAAGTCCATGCGGGCCAAAACGTGCTTCCAAGCCCACTCATACCCGCTCTTTTCTGAACTATACTCAGATCACGACGGGAGTTGGTTCTTGGAAAGAACCACGCAACATGATCTCGAAGAACTCGGGGTTGTATGCACATTCGGTGGACCCGGCACAACTGACGACCACCGTATCTACGCCTATGCAGAAGCCGCAAACCGGCAGCTCACACACAGTACCAAAATGATACTGTTGCAGAATAGGCTGCCTACGAGCTTCTGGAAATGGGCCATGCAACAGGCTGTGCAGCTAAGGAACCTCTTTCCTATCCAAAAGAATGCCGCAAATGTCTACTCAGGTGACATTGTGCGACCCTTAGAGCAGCTGAGTCGCTCACAAATCAGCAGGAGCGACTGCAACGGGCTGCTCAGTGCACTATGCCCAGTTGGCAGTCTATGCCTTGTTCACCAAGCACAAATAAACTCAAGCGAACTTGGCACACCAACGTGCCGATGGGGCATTGCCATCGGAATGATGGGCAAGGTGTGTACATTCTTCTGTCCATTCGCGGGCGCGAAGAGTGCCAAATGGTACTCACGCAACTGGATGCAAATTGAGCTTCCAGCTGGCATGGGGTACCATGCAGCGCTCAATATTGAGCCCAGGGAGGATGAAAAGCCTCCCCCTGGCATCACAATCCCGCCATGCGACAAGGATGTAAAGCTGAAGAATGTGATCTGTATCCCAAACTTGGATGCACTCACGGCCCCACAACGCAGAGTGTGGACGCCTATCGTGTCATTGAAGACTGGACCCCTCGACAAGGGAGGCACTCCAAGCATCATCATGATCAATGACCGAGGTGAAGTTTTCGCGCACAACGAGCACGGTGAGATCTTCAAGACCACCCAAGTGCTCACGCAAAAGCAACGCGCTTCACCAAACATAAGCCTACTGGATAGATTGCACGATTCCGGAATCGAAATTCCGCGTGCTCTCGATCGTTTCAGGCGATTCGATCCAGCCAAACTTATGACAGATCCATCGGGAATTTGCGGAACGACAACGTTCTGGAAGAACTTCCCTGGAGATGGAAAATGGCTCGGCACAGTAAGACTGTACGACCCAGGTGCAAAGATGTGGACAGCCACATTCACTGATGGCTGCTACATGGACCTCGACATGCGTGAAATGGAAAAGTACCTAGTTGACAGACCAGATGATCCCGATTTGGAATCTTTGGACCTGACTACGGCAGCGGGTAAGACCACTGCCGACCGCGCACGTAATGGCCCCGACACGGGACCATTGCCGGCGGCTCTACTAGAAGAGCTCCAAGCAGACATGGGACCACAAGCACTACGCACTGTAAATGGCAGGCACCTACCATGGTCGCATGCCACTACGGATGCAATCCAAGCCGCAATGCGGTCTCCCGCCAGGCTACGCCGCGAGCGAGACCATGTCATCGCGCAAGCGGTGCGCACACCCATGGCCAGCCACGCCGAATGCTCGAAACAAGCGAAAAGGCAGAAGCCCAAACAACCATTGCACCTTGGGGGGCGCACAGGCCGTGTGCAAGGAGTCAACCCGGCAGGACGCCAGGGACAATGTCATGGCAAACGCCACAAGTCGGGGGGTGCTGACGTGCCATACATGCCACACCGCCCTGATCTATCAGCCGAGGACCGCGAAGCCATCAGGCAAACGCTCCTTGACGATAGCCCAACAGGCGCACGCGCACGTGCATACCACGAGAGTGTGCACGAGCAGATGCGTGAAAACATGGAATCACATCCTGAGCCTACGATCTACAATGTCATT
>Ga0115005_10003189_pt1 | contig 13089 bp, 17 predicted proteins | sample ArcOceMetagenome_FD_87163 | JGI IMG/M metagenome (GOLD analysis project Ga0115005, IMG submission 87163) | Marine eukaryotic phytoplankton communities from Arctic Ocean - Arctic Ocean - Greenland ARC118M Metagenome | ecosystem: Environmental > Aquatic > Marine > Oceanic | place: Arctic Ocean... | reverse complement strand
TTTTTATCGTCTGAGTTGTATATAGCTGGTCAAATCATGAATGAATATAATGAACAACACGCAGGAGCATACTCTGCAATAGCGTAGAACCATGTAATATATCCAAAACAATTATAAGAGCATTGTGAGTATCAATCCTAAGATGCCTTTATGGGAAACATCCAATAGTAAAAAGACTTTCAATAACAAAATCATCAAATTCCTTCGCAGCTGTGACCATATGGCAAAGCCGGTGGGTAGAAGCAGTAACTATTAATGAAAATTGAAGAGCCCTAGGTGAGGTCAGGTAAGGTACCAGCGCTGCCACATGGTGTGATGCACAATGAGAGGATGCAGGTTTAGGATAGGTTTCAGATATTGAGTGGCAATAATATAAGTCAGACGTTGCAGTTGGTGGAGTAGAGGCCCAATTAGTAGATCGGCAACCAGTCGATGCCCCTGGATGCAGCCGAATCGCCAATTCTGTAGATGGGTAGGGTCAAACAAAAGCTGCTGGCCATGAAGCAGTAGTTCACCAACCTTGCCTCCAATTTGCAGAGCCCAGATCACTCGAAGCAGGAAAAAGAAGCTGTTGGAAATGAAAAGGTGCCTCAGCTGAACATGTCGAACGCAATGAGCGTGGAGCAGAATTATCTCAGCAACACGAACAAGGTGCAGAATATCATTTCTTTGCAGCTTTCTCACAAGTCACGCAATTCACACAAAAGAATTCGGGATCAACCCTGCCCAGAAGATGATACCTGGAGGGCTGAGACCCTCTCTCAAGATGGCTCTGAACAATGCGAACAAATAAGGCAAGCATTTGAGCCAAGCTGCAATGACCTCCAGAAGTTCGTGGCCAGGAATGAAGAATCAGCAGGGAGCTTGAGTCACCAAAGAAATAATTTTGGTGAACATTTTCAATCGGAGACTCTTCAGCTCAACAACAGAAGGCTTTAAGACTTGGAACCGAGTGCACCAAGTCAACATCAAGCCCCCTATCCTGCAAAGATCAACTCCCAACCAGAGGACTTGATATCTTTGAATGATCAGAATTCTCTTAAGGTGCTGAAGTCGAGCCTTTTGCGCAATTTTAATGGAGCAAAGCAAAGCCAACGAAACGGCAACAATATATTTAAGGTCCAAAAAGATGGCATTTAGAATTCAAGGTCAAGTGGTGGCGCGTTCTAGGATTTGGAAACGCTCATGCTGAAGTATTCCTAGCAGAGCAGTTCCAAGAATAATTTCCCAGCGAATGCTTCGAATATCGGGCAATTGATCCCTGGCTCAGGACAGCTCTCCAACGTCAGAGACGGTCAGCAGGTCTAAAGTTCCAATGAGACTGGTGGGGAAGTCCTGACTCAATAACCAAACCCAAATGATCTCACATATTTTGAAGGCAACTTCAATATGATTCAATCACAAGCCCATGATGAACAATGCCATGACCCGAACATGGGAATGGGTGTGCCTCAACGGGACAGCGAGATGGAACGAGAGCAGTGGTTGGCATCGCAAGGAGAACAACTCTCCGAGTGCACTCAGAGGTTAAGCTAGAACTTTAATTCTCATGGTCGAAGGCAAGTTTAGCCAAACATAAAGGACCTTCAGCGGTTTGGTGAGAACTTCGAGCAGTTTCCCTACTCTGTGCTGAGCAACCGTTTCTCACCAGCAGACCCCAACATGCCAAGAAATTTTAATGCTTCAACGTGTGGGACCAGAAGTAGTGCTCACTAGTATGGAACGAGACAGGATGCCTCTCCTCGGCAGCAGTTCAACGACGGCCCAGAGTTTTAAATGCTTCCTAATAAACAAATAGTTTAAGGCTTCTTGAATGGACCACGCAACAAGAACCTCCAGGCTTCTCAGTTATCAAAAAACCCATTCCAAATAAATGGAAAGTCAAAGGCCCCAATGGGATCCCTCCTTTCTAACTTTGTGAATAAGTTGAAACAGAATAGCGAAACCAATCCTTTTCAAAGAGAAGAATCGTCCGATGACTCAGCTGAACTCAATCTAACTTCAGACGAGTGCTATTCAGAGCAGTCAGGTCAGAGCATTAAGGAGAATACATAAATCAAAGTTAATGATTGCAATTTGAACCTTTCCGATTTGTGGATACCTGAGCTACAAGATGGAGTGAAATAACTTCAGGTGAGTGCCAAGTTTGCCTCTGATGATCAAGATAGCCAGGGAGACGGCGATCTAAGCGATGCAGGGGTGGAGTCAATCAATCTGACGCATGAAAGCATCCAATCGAAAAAGCATACTGACCTGGAAGCGAGGCAGCACTTCCATGAAGGAGAACTCCGTCCCGGCAGCTAAGATATGAGTAGATAGGGCTATCCCATATTCGAGGAGGTCTTGCCTAATCATGAGAATCTCTTGAATAGCGGAAGGATCATTATACAGGAATCAAATAAACAAAGGCCTCCATCGCTGCGAAAACTCAAGCTCGAGAAGCTGAGGAAAACGATGAAAAGTCAGCAGGTCAGATACGAAGATGATGAAAAACTCAACATGGCAGGTCAGTCAACCCCTCGCAATCAAAATGCTTCCAGAATCCAGCAGCTGCCACCAAGGCCAGTAAGCCAGCTGCTGGCAACCCCAGGCAGACTAATTAGGCCCAGAAGCCCTGAGGCTAGCCAAGACACAGACTTTGACCAGAAATCCTGGTGTACTTCTAAGCTGAACAGCAAGAGGAGCTTCTTCATTAGGGCAACATCTCCACGAAATGCTCAAAATTATTATTACAAGCTTGGTACGCCTAAGCCTGTACATAACATACAACAAGATGTAAACTTGAGCAAAGGTGCGGTGCAAATGACATCGAAGAGGAACCAGGCCTTCAACGATCAGTCAAACGACCAGCAAACTCCTCGCTGCTCTTATTCATACCCTGCTCTTTCTTGTAGCCAAACACCTCGCCAGTCCAAAAATACTAGCCGGAAGAAAATCGCTGAAAGCGCCTACACCCAAGAGCGGTAGCAAATGATTGTAGACTTGAGACTGTGCAGTCAATATAGCCCAAGATCAACTCTTGGAGACAATTGAACTAAAAGTTATTTTAAGAATGTTTTTAATTTAATCAATGCAATTAATAAAGTTCACTTTTTCATCTTCTTTGGCCTCTGTTTCTGTACCTTTGTTATCTTTCTTCTTGCTTTTCAATTTTCTTCAGTTCTGCTTCGTTCAGCATTTGGATATCTGGAGCCCAGCCTTGGAATGGCTCGTCCATAGGTGAGGGCTGGAAGAATTTGTTCACGACTTCCTTCTGGGGCTGGTAGAGGTCATCAAGGGAGCGAATCATGGTCTTGCTGGGCTCGAAGGCCGCTGGTTCTATTCCTGCCAGACCATTGCCTTCTTGAAGTGCTGCAGCTTGTTGGAGCTCATTCTCCGTCAGAATCGGTCTTCCTGTGAGATCTCGGATTTCTCCGAGCTCTTTGCCAGGAGCATTTCGGTCTGCGTCTCTGTGCTTCAGATTGCTTTTGTAATCCCGTCCGTACATGGCGAAGTGTTGATAGCCTCCTCGCCTCTCCTAGTGAGCTTGCCTTTGGTGCTCATTGATCTGTTCACGAATGGAATGGGCTACTGGGAGCATGAATTCTGCTCCAAGACCAAGATCAGAGCACAGGCTCTCCGCAAAATCTTCTGGAGAGTTGTGTGGATTATTGATGTCCCATTCAAACTAGTCTCTGAGTACGATATTCCCAATCCTGACATTGAGTTAGATCACCTTGACGAGCTCACCCTCCATTTGTTTGTATTGCCTGAACTGATTGATCTGCTTTCGCATGCTCGTCACGATCTCACTCTCGAAGATGGCTGGCAAGTTGTGCTCCTCCATCAAAATCTTGGCAAAGCTATCCAGGCTCAGATATGGCTCGTTCTTGTCCCACATGAACAGATCTCGAAGTCTTGTGCCTTCGATTTCCAAATCGAGTTTGATCGGGATCAATTACAGATTCGGCTGGCAAGGATTTTAGCCAATTGAACCAGCAGCCAAAGGATTGGATGCTTCGAAGCTCATCATCTCCTGGTCAACCTCAGTCTTGCTGTTGGATGCTTTCAGCAGTGACAACTTTGAGATGTGCACTGTGTTCATTCTCGGTTTGTTCGACATGAAGTTCTCCAAGTAGTTGTCGATCGTCTCCGTGATTTTGACGACGTGTCCCTTGATCTTTCCTTGAAGCCAGAGACTGAGACTGGAATGGTGAATACCTATTAGAAATAACTTTAATTTGATGTTGGACTTATGGACTTACCTGTTTCTCTCGCTACCTCCACTTGTTTGATGTTGTACTTGTTCATGATATCTTGTAGGCGTGCTTTGGCACCCTTGTCTCGTTCTTGGTCGTACATCTGCTTGTTTGATCTTTGTCAAATATTTAAATTATTACGCAAAATAAGTATATTATAAATTATCGAGATAAAATAATGAGTAAAGAGAGAATGATAGAAGACAAAGATATGCTCACCAAATAAGACGAGAAGCATTCTGAAGTCCTTGATCCGGTTGATGATGGCAAAGAAGAGTAGTAGGTCGAATACTCAATCACTGAAGCTCAGATGAAGGCCATGATGTTGGCGTTCAAATCCAAGATGAGGCTGCAACAGGAGCCAGTGGCAGAATTAACCAAAATCGTCACATTGCTGGAGCAGGTGAAGGATCACTAAGACGCCGTTCTGGGAGGAGCAGATGGTGTTGGCACGTACTTTTTCAAAGACTTCATGGATGGCTTTGCCACGGCGTTGGCCAAGCTACTCAAGACCAAGATTACCAAGCAGGACTTCACCGAATTGATGAAGAAGGTTCCAAAGCTCCTGGCAGCCATCTTGGCAGCTAACCTGGACGACATAGAGCTCCTTGATAACATGCGCTGCATCTTTGACCACAAGTCTCGCCTTTATCAGCACCATTGTCTTGAAGAAGAAAACGCCATCCTGGTTGCGAACCAAAAAGACCATATGCCCAAGGAAGAAACAGCATGGCGAGAAGCTATCGTAGAAGGCTCGAGACTCGACGCCATCAAAGTTGACCCAGAACACAAAGTCAGGACCTGGAGTAGGTGCACAGTCAAGACAAAGGTTGACGATACTATTGAAATCACATTTGAAAATGATAGCTACCACTGCGATAAGAAAATGAATATATACAGTCCTGAGATTGCCCGTGTCGAATCCAAGACCACAGAGGACTATGCATGGCGAGCGTCACTCGTCGATGGCGACTTGCTTGATTGTTATGACTCTACTGGCTCTTGGTATGGAAGCACCGTCATGGCCAAAGAAGAGAGGCAGTTCAAAGGCTAGATGATCGAGATGGTCAAAATAGCTTTGAGGGTCATGCATCCAGAGGGAGACAAGAAAGATGGGCAAGGAAATAGCTTCTATGGCTGGGATGAGAGCTTTGACGAGTGGATGCCTCTGTACACAGCAAGGCTATAGAAATACAAGACGCATACTGAAGGTAGTTTGGAGAATCAGACCCAAGAGAGTCAAAATCAAACCAAGGGCACGACTGCAAATGCAACAGCCGCAGATGCCGTTGACGATAGCCTTGACTACCTCGTGACCAAGAACGAGGGGCAATAAATATTCGCTGTCCACAGAAAGTAAGGCCGCTCAAGTCTCCATATAGACTTCATCAACGCATTTGGCCACCACCAGGGCTTTGAGAAAATCTTGGAGCGTATCAAAGCGAAGTCTAGAGATCCAAATGAACTGAGCCTTCTTGCACTATACATTGAGTGCCTTGCAAAGTGTACTCCAATATACCACAGATAATTTGTAGATACATATTTCGAATAGCTAGAAAGCGCTGTCAAAGAGAGCTTACTCCAAGCCACAGAAGCCCAGCTGAGACGAACGAGAAAAGAAGTCTTCGATGACGTGTTGGAAGCCCTTTACAAGAGCCTGCTGCCCAGAGTAAAGTCCAGGCCGATTGTCTCCATCAATATTGATAGGCAATATACAGCCTTGGAGTTGGGTCAGCTGTTTCTGAAGCAAAACTTTCTAGAGAAGAGAATCGATGGACTGAAGTTGGTCAGTGATGTCAGTGCCTCCTGCTCGAGAGTGATTCGATGCGCTGCTCCATCCACAACTTCTTCAATTTCAGATAGCGAACCTGGGAAAACGTCAGATGCAGCAGCCAAGGCCACGGAGAAGCTCAAGAAGGTCAGGATGCTAGTGGTGAAAGTTGCAGAAGGAGACAAGGTGCTGACAGAGGTGTTCTCGAAGGACAGGACGCATGCTCAGCTAGTTCAACGATCAGAACACGTCGTCAGAGTTTTGATGGAGCAGGAGCTGCTCACTGTGGAGAACAGACAACTGATTTGGGATGCAAGTGAAATGAATGACGCTGATATCAAGACAGAGCTGCAAAAGGCGCTGACAGGAGTAGCATCTGCCATGAACCATGCTGACCGAGAGTTCTTCATCGGCAAAGTTGAGCAAGTCCAACTGCCAGACATGATCGACAGGCACATTCAGCTGGTGACGGAGATGTGCACCACCATCAAGGAAGATAAAGAATCTGCTGAGCGCTCTGAGTAAGTCATCGCCAGGGGACTCCAGCTGTTGTGGAGGGTGGCGATGGAATCTGGGTCAGTATGTGAGCTACGTATCATCGAGAGAGCTGCCTCTGGATTCGCAGCCATAGTCGAGGAATAGAATATGGCCATCATGCTCCAATTCATCAACAAATTGGCAGCATGTCTGAAAACCAACACAATGGGCTACCTCTCCGTCAAGATCTTATCCAGTTTGCTGAAGAATGGTTTCAAAAGACCAACTGGCCACCCAGAGATTGAGTGCTTGGCGGACATGGTTGACTATCTTGAGTCCGAACACAATCTTCTCCAAATTGCCTTTGACAACTTTAAAAACTACACAGGAAGAGTTACATCTGAGCTGAAAGCTGGCAAACTAAACCTTAATGATGATCCACAGAGCAAGGTGATCGCGGACTTCTTCGTCCACCGAGACTAAATTGCAGTACGGCTAGAGTTCTTCCGGTTCTACGCCCACGGCTCCGACAAAGTCAGGCTGAGAGCAAGCCATCTAAATACCCTATGGGACGAGCTCCACATCGAATCTTTGATTGACGACGACAAGAAGCTCATGTACACTTGGCTGCGAGAAGTGTGTGATGAGATGTCGTAGGCCCGTCAAGGCGAGCAGTCCACCATCGCCAGCATGGAGGACCTCATCAAGTTCTACCACGACCGAATGGCAGTAGAAGGTGAAGATGGCGACGTGTATAAGTGGTTGAGCATCCAAGGCTTCCATTGCATTCAAAGCTTCTTCGTTTGCATCAACGAGATCCAGAGGAAGCTGCTCAGGGTCACAACGAGCTATGGAATTTACTCGAAGAGTCGAGAAGGAGGCTCAGTGGGTGGAGAAGCAGTCTCTGCCAGCTCCACGACGAAGGATTCGTAGACTGGAGTGGCTACTAGTACTGTTGGTACTGATGCCACACCAGGAGCACAAGAAGTGTCGACGACATCCACTCAGGCCACCAAAGTGTCTCAAGGAGCTGGTACACAAACAGCAACTACTCATACTAATGCTTATGGACCTCAACCAAAGCCCACAGGAGGAGTTGATAGCCCACCAAAAGAAGAAGACCCTGATGACCTTGAGATTATGGCGCTGGTCGCTCCGAATGAGCTCGACGGCTATACTCTCATATGGCGCATTGCAACGGAATGCACAAGCAAACTTGTGATTGATTCAGCCGCCAAGCTCCTGGTGCAAATGCATCATGAATCTGAACCTGAATTGCAGCATTTGACCTCGACTTTTGATGATATATATGTCAACCAAGCCTTTTTGATCATAGAGAAGTAGAAACCAGCTATCGAAGCACGGTCTCCAGAAGAGGTAGAAGAGCTGAAAGAGGTAATTGGCAAGTTGCCAATCCATGCAACGACAATATAAAAGCTCAGAGCATTCCCAGCACAAGAGAGGAGAATTCTGAGGTCGGTCTTCCTTTTGCGCCAACTGGTACGAGCATCAGAGAAAAATGGCACGCACAATCTGAGGCCACATGCCTCACTCAGCAAAGGAGCAATTTTAGGAAACCTTCAAGTCCAGAATAACATCACCCATGGTGACGGTTATCGCTCGAGGTTTGAGATAAGTATTAGCAGCCACGCCACCGTCTGGGAGCTCAAGAAGCGCATTGGCCAAGAAGTGGTAAAACGAAGCATTGACGGTGGCAAAACCTTTGGTCGTCATCCCAAGGAAGGAGAAACTGAGCCATGCACGCCAACACATCCAGCCGCCATCAGATTGTTTCAGATGGCAAACTCATCGGATCTGAAAGATGCAACAAATGGGACTACGTTGAGTGATCTCAAATTTAAAGCAAATGAGAACATCGGGGCATTCAAGAAAAGCACTTTCTTGGTCAGGAAGGCACCGATCGTTGCAGATGACGCAGAAACAGGCAAGCCTCAGCTGACGTTCAAAGCCAGCCAGGTTATAGAAGAAATTCTGGAGAGGTACTCTACGACCACCGAGGAGGGGGCCAAGGTGATGACCAAAGAGCAGTGCGTGGAGTTCACCAGAATAGCAACAAAGGAAACAGCAGCTCGCAGCAGTGAAGAAGATCCCAAAGTAGTCCAATTCTTTGCAGATTACGACAAAGAGGGGAACGGCTATATAACAGCTGACTCCTTCAAGCAGTTCTTCGTCGACGCCTGCGTCAACGGCAAGGACATGACGGTCAGAGAGAACTTGAGACGGCTTGGTTACTCCCAAGATCTGCGGAAGATGGTCAGCGATGGCGAGCCAGAGAACCTCTTGCAGGTGCGAGCTAGCATGCTTGATATGCCAAGATACAAGATTGCGACGAATGAGAAGCTATTCGACTCCTTGATGTCTCTGCTCAACCTCCAGCAAGATGTGAGTCAACGAGCCCTGGAGCTGATCCGGATGCTCGCCACGAACCCAATTCTTTACAACCGAGTGCTATCACTCAAGCCTCAAGACGAGGAGAGCAAGTTCAGCTGGAGTACTATCTTCGATGAGAACAACGTGCACAAAGTGCTTTACTCCTTGGAAATCGTGGAAGCCATTCTCACCAGCGAGCAAGATGACAGCAGTACACACCAGTGGATCAAGCGCTTCCTCGACCTCGGAGGCTTCCAAGAGCTCCAGGACCAGCTTCAGACAGCACTGATCTCGATGAGGAGTTCACACAGCAACGAGAAGAAGAAATATGTAGATCAGCTGCTGAAACTCATACAAATATTCGTCATGGCCTCGAGGCCAACGTCGAAGTCTGTGCAAGTAGCAGTCTCCGAAGTTGAAAAACCAGATTAGGATGAGGAGTCAGCCAAATTTACGACCCCAAAGAAGCAAATCAAACATCATGCAGCAGCTGTCAGCCAATTCGATTGGGGCGTCACGGAGGAGTCTCTATTTGGTACTGGTGATGCAGGAGCTGGTGCTAATGATGCGGAGAGCAAGGCTGTCGGAGACACCGAGGTCAAGAAGCCAGAACCCACAGCAGAAACTGAGGATCCTTTTGAGCATCTACGCCAAGTCTTGGACATCGATGGCCTTGGTGAGCTTATTGTGAAGCGGATTGACATCAAACGCTTACAAGAGCAGACTATTCAGGTTGTCAGCCTATTCTTGAGCTCAGAGGACATTAAAGCTGATGATCGGCATATTATTGAGAGTGCCATGAGCCTATGGTCGACCTTGATCTCAGAGGCAGGTGAGAGCTTAGCAAATGAAGGTCAAGAATATACAATCGACTCAAAGTTCCTCACCTTAGGCTTGCTCAGCTGCAAGGATACCAAAGTCCGAGAATGTTTCCGCCAGTGCTTCGATCACATGTCTACAGCAAAGGAAACAATGTAGCTGATGCTGCTCACGACTCTGCACAATGAGCTCAAGGGCATCGAAGAATATGGCAGGAGCACCCGTGAGTTCTTTGGGCTGTGCAAAGACCTGCTCCCACGAGTCCTTGGAAAGAGAACACCGGAAACGGCTGCAGGCATAGACAAAGTGGTGACGGCGCTCTACGAGCTGGTCATCGAATTGCTGAAGTCGCACAAGTCAACTGAGAAACGGCAATCTGTTGTCAGCGATACCACACTGCAGGGCTTGCTTGGGGTCATTCAAACCATTCTTGCTGCCACAAAGGAGCAGAATGACTTAAAGAAGAACCTTCTTGGCCTGTTCCGAGAGAAGCAGCTCCTCGAAGAGCTGCTCTATAGTTGCCTGTTCTACCAGAAGGGCAAGTCTGAGATGTACCACCAGACAGATGCCGAGCATGGTGGTCCAGCAGCTTGTAAATGTGCCACCCAGGAAACGCGTAAGACTGGCTTCAAGGTCGTGCACGGATATCTTGGCTTACTTGAGCCACATGAAATGGTAGAATTCCTTGAAGGCTCGATCATACCTCTGATCAAAGATGTTCAGAGGCCAAAGAAATGGCGCCATCTGCCATCAAGCAAGGGCAGAGTGGAGCAACACGTCGGTATCACAAATCTAGGCTGCATCTGTTATATGATTTCGATGCTTCAGCAGCTTTTCATGGTGCCCCAATTTAGATACTAACTCCTCAAGGCAGTAGAGCAGACTCCTGAGGCTATTGCAGAGTACAAGGGCGATATGATAGACGATAACCTCCTCAGACAGCTGCAAATTCTATTTGGTTACCTTGAATCGTCAGATAGGCACGCAGCTTGCCCAAAAGCATTGTGCTTTGCCTTCAAAGATTATGACGGTGCCCCAACTGCGACTGGCGAGTAGAAGGACTCACACGAGTTCCTGAACCTCCTCTTTGAGAGACTTGAACGCCAACTGCGACCAACCAGCCAACGTAATCTGGTCAAAGACATCTTTGCAGGGAGCCAGTGCTCACAACTTATCTGCCCGTCTTGTCACCAGGTCAAAAACAAAATGGAACCATTCTATAATTTGTCATTGGACATAAACAAAGAGGTTCACAGCAGTGCTGGCATCTACGACAGCCTCAGGAAAATGGTGAAGGGTCAGATAATTGAAGACTACGCGTGCGACGGATGCAACCAGAAGGTCAACATCACCCAACGAGTACTCCTGGCTGATATGCCCAATGTGCTGATCGTACATTTGAAGCGAATCATCTTCTGCTTTGATACGCTTCAAAACGACAAGGTCAATTCACGCTTCGAATTTCCCAATGTGCTCGATCTGAAGGACTACTCTTTCAAAGATGCGATGAAAGATGCAGAGGGTCTGGGAGAAGAGCTCAAGGCACTCAGAGAGGTCCATGATGATGACTATGTATACAGGTTGGTTGGGGTCAACGTGCATCTCGGTACAGCTGACCATGGCCATTATTATTCCATCATCAATATCAGGCGTGGCACCGAGGAGCCACAGGGAGATGAGAATGAGGCCAAATGGCGCAAGGTGGAAGCAGATCCATGGAAGGTGTTCGACGATGCCACGGTGAAGTCGTTCTCTTTCGTCAGTGACATGAAGAACGAGGCATTCGGAGGAGCTGGCGAGTCCTCGAGCAAGACCTCAGATGCGATGTCCGATAAGGAGCTGACCGCATTCCTGGCGTCAGGGTCCTAGAGCTATGGAAAGAGCGCATATATGCTCATCTATGAGCGCAAAAGCAAAAAGAATTTAACTGAATTCCCTGTTGAGAGCGCTGAAGCAGATGTCGGCAGCGAAATTCCCTTCCGAAACGTCGAGAAGTACGTACCTGACTGGATATCTGACCTAGTGAATCGTGACAACAAAAACTTTCTGGAGGATTCATAACTCTTCAACGAGCATTTCTTCGACTTGATTAAAGAGGCTTTGAGACTTATTGGAACCAATCATGTCCTCTCTTCACACAAGTATGACCATCACTATCAGGTGCACTTCCATAAGCTGAAACAAATATCTCTCGACATTGGTGGCAAGGTCATGTATGACATGCTTTCCTATTATGATAGAAATGTGCAGCTGGCCACAATATCTAACTCCATGGGAACCATACTTACCTTTTCAGATTCACAATATTTCGTCACGAGTGGGACTCCTTCCATCGTGGTGGCTTTTGTGCGAAAATATCTATTGGAAGACTCTTGCCAGCATTTCTTCAAGATCATGTTCCAATGTTCAGACCAGACTTCGAGGAATCACGCAGGAAAGTTGGCATCGAAAGCCATCGTTCGACTCTTTAAGCTCTACGCTGACTGTATTCCTACCTCTAGAGAGTCTGTCGATACCGTCAAGGATGTCTTCCAGGTTTTGAGCACCTTCATGGGCATGCAGATGACCATCCTACACGATGACGACTGCCGCAGGAGCTGGGCTAGACTTGAATGCTTCTTCGATATGCTCAACGAGATCACGACTTCGTGCTTGACGGCAGCCCAGTGCATGCTCGAGTGGTCAGACGTCATCGCAGACCTGATCGATTTCATGCTTGGCAACAAAAGCCCAAGAGCACAGCAGCAGAAGAGTGATCCAACACAGAAGGCGCGAACAGCAATGGGAGGTACTGTTGCTCCTCCTTTCCAGCCTCTGTATACTCTGGTGGCCTTCCTGGTAAGAATGACGCACACAAACACCATGGACCTGGAGAGCCGACTTCCTACTCATGTCAATTTCCCGGACCCGGTCTCCAAGCACGAGGTTCTCAAGCCATATCCTCTCTCTGATGAAGCCTGGCTAATGCTGACCAAGACTGACTTCCTTGACAAAGTGCTATTCGACGCCAAATTCGAACAGCGCAAAGAGTTCGCAGAGGCATTGGCTCATCTAAGCTATGGGAACCTCAGCTTCAGCAGAAAGATCTGCAAGAAGCTGCTTAAAGGCATCTCTTACTGCACCAATGAGGACGTAGAAAGGCACTTGCCCATCGTGTCACAGCTTCTGAAGATCAAAGACGAGTTCCAGGTTCACAGACTTGAGTATCTGCTTGGGTTTGGCTTCGCAATGCACGGAGAGGCAGCCGATGGCAGTATTCGTTAATATGGCGCACCTCTGATGAGGCAGGTACCAGAAGCACCTGTCTACGAGCTCTTGAGTGGACTTGACAGCCGGTAGCACGAGGATGCCTTGTTGGGTGTCCTGTGGCGATTTAAGGGCAAGCGTGATGGC
>Ga0115005_10003186_pt1 | contig 13097 bp, 8 predicted proteins | sample ArcOceMetagenome_FD_87163 | JGI IMG/M metagenome (GOLD analysis project Ga0115005, IMG submission 87163) | Marine eukaryotic phytoplankton communities from Arctic Ocean - Arctic Ocean - Greenland ARC118M Metagenome | ecosystem: Environmental > Aquatic > Marine > Oceanic | place: Arctic Ocean... | reverse complement strand
TATGCAGCCAGGCGATGTGCCTGATACCTATGCTGACGTCTCGTCACTGGTGAACGATACCGGTTATCAGCCTTCAACAGATGTAGAGACCGGCGTAAAGGCCTTTGTCGATTGGTATCGAGACTTTTACAAAATTTGATTTCCAATGAGTACTTGATGAGGTTACGACACATCAAGTGCACTGCGTTTCATTACGCCCGCACACTTTTTGGGCAAAAATTCTTTTGTGGTTGCATAACCAAGTTCAAAAAGTGTGTTCTTTATCTCAGGCGACAGTGAGAAGTCTACCGCTGAAATCTCACCTGTATTTACCACCACGGTATTATGCCAATACTTTGCATTAACGTATTCCCGAGAAATTGCCGTCATAAACGTTCTAATAAGCATGCTGACATACTGAGGCAGTTGAAGCATATTCTTCTTAATTGCTTTGCGCTTTTGTTCGGTGCTTTGCAGCCGGAAGCATACAGAGGGCGTTCCATCACCTCGCCAATCTTCAAAAAGTGCGTCTTCTGATAATATTGCGCCATCCACTAGTAAATGTTCTTTGAACGGCTTAAATGAAAATATAAGTGGAATTGACATGGAGTAGCGCACGGCTTCCGACACTTTCATATCAGGCGCAGTCTTTTTGTTGAATAACACAGGCCCTCCGCCGTTCACATCGGTGGCAAGAATGTTCAAATTCATCGGCATATCGTTAAACATTGCCCCTTCGAGTTGCCTATCAATCCATTTTTGAAAGACATCACCAGATGAGAGACCGCCTTCACGCAGCAGTCTTACGAGTGAGAACTCAGTAAATTGTTTGAAGTCAGTGACTAGCGCTAGCTCTCGCATTTGCTCAACGGAGTAACCTTTGGCGTAAAGCGATGCGACAATAGAGCCCCCCGATACACCTACTAGCGTATCGAAGCCAATATGCATATCGTTCAAGGCCTTAATAATACCAATGTGTGCACTTAGACGTGTGCCGCCACCTGAAAAGATGGGCACAATTTGTGTGATACCCGCTCGTAATAGGTCACTTGGAACTGTTGCCGGGGCTATCTGCATGTGCATACTCCATAATGATGAGGCTGTTACAACAGCAGTTTTTTGCTTTCATTGTCACTGCTTAACCTCTTATTAAAAGCGTAGTTTACTGAGCTCGTAACGGCAAAATAGAGATGCTATTTAGTCAGGATCTTTAGTCTAGGGTGTTGCTTTTTCGCTACGAGATGGGATGGAGTGTGGGGAGAAGGAACTACCTCGTGTTAATTTCCTGATGTAAAACAATAAACGAGAAAAGATAGCCAATAGAGATGAACAAAACAAAAAGCCCACCTCTGCTACAACAGTAGGTGGGCTCTCTTTCTCTAGCGTATAATTTTCAATAGCTAAATTAATTACCAGCTAGTTTCGCTTTCATCTCCCGTCGACGGGCGTGCAACAAAGGCTCGGTGTAGCCGCTAGGTTGCTCTTTACCTTTAAATATAAGGTCGCTTGCGGCTAAGAAGCCGATAGAGTTGTCTAGGTCCGGGCTCATTGGAATATATTCAGGGTCGCCGGCGTTTTGCTCATCCACTAACACTGCCATTCGTGCTAACGACTCTTTTACTTGGTCAACACTTACAATGCCATGCTCAAGCCAATTCGCGATGTGCTGTGACGATATTCTTAGGGTTGCGCGGTCTTCCATCAGCCCTACGTTATTGATATCCGGCACTTTCGAACATCCTACGCCTTGGTGAACCCAGCGTACAACGTAGCCCAAAATACCCTGAACGTTGTTGTCGATTTCTCGCTTAATACTGTCACGAGTGAGTGTAGAACCATCTTCTAACAAAGGAATGGTGAGAATATCGCTTAACCCATCAAAATCGGCATCAAGAGACTTCTGAACGTCAAACACGTTTACGTCATGATAATGAAGCGCGTGAAGTGTCGCGGCAGTAGGTGAGGGCACCCACGCCGTATTAGCCCCAGCCTTTGGATGGCCAATTTTAGTGGTCATCATATTTTGCATTTCATCAGGTATTGGCCACATGCCTTTACCAATTTGGGCTTTGCCAGAAAGGCCGCAGCGAAGTCCTACAGCCACATTTGCGGTTTCATAAGCCTTGATCCACGCCATCGACTTAAGCGCAGCTTTTTCTGCAAATGGCCCAGCAAGCATTGAGGTATGAATTTCGTCACCGGTTCTATCTAAGAAGCCTGTGTTAATAAACACAACACGTGAGGTGGCCTCAGCAATACACGCTTGAAGGTTGATGCTCGTGCGGCGTTCTTCATCCATTATGCCCATTTTAAGGGTGTTGGCTGGCACGTCGATTATTGCTTCGATAGCGCCAAACAGTGCGTTAGAGAATGCGACTTCCTCTGGCCCGTGCATTTTAGGTTTAACAATATAAATACTGCCTTCGCGGCTGTTTTTAAATTTGCTGTTACCTAAAAGATCATGCCTCGCGATAAGAGATGTCACTAAGCCATCCATAATGCCTTCTGGCACTTCTTCGCCGTCGAAAAGCATAGCGTTGTTAGTCATAAGGTGGCCCACGTTTCTAACAAACATAAGGCTTCGGCCAGAAAGTACTAGCTCGCCATCCTTTAGCTTGTTTTGCGATACGTGCTTCGACGGTTGATAACGTCTATCGTCGTGCATAGCGCGAACAAGCTGCTTGCCGCCCTTCGTCATCTCAATGCTAAGCGTGCCTTTCATAAGGCCTAGCCAGTTGCTATACACCAAGGTTTTGTCTTCGGCATCAACCGCGGCAACGGAATCTTCACAATCCATAATGGTGGTTAGTGCGGCTTCAACCAGAACGTCTTTTACGTTCGCGGCATCGCTCTCACCAATAGGGTGTGTGGGGTCAATTTGAATTTCAAAGTGCAGGCCGTTGTGAGCGAAAAGCAGGCTTGAGGGAGCGCTTATGTCACCTTGATATCCTTGCCATTGCTCAGTGTTTGCTAACGTAGTTTCATCACCATCGGAAAGGGTGATAGCCAGTTTACCTGTTTCAATTTTGTATTTGGTAACGTCGGCATGACTACCCTTAGCAAGCGGTATCATGTTATCTAAGTAGTCTTTCGCTTTCGCGACAACTTTGGCGCCGCGAACAGGGTTGTAGCTTTTGCCTGCTTCTGCACCGTCTTCATCACTTATAACGTCAGTGCCGTAGAGTGCGTCGTAAAGGCTTCCCCAGCGCGCATTTACCGCATTAAGAGCGTAGCGGGCGTTATTGATTGGTACAACTAGCTGAGGACCAGCCATCGTTGCAATTTCAGCATCAACATTTTGTGTTTGAGCACTTACATTTGAAGGTTGTTCAACGAGGTAGCCAATATTTTTCAGGAAATCAGTATATTGATTTCCACTTACTGGGTTGCCAGCCTTGTGGTAGTCGTCAATTGCACGTTGAAGCTGCTCTCGCTTTTCTAACAGCGCGCGATTTTGAGGAATGAATTTTTCGAAGAGGGCTTCAGCACCTTGCCAGAAAGCATCTTTATCTACGCCTGTACCAGGAAGAGCCTGTTCGTTGATAAAGTTATCGAGTTGTTCGGCAACCTGTAGTCGGCCTCTAGTAATATATCCTTGCATAACTACCTCTATACATTTGTCTGTTAACCCAGTGTAGTGTGTATAGAGATAGTTTTTTAATTTATGGTTTGTATTTTTGCCATATATCTCGTGAATGTTTAGCCGGCATTCATTTCGCTAGCCACATCGCTGATTAAACGGCGTAGCCAAATGTGTCCTGCATCGTGGTGAAGTAGGGCACTCCACGCCATTTTTAACGCAATAGGCGGGATGTCGAAAGGGGGCTCTTTAATCACTACGTCTGGGTCGTGTTTAAATAAACGGGCAGCTTTACTTGGCAAGGTAGCAATAAGCTTCTGCTTTTTCGCAATCTGCAGGGCTGCATGATAATGACGCGTAAACACACGAATAGCTCGCTGTTTACCAATTTTTGTTAGCTCAGCGTCAACCCATCCCAATTTTTGAACTTCATTTGGGTCAATACCCACGCCCACGCCAAAGCCAGTTTTGCTAACCCAAATATGCTGAGCACTTAAATAGCCTTCAAGGTCGCATTTTTCAACTAGCGGGTGGTCGGCACTCATTACACAGCTAAAGGTGTCATACCAGATAACTTTTTGGTGAAACGACAAAGGCAGTTCATCGAAGCGGTTAATTGCCATATCCACTTTACCTTGCTCTACATCGTGAAACGTCACGTCGCTTGGCGTGATAAGGTCGAGGGTAATATTAGGCGCTAAATCGGCTAGCCTGCCCACTAATTCAAGTAGCAGAGTACTTTCCGCATAGTCACTGGTCATTATGCGGAAGGTTCTGTCGCTGGTTAAGGGGTCGAAATCAGTCTCTGGCTGAATAGAACTTTCTAATCGACTAAGCACATCGCGAATAATAGGCTGCAGCTCAAGTGCGCGCTTGGTGGGTGTCATCCCGTCACTGGTGCGAACGAGAAGCGGATCTTTAAACAGATCGCGAAGGCGCTTTAAGCCATTACTCATTGCTGGTTGAGTAATGCTTAGCTGGTTTGCCGCTTTCGTTACACTCCCTTCGCGCAACAGCACATCCAAATAAACCAATAAATTCAGGTCGACCTTCGCTATATTCATTATTCTAATGCTCTTTTTAAACTGAATTAAACGTAACTATTATAAAGCTTTTTTATTGCAATGTCAGATAAGCGTTTAGTCTTAAATGAATAGTTTTAATATCTTTAAGTTATTGTTTTTTATTTATTATATTGTTTTTTTATGAAATCAAAAAAAAGATAGTTTTCTTTATTTTTTGTTGAGGGCATAAATGAAATAAATGTGAGGCATAAAAAAGGGCACCCGAAGGTGCCCTGTAGGAAAGGTTGGGATACTTTCCGTTTAACTCTTTACCTGTTCGCGTTATACGTCAAACTGGTTCATAGTGTTGTCTTCACCAGATGCTTTCAGTGCACCTTCACCAGAGAAGTACTCTTTGTGCGTGTCACCTAGGTCTGAACCTGCCATCGCCTGGTGCTTAACGCACGCTAGACCTTGACGAATTTCTTGACGTTGAACACCGCGTACATAAGCAAGCATACCTTCTTCACCAAAGTAACCTTTTGCAAGGTTGTCAGTAGACAGTGCTGCAGTGTGGTAAGTAGGTAGCGTGATAAGGTGGTGGAAGATACCCGCTTCACGTGCTGCATCAGCTTGGAAGCTCTTAATCTTCTCATCAGCTTCTGCTGCAAGTTCGCTGTCATCGTAGTCAGCAGACATCAGTTTCGCGCGGTCGTAACCAGAAACGTCTTTGCCTGCTTCTGTCCATGCGTCAAATACTTGCTGACGGAAGTTAAGCGTCCAGTTGAACGATGGAGAGTTGTTGTATACCAGCTTAGCGTTTGGAACCTGTTCGCGAATAGCGTTAACCATTTCAGCGATTTGACCAACGTGAGGCTTTTCAGTCTCAATCCACAGTAGGTCAGCACCGTGCTTAAGCGACGTCACACAGTCAAGTACTACACGGTCAAAACCTGTGTTATCTTTAAAGCGGAATAAACCGTTTGGTAAGCGCTCAGGCTTAACAAGCTTACCACCTTGCTTAAGCACTAGGTCACCTTCAGTAAGGTCGTCTGCGCCAGCAACGTCAGTCGTTTTAAGGAAAGCGTTGTACTGAGCAGCTAGGTCACCTTCAGAGGTAGACACAGGAATTTTCTGAGTAAGACCAGCACCTAGTGAGTCAGTACGTGCAACAATTACACCTTCATCAACACCTAGTTCAAGGAATGCATAGCGTACTGCATTGATCTTCGCTAAGAAGTCTTCATGTGGAACCGTTACTTTACCGTCTTGGTGGCCACATTGCTTGGCGTCTGATACTTGGTTTTCGATTTGGATACAGCACGCGCCAGCTTCAATCATTTGCTTTGCAAGTAGGTACGTTGCTTCTTCGTTACCGAAACCTGCGTCGATGTCTGCAATAATTGGCACTACGTGAGTTTCGTAGTTGTCGATTTCAGCTTGGATAGCCGCTACATCACCGCCATTTTTCTTTGCGTCGTCTAGTTTGTGGAAAAGGTCGCCCAATTCACGCGCATCTGCTTGGCGAAGGAAAGTGTAAAGCTCTTCGATAAGTGCAGATACTGATGTTTTTTCGTGCATTGATTGGTCAGGAAGAGGACCAAATTCAGAGCGAAGTGCTGCTACCATCCAACCTGAAAGATAAAGGTAGCTTTTGCTTGTAGTGCCTTGATGCTTCTTAACAGAAAGCATTTTTTGTTGGCCTACGAAACCATGCCAGCAGCCAAGTGACTGTGTGTACTGAGACGAATCTGCGTCGTATTCAGCCATGTCTTTGCGCATGATACTTGCTGTGTAACGAGCAATGTCTAAACCTGTTTTGAAACGGTTTTGAACCTTCATGCGTGCAGCGAACTCTGGATTAATGCCTTCCCAAGTTCCGTTTTGTGCTGCCTTTAATGTGGCGAAGTTATCAATGTCTTGTTGATATTGCGACATGAGCGTCTCTCCCGACTATAATTAAAATACTTAACGTTGTTTATGTTTACGCTGTAGGGCGTTCCCGTTGATTCCATTTCATCCTAGTGCCGGAATTGGAATAAGAGAAATATATATTTTGCATTACGGTCATTTATTTGGTGAATGTGACTGTGACGTACAGTGGCGTACATGTATTAGCAAGTACGATGATATGCACAGTAAGCGGTAGTTGCTGTCGTTTGTTTAATCAGTCTATTAGCTAAAAGGGTAATGGTATTGTGTGAGAAGGCAGGGTAAATTTCCGCGAGTAAATATGGCGGTAACATGCCTGCAATATTTTGGCTAGCTAATTGATATTAAGATAAAAAGTGGGTTTTATGAGTAGCAGTGTACTGTCGTCAGTTGATCAAAGAACAAAGCTAGTTGGTGAAAACAGACTAGAGCTTTTGATGTTCCAGCTTGGGACACGGCACGTTTTTGCCATGAATGTCTTTAAAATTAAAGAAGTCATTAATGTTCCAAAACTTAACATCATGCCTGGCTCTCATCATAATCTCAAAGGCGTGATGAACTACCGCGGTAGCTCAATTCCTATCATCGATTTACGACAAGCTATCAAAATGCGCGGTACGTCTACCGAAGAAACGGCGAAGAACGTGATCATTACTGAATACAATAGAAGCATTCAGGGTTTTATCATAGGTAACGTAAAAAACATTGTTAACACCTCCTGGGGCTCTATTCAGCCGCCTCCTTCAGCAATCGGAAAGTCAAACTATTTAACCGCCATAACTCAGGTGAATATTGAGGGTAAACAAGAGCTGGTCGAGATAATTGATGTTGAAAAAGTATTAGCTGAAATCATTGATTACGACACATCTATCTCTGAGGAAGTACTGGACAAAGAAATAGTTAATCACTTTGTGGGCAAGAAAGTGCTTATAGTGGATGACTCCAGCACCGCAAGAAAACAAATCAAAGATACCTTGGAACAGCTTGGTGTTACCATTATTGAGCGTAAGAACGGCGCTGAAGCGCTTTCGTTGCTGAAGAAATGGGCAGATGAAGGCAAAAATCCTACCGATGAGATATTACTCATGTTTACCGACGCTGAAATGCCAGAGATGGACGGATATAGACTGACATCGGAGGTGCGCGGCGATCCAAGAATGAATGATTTGTTTATCGCGCTTAATACATCCCTAAGCGGCAGCTTTAACGATGCCATGGTAGAAAAAGTGGGATGTAATCGATTTATTTCAAAATTACAACCAGATATGCTTGTTGACGTTGCTCAGCAGCGCATGCGCGAATATCTTGAGTCTACCAACAATAAGTAGCCCTTTTTTCCCTTTCGTATTTTGACCTCCTAGCGTTGCCAGATGAACCTTTAGTCATCTGGTGGCGCAGCATTTTTATCCAAAAGCTTTGAGCATCTTGCCTGCCTGCATTACACTACTATTTTCTATCGCTTAACAAACATAAGTGCACATGAAAGAATATTAGCGATAGCACCGATTTTTTGTATCTGCGCCCGATTAAAAGGGCTGTTAGATACTTTTTAACTTACTCAGGGAAGTTTAAATGATTAAACAATTTGTTCGCACATCCGTTTTAAGCTGTGCGTCAATCGCCGTTTTAGCGGGTTGTGGTATCACTGAATCTGCAAATCAGCCTGCCAGCCCAAATAGTCTTTATCCACAATCTGTACCGAAGAATATTATTATGGTTGTTGCAGACGGTATGGGGCCTGCCTACACAACGGCATATCGTAATTTTGTTGACGATCCTTCAACACCTAAGATAGAACCCGTTGTGTTCGACGATATCTTAGTTGGCAATGCATCGACTTATCCTGCTCAAGTTTCTGGCTATGTAACAGATTCAGCCGCAGCGGCTACTGCATTGGCTACTGGCGTGAAGTCCTATAATGGTGCAATTGGCGTTGATGTAAATAAGCAGCCTGTAAACTCAGTGATGTATCACGCGAAAAGCAAGGGTATGCGAACTGGTTTAGCGGTGACTTCTCAAATTGTTCATGCGACGCCTGCTTCTTATATCGCTCACAATGAAAGCCGTAAGAACTATAACGAAATTGCTGAAGATTTTTTCGATGTTCGCGCCGATGGAAAGTTCGTTGCTGATGTAATGCTGGGTGGTGGAACCTCATACTTTGAACGTGAAGACAGAGACATCTTGGCCGAGTTTATTGATGCGGGCTACGAATATGCTGATTCATACAACCGCCTAGCATCAGTACCTGCAGGGAGTAACGTATTGGGCTTATTTGCACCTGTAGCGCTGCCTGCAGTGCTTGATGATAAGCGTAAAAATCGCCTTGAGTACCTAACGCAAAATGCCATCAAGCATTTAGAAAACGATAACGGATACTTTCTTTTAGTTGAGGCAAGTCAGGTAGACTGGGCTGGTCATTCAAATGACATCGCTTCTGCTATGGCTGAAATGCACGACTTAGCGCTTACCATGGAATATCTACGGGATTACGTTAAAGCTAATCCCGACACCTTGGTCGTGTTAACTGCCGATCACAGTACCGGCGGTTTAACGATTGGTGCTAATGGCGACTATCGCTGGAGCCCAGAGCATTTGAAGTCAATGTCTGCATCAGTAATGACTATTGCTCTTGAAATGGCGAACGAAGAGAATCCTGGCGAGTTTGTTGCGAAAAAGCTAGGTCTTTCTTTAAGTGAAGAAGAGCTTGCTACCCTTGATAGCGTATCTAACCAGGATGATAAGACACGCTTCATGGCTGTGAAGACCTTTTTAGATACAAAAACTAACACAGGCTGGACCACTGGCGGCCATACTGGGGTAGATGTTGAAGTATTTGCTTTCGGTGCGGGGTATCAATCGTTCATGGGGCAAATAGACAATACGGATATTGCGAAGAAAATCTTCAGCTTTATTGATAAAAAGCAGCCGGTACAGATCGCGCCTCCATCGAAGAAAGTATCTACTAATATAGAGCTTACGTCTGACGAAGACGATGACGGCCAGTGTAATTTTAAAGAGGACTGGCACTGCAACTAGTTAATGCGATAGCTTCTTTGATTTAAGAAGTATCTTGTCATAAATAAAGCGCCGACGTTATATAACAGGCGCTTTATTTTTATCAGCAAAAAATGAGGCTATAACAGAGAATGGAAAACGAAATGCTGTCGTTACTTCAAGATATCTTTGAAGAAGTTGAACCTATGTTGGGAATGGGAAAGGTTGCTGACTACATTCCGGCTCTGGCGACGGTAAACCCACGACAATTTGGTATATCAATTTGTGACACCCAGGGGCGAATTACGTCAATCGGCGATGCCAGCGTGCCTTTTTCTATTCAAAGTATCTCGAAGGTTTTCAACTTAGTGTTAGCTATTAATCACTATGGAGAAACCATGTGGGATCGCGTGGGATGCGAGCCCTCAGGTCTGCCGTTTAACTCGTTAGTGCAGCTAGAATATGAAAATGGTATTCCACGAAACCCTTTTATCAACGCCGGAGCGCTGGTGGTTAGCGATATGGTGCAGTCTCGTTTTGCTTCCCCCTTCATTGCCATGCGAGACTTTGTAAGACGCTTAAGTTGTAATGGTGAGATTGTTGTTAATAAAGTAGTAGCAGAGTCTGAATTTGAGCATCGCTCTCGCAACGCGGCAATGGCTTATTTGATGAAAGCCTACGGTAACTTTGAAAATGAGGTGGAGGATGTGCTTAGAAACTACTTCCACAACTGCGCGCTGGAAATGAGCTGTGAAGATTTGGCGCGCTCTACCAGTTTTCTCGCTAACGCCGGTTTTTCTACTTGCGCCAACGAACAAGTGCTTACGCCTTATCAAACTAAACAGGTGAACGCACTGTTGGCAACCAGCGGCATGTACGACGAAGCAGGTAGTTTCGCATTCAAAGTGGGGCTGCCAGGTAAAAGCGGGGTAGGCGGTGGCATTGTTGCCGTTGTACCTGGCCGTTTCTCAATTTGCGTATTTTCACCAGCGCTTAACAGTGTAGGTAACTCCCAGCTAGGCGTTGCCGCACTAACCTCGCTTAGCGAACGCATAAACTGGTCTATCTATTAATAGCCTGTCAACTCCATAAAGCCGCTCCCTGAGTGGCTTCCATTTACCTGAACCCGCCCTTCGTAGTAGGGGAAAACACTGTCATTCCACTGATCTTTCTTAAACGCAGAGATAGTCACATCGATATCCTTTGAAGGGATCTCTATTTGCCAATGAGAGGGAACAACATGGCGGCTATTCTCACGTTGTATCGTTTCATATTTTAACGGGGAGATAAGAATGTCATTCTGGCTAAGAGTCTCTTTATTTCCATTCTCAGTGATGTAGCTGGCGGTTGTGAAAACTTCGTTTACGTGGTTTTCGCCATGCTTGTCGTTATCCTTACGTACTTTCTCGCTCTTATTAGCGGCGTGCATGCGAAAAGCCATTAACTTACTGCCATCGCTTAAATGGAGCGAAAACCAATCCCATCCCATGGCTTGATTATTGGCTAGATGGCTTGTCCACTCATGGTCAAACCAACCGTTGCCTTTTACGTTTATCGCTTTACCGTCAACGTTAATAGCGCCTTCTGCCTGAATGAAAGGCTGACTGTAATAGTATGAGCGCAAACGCCCGTCCTCGGTCTTTTTGCTGAAGCCTTTTTCACCATGCTTAATAAAAGGGCCTGAGGAGGTGAGGTTCAGCGAGACATCTGCGGCATTATCACTGAGCTTGTGAGCAATGGTCAATGCAGCAGGTGATGATGCCTGCTCGTTTTCTTTTTCAGGTAGGTCAGGCATTACTTGCTTAGGTTGCCCAAATGCAAAAGACAGTGTGGACGGAAACATGCTTTCGCGTTCGTTGTTGTCATCTACATCTCTAGCTGAGCTTTCCCACACCCAATCGTCTATGGCTGCACTGAACGGCTGCGAGCGAACATAAGCGTTGCCTACGCCGCCAGAAGCAAAGCGTTCTTCGAAGTAATGAGTGTTTGCGGTATGAAGTGATGCATGCCCCATCCACTGCTGCCCGTTTGACCAGCTACTACTTGTGGCATCGTTATGAGCATCGTCACTAGTATTAAAGCGAAAGAGAGTGTATTGAAGGCCGATTTCATCACCAGTTTCGCTTTCCAATACAAAAGTTAAATACCACCATTCAAGCTGAAAATCTGGATGGCTTTTGTGATCAGAAGGTAATTTTAAGGGGGTATCGCGTTCTACAGTGGTAAACCGAGTGCTAGTTTCCATGTCTCCAAAGAAACGGTTGGGTGTGTTATTCACCCCATCGTTTTTACTGTCCGGTTTCTTTACAGTGTTATCCGCTGTACCGATACTAGCTTCGCTGTGGGAGATAATTTTACCACCGGTTTCATTTCTCATTGCTCCATCGGCGGGCTCGCTGCAAGCCGTTAATAAACAGCACGCAGCGATAATTTCAGGCAATGCTGAAGACTTTATCTGTTTTTCCTCTTTATCTAACAGGCTTACGAATAACGTTTTCCATTGCTTTAGATAGTGTTCTAACAGTTGTGATGACTGCTTTTTAGCATGATTTAGCGTCATAGCTGAACCTCCTGTCTTAAGTCGATTTTAGGCTTTAACTTGCCCAAAGGAAGCAGCAGTACAAGCGATACGATAAGCAGAGACAAGCCCACGCTAGATACAATGACTTGTGCGTTAATGGCGAGTGGGTATGTCCAGTTAAACGCGTATCTGTTTACTAAGTTGATAAATACATACGCCAGATAAATACCAAAAGGTACGGCAAGAAGTGCAGACATAAAGCACAGCAACATGTACTGCATGAAGAGTGCAAATTTCACTTTGATTTGGCTTACTCCAAGGGCTCTAAGTACCGACAACTGTGCTGCACTGCCCAGGGTTAACACCGTCAGTGAAACCGCGAAAGCAATACCTGCAACCAAAAGCGTTGTAATATTTAGGCCATCGGTCAATACAAAAGTCCTATCAAAGGTTTGCATAGAGATATCTAGTAAGTTTTGCTTGGCATACAAGGTGTATTTACCTTGCATTTGGGGCTGTGCATCCAGCACCTTTTCTACTTCAGCTTTAAACTCAGCGTCGTTTGAATTAAGAGGCGTCGGTGGTCCGTCGCTGTTATCACCGTTAATACCACCGCTAATACCACCGCCCCTCTCTTTATTCTTTTCAGTGAACTTGGCTTCAGGTCTATCGGTTTTAACCGTTGGATAGATTGCCATTACGCCAGAGTACAATGCGTTTTTAACTACATCATCCTGCGTAGCAAAGAAGGGCAGGGGTACTAATACTTGACCGTTCAGATTTCCATAATCAGGGTAGATGCCGAGGACTTTCCACGTAGGCGTTGTTGAAAAGACAGTTGAAGTTACTTCTGAACCAGCCTGTGCTATTTGAGCATTTAGCGCAGCGTTGTCCGATGTTTCTGACTGACGAAATTTGATACTCGAAATAGCCAGCGTATCACCTAGCGCTATGTCATGCTTGTAGGCAAGCTGCTGATTGATAAAAACACCTTCGCCGTTAATGAATTTTTGCCACACAGAATTAATCGCTTTGTTTCCCTCTAGCCCATTCTGTGGTGATGTGCCTTTTTCTGAATTCGGCG
>Ga0115005_10003184_pt1 | contig 13100 bp, 9 predicted proteins | sample ArcOceMetagenome_FD_87163 | JGI IMG/M metagenome (GOLD analysis project Ga0115005, IMG submission 87163) | Marine eukaryotic phytoplankton communities from Arctic Ocean - Arctic Ocean - Greenland ARC118M Metagenome | ecosystem: Environmental > Aquatic > Marine > Oceanic | place: Arctic Ocean... | reverse complement strand
CAAATGGTAAGTGTCTCCTGCGACCAAAAGAATATCTCCTTTTGGGATGATGGGGTTTTCTTTGAGCCACTTTCGGTTTTGTGGAAACTCGAAATGGAGGTCGGAGAGGTATTGTATTTTCATTGTTTATTTTTGAATTTTTTTAAATCGGTTTCTTTAATTTTAGATAGAACATCAAGGGCTTGTTTTAAAAGAAGGTCAATATTATTTTCAATTTCAGAGAAAGGTTTTTTTGCAGAAAGAGGCATTACGTAAGTCTTTTTTCTGGTGAAATCTTGCCATGCTACAATTGTAAAATTCCATAAACTTGAGTTAACTCCATTATGTTCAAAAGTCGGAGCAATGATAATCGCTTTACGAATATCATGGTCGATCCAATCAATTCGTCGTTCTTCAAAAGTTCTGAATGATTCAGGAAGGTGTGGTCTATCCTTAGTTAATTTTGCTCCAATATTTTGACATAATGATTCTAATTTGGAATCTATTTTTTTAAAATCATTCATGTTTTATTTTTTGGATAAAATTACAAAATATTGATTATCAGTAAGTTATGATTTTTTATGAGGTTGTAATCGGCTACAAACGACACTACTCATTTAGAAAACGACTATCGCTTGCACCTCTCCCTATCTTTGTATTATCAATCATTTAAAATATTGTGTTACCCGTTTTAGGCGTGGCGAAAGTGTCGCACTCTTTTAAAATACACACATAATATGTATTGATTTTTATAAAAAAGAAAACATACAGACCATGGAAAGTACAAATATTTTTTCAACTAAAGGCTTCTTAAAAACAGGCAACGATTTTTTTAAATACTTAGTAATCGATTTTAAAACTTACCCGAAACAAGCGAAGCAATTTTTCCAAAAACTTGTAAATAAAATAGGCTTAGGAAAAAATCACGACCTGGAAATTACCGCAAACAACATTTCAAAGAAGAAGAATTTTATTTCATTTAACAAATCTAAAAAAAATAACAATATGAGTAATCTAAGAAACAATGTCCAACTCATCGGACGACTAGGAAAAAGCCCAGAAGTAAAACAATTAGAAAGTAGCAAATTTGTCGCAAACGTTTCTATCGCAACTAACGACATTTATAAAAATGCAAAAGGCGAAAAAGTGATCGAAACTCAATGGCACAATTTAGTGGCGTGGGGAAAAAATGCGGAGAACTTTCAAAAGATTTTAAATAAAGGGGACGAGGTGGCGATTCAAGGAAAATTGACGCATCGCTCGTATGAAGATAAAGATGGCATCACTCGCTACGTAACAGAAATCGTAGTGAATGAATTTGTCAAATTATCTAACAAATCACAAATCGCCAACGTCGCATAAATTTGGGCTTGACAACAAGAGTTTCTTTTTAGTAATCCATAGCTATTCTTTGAGTGGGTGCAGTTCGGAAGAGCTGCGCCTATTTTTTTTGTTTTTTGCCACAGACTTGGACTGACTTTTATGTGTCCGTATGGATGACTTGATATGACTTTTCCCCAGCGTGATAAATTAGGATAGGTTTTAATTCTTTTTATTAAAAAAAACATTACGTTTGGGAGCGTCTTAAAAAAGTCATAATAGTCAGTCCAAGTCTGTGGCAAAAAAAATCAACAATATGAAAAAATCAATCCATCTCGCTATCGTTCAAGAATCCGCCATCCATTTCGACCTAAAAAAGAGTATGGAAAAAGCCATCGTACTCATCCAACAAGCTGCTGCTCAAAATGCAGAACTCATCGTTTTTGGAGAATCGTGGTTGAGTGGTTATCCAGCTTGGTTAGATCATTGTCCAGATATCGCCCGCTGGAATCATGAACCTATGAAAAAAGTTTTCGCCAAAATGTATCAAAATAGTGTCGAAGTTGGTGGAGCCGAAACACAACAACTTTGTCAATTGGCGAAGGAAAATAAAATAGTTATCGTTATGGGCATGAATGAAATAGTTCGGAAAGGCGCGGGCAACGGGACGATTTATAATTCATTTATTATTATAGATTCGACAGGCGAGATCGTTTGTCATCGACGAAAACTGATGCCGACTTTTACCGAAAAATTAGTGCACGGTCTGGGCGATGGAAAAGATTTGAATGCAGTTGATACTTCGGCAGGTCGAATCGGTGGACTGATTTGCTGGGAACATTGGATGCCACTTTCGAGAATGGCGATGCATGAAAGTAATGAGCATATTCATTTTTCCTTGTTTCCGATGGTTCATGAAATGCATCAAGTGACTTGTCGACAATATGCTTTTGAAGGGCGATGTTTTGTGGTAGCGGTGGGGCAGGTGATGCGAGGAAAGGATTTTCCAAAGGAATTGAAATTGCCTGATTATTTAATCGAGAATCCTGATCAGATGGTTTTGAATGGATCGAGTTGTATAATTGGGCCTGACGGGAAAGTATTGTTAGAACCGCAAGTGGGGGTGGAAGAAATGATCTTTTTTACGATTGAAAATATGAGCCAGATTTATGAAGAGCGGATGTCGTTGGATACATCGGGGCATTATAATCGGAGAGATGTTTTTGATTTTAAGGTGAATAGAGGGAGAGAGTGAATAGTTGAATAGTTGAATAGGTAATTAGTTGATCAGGTAATTGGGGAATTAGTTTATCAGGAAATTGGGGAATCAGGCTTGGGGGGAAACCATAGTTGGACTCCTAATTACCCGATTACCTAATTACCTGATAAACTAATCAACAAAGCTACCGCTTCACCACCTTCCCAATTCGCTGAGTATTTTCCCCAATAAATTTCACAAAATAAATTCCACTCATCCAATTTTCTGTATTCAATTGATTTGCACCTTCGCTAATTTTTTGTTGAAAAAGAATCCGTCCTGCTAAATCACTCACCACTAAATTTCCATTTTCAGGGACCTCGAAATTAAGCTGCTCCTCAAACGGATTTGGAGAAATTTCCAAAGGATCAATTTTTAAATCATTCGTCGCATCAGTGAATCCTTGGAAGCGTGCAGAAAATTCTTGATAATAAATATTCGCCAAAGTATGATCGTAAATCAACAAAGTATTTTCATCATGAATAGAATTCGCTGAAGCACTCCAGTTATGAGATCCAGTAATTAAAAGCGGTGTTGCACTTCCTTGTGCATAATCGACAATCGCATATTTGTGATGCAAAGTCGGTCCATCAGGCCATTGCGATCCATCGTCATTTTGATAATCTTGTACGTCAATATTATTGGCCAATAAAAAATCATATTCACTTCCATTGAATTCTACGTAGTCGATAATTCCTTGAGTTGTCACGCCTCGGTCGAAAGCATTTTTCACAGCAGTCCCCAAAGAGTTTTCTGTAAAAACTAAAACCGCAAAAGCCAACTCACTTTCCGCTGCGTCAATCGCTTCGACAATTCTTTGAGCCGTTCCATCGGTAGGAGAGAAGTATAATTCTACGTCAATATTATTGATAGAAAAATGATGCGGTGTATTGTCTGATTTTTCATTTCCAAACTTCGAATTGGTCAGCTCAAATTGCGCTCCATCGCTTCCCCACATTTCTTGAAATTCCAAAGTGTATGCTCTCGCCAACGATTGATCTTGAATTGTAATTACATTGTTATAATCCCAACCTAAATTATTAACTGTATGATTCATCGAACCAGTCAAGACCCAAGCATTATCCACATCTTCGCGATCGATGATGAAAAATTTGTCATGCATGATTCCAGTTGTATTTCCTTCGAGGTAAGAAATATTGGTATTCAATCCATCAAAAAGTTCATTGGTTCCCATGTCATCTGAAATCACTCGAACCGTTACACCTCGATCATCAGCTGCATTAATGGCATCCACAATTGCTTGGTTCTCAGCCTCATATATTGTGATGTCCAATGATTGTTGCGCCAAGTCGAGATAGCTAATTATGGTGTCTACGATATTCGGAGTATAGATCGCCAGTTCATCAGTTGCGACCGAATGATCGACCGAATGATTAAAGTAAGCATTCATTTTTCCAGAACTATTTGAAGCAGTTGCCATTACTAAAGTTTGCGAAGGAGTAACTTCTGCGCCATCTTCTGAAAAAGGTTTGACATAATAAATAGTTGCAGGAGAAAGATTTTCGAGAACCACTTCATGAGTAGTGCTCATGGTTAAATCTTCCAAAGTTCCCAATTCCAAAGCATCGGTTAAACCATAAGAAAGTTTAGTGTTGGCAGGGATATTAGTTTCCCAATTTACAGTCAGACTAGAGGTCGTAAGATTACTTTCTTTTGGAGCAACAGTAAAATAAAGTGGAATTTGAATCTCCACATCATTGATCGAACGAGGCTCAATTTTGTATGCACTAAAAGAATAAGTCAAGATACCAGTCACCCCATAATCGATATTCAAATCAGGTGAAAAAAGATAGATTAAATCATCCACGGCAAGTGAGCCACTTCCATCATTTACTTGCCACTCTCCAAATCCAATATCGGTGTTGGAGCAGGTTGCATTTTGTACGGTGACCAACATACCTTCGTAATCTTCATTACTCGCATCACCAGTTGAGAGTAAAGTTGGATCCGGAAGTGTATTGTTAGAAGAGTTAGTCGTGAAGCTCGATACATTCACAATTTCAGTCAATTCAAAGTATTCGTCTACCGTTCCAGTCAAAGTAACTTCCTCTCCAATCGCAGGAGAATTATCTTGATCGTAAATATAAATACCACTTCGAAGCGCCGTTCCATCTTGAATGAAATAACCTTGAGGAGCGACAGCTGTGACAATTCCAGTAGTTGTTACCGACTGACCATCGTAAGGTGAATCAGCATCAGTTCCTTGAATTTCCACAATCGTTTGTGCACTTAAGCAAATAGAAAAAAGCAATAAAAAAGCAGGGAGTAGGATTTCTTTCATAATATTTTTTTTTGCAAAGATAGTCAGAAATGAATCTTTAGTGTAAAAGGGAAGGATGATTTAATGAAGAGGTTTTGTTTTTTTAAGATTTAGGAAAACCAGAATACGTTCAACCGTTTTGTGTTTTTTTTTGAAAAAATAAATCAAATGAAAAATGAAATTAAAACTATTCACTATTTCTCTCCTCCTTCTTTTTATTTTTTCCTGTAAAAAAGAAACAGTAATTCCACCTGGTGAATTGCAAATTACAAGATCAAATTTTCCGATGTAAGTTGGATCATAAGTAAGTGGTCAATATTAAATATAGTTTTTGACGGTCTATTTTTACGCCATTTTCTCCAAAAAAATAATTCCAGACTATAGGGTATATAATGATTTTTTTGAAAAAACTAGCAAGAAAAATTCCTCGACAAAATTCTATATTTAATAATGACCAATTATTTACTGGATTTATCAATGGTATGAAATTGATTCTTCGGGGACGGAAGAGTTATTGGATGGAAAAATTGATACGGTGAGTATTGTCAAAGATACTTTGATTGGTACGTCGATTTTAAAAAATAAATAAAGAGAATAATTCTAATATATTTCCTTCAGAGGTGATTCAATTTAGAAGAAATTCTCTCGGGTTTTTTGATTGATCCCAACAATGATATTTATTTTTCTTCTAATTTTCTAGATACTCTTAGAGTCATTAACACGAGTAATTTTATTTTTATCTATAAACTGGAAACTCCAAATGCTCTAATTGAAACTACAGCGGGGACTTTCGATCGAGTGACACTTTTTGTACCAGTAGATTGGTTCACCCATTTTACAAATTCGTATTATTCTAGGGGAATAGGGAAGATTCAAGAAACTACCTTCTATTTTAGTTCTGCTAATGTGGGACAATATCACAGGAGATTAATCGAATATTATCTCGAATAAATTTGAAGGAAGTTTAGTTGCTTGACTGCTAGCTGGTTATGTGTTTTTCATTGTAGAAATATTTTAAAAATTAGGAGTGAAAATAATTGTGAAACAAAAAGCATCATAAATGAAAAGAAGATAATCTTACAAATGTTAAGAAAATTCATAATATTTGTAGCAAGAAATATAATATTTCATATTAAGATTCAGTTTTATGTGAATAAAATTTTTACTACCTCTTTATCATAAATCGCTTTAAACATTTCTTCCAGAGGGTTAAAATAATTGATCATGAAATCCAAACATAGCTATCTCCTAATTCTTTTTTTTGTTTTTCCATTTTCTGGATTTGGGCAAAAATCAGTTGATACAATTCCAGTTCCTCAAGATATCCAAACACCAAAAGGTGCCTCTTTGAATATTCCTTTTTCATTGGAGGAGATGGCCATAAGTCCAGAAGTTGCGGTTAAAAGTCAACCTTCTCTTTCTGAACTTGAAAAGGAAGTTTTCGCATTGACGGTACAAAATTTAGGTAGTAAAAAAATGAGTACCCCAATTGATAACCTTCAAATTATTTTGGAAAAAGATTTAGTGCGATTCACTCAGGAATTATCAATCATTGGATTAGAATATCGAAAGCAACGGATTTTAAAAATCAAAAAAGAAGAAACGGAACATGATTTATCTTTTTTGAATCGTTTGCATGGAATCAAGGAAACTATCGCTTATGAAAATACGGGTAACTCTGAAAATTTTATCATTTCGGCGGAGCATTTCTTAGATACTTTGTATGGTGAAAATGCGAATGTGTCGGAGCAATTTAAAGATCTTTCTCAAGAGCGATATGATAATTATTTGGCAAAAGATAAAATCGTAAAGTTGAGAATCAATGATGTCAAAGTCGAGAGAAATAGGGGATTGGATGGAGGTGAAAAAAAATATAAATATTCGGGTTTTGTAATTTTAGATTCTTTTGGGAAAAAAGTTAGAATTGAATTTTTCTCGGATGGCTTTATTCGAAGATCTGATGAAAAATTAATGTATGAAGTGGCGAAGGAAGATAATATCGAACAAACGGTCACGCTCGAAGGAATCATTGAAGAGTTCAAATATGGGCGAATTAAGCTAATATCTGAGCCAGACGCTCAAGCATCTTTATCAATTATTTTGATCAATGAATGGATTATTATTGATCGAGATGAGTTGATTCAAGAATTTGAAAAAGTGAAGAAGTTTTGACTGTTATACTGTTTTGATTGTTCAACTGTTTTGACGAGAACAATTCAACAGTCAAAACAATCAACCAAATATCCAAGTTTCAAAAGACGAACCAGTCGCATATTTTTCCAATAAAGAAATCGCATCTCTCATCACTTCTTCCAAATTTTCATGTCCCCCAAAATTAAAAATAGGCATTAGAAACTGTTGTGTTTTTGGAGTGACCATAGTTCGAACAGAATCACTTGTTGGACTTCCAAAAGGGCCATTTTGATCTCGAAAAGTGGGCAAAAATTCAATATTCAAATCACCTCTTCCGATGGCTTCATAAGGTTCGTTAGCTTTGCCGATACTTAGTTGAACATCCCCTTCAATTTTGTTGGCATCATAACCACCGATAGAAAAACCTGACTTTACAGAAGTCAAATTCAACAAGTCAACAACGTTATTTACTTGATATAATCCTTTTCCTTTGACGACTCTACGAAGCAAAGCTTCCGCAGAAAGTCGATACCGTGCAGGATCTTTTCCTAAAGATTTGTAACCAATTCGAGAAGATTGGATAGATGGAATTTTGGAAATATCTTCTACTGAAAGTTGATTTTGTAAGTCGGTCAGTTCTCTCTGAATTAATTCTAAAAGAGTTGGATATTCATTGGTAACTATCAAATTACATTGAATGCAACCCAGTTGAAGTTGAGGACATTTCGATTTGACTTCGGGCGAAATTGAGATTGGAATCATTTTTTTCTTTTTGCAAAAGAAAGGAAAAGGAAATTAAAATCAAAACTTAAAAAATCAAAATCAAAATCAAAATCAAAATCAAAATCAAAATCAAAAATCTATAAAGTGGAGATTCTTGATTTTCATTTCCCTTGGGTTGAAGTAAGAGCAAATACACGTTGGGAAAATAGCAAATATGGAAAACAACAAGCCCCCTGACTCCTGACCGAGAGTGCAGTGACCAACCTCACTCCTGACTCCTAAATAGAAAAAAAGAAAGCCACCCTATGCTACGTAGGATGGCTTTACTAAAATCTCACTTAAAAATAAACATAAATTATCCTTTAAACCTTTTGGTTGGTTTGGCTCTTTTAACATTATCTTTTCCAAATTCCCAGACGAAGGACATCTCATGTGTACCTCCCGTATATCGATAAATTTCTCCTAATGAGTAATCATAGGAATAGGCAATTTTTCCTTCAGGTAAAATTTGATAACCAAGTGTCATAGTGACAATATCAGTTGTACCATAGGTGAAAGCTGTGAAAAATCTGTCTTGCATCATTCCGATTTTCATCGTCAAAAGTGCTTGAAAAGGAAGGGTCTCCACCTTGCGCAAAAGAATCGAAGGTTCTACACTAAACATGGCTTTCTCTGGCAAGTATCGATACCCTGCGGTAAAAATATATTGCCGAGTTAGTTGTGAAATAGTGCTAATATTTGTGCCGATGGTATTCAATCGAGCTTGCACTAGATTAGGTACTGAAAATCCAATATACATTCTATTACTAGAAAAATAGACACCCAAATTTGCATCATAAACATTCAATCCATTCATCGCATCATTTACAATTATGTCATCTGGATTTTCTAATCCGTCGATAGCGCTATTATCCAAAAAGAATCTTTGGTAGTGTCCAGAGATTCCAATGGACAAAGTATATTTATTGATTCTTACGCGATAAGCATAAGCGAAATTGGCACCAAATCTTCTCAAGGATGCTACTCGATCAGAGAAGACCGTTGCACCTAATCCGATTTTCCCAAAAGGAGCTTGGTAACTAATCAGCGCTGTTTTAGGCGAATTAGGTAAACCAGTCCATTGGAAACGACCATGCATGAAAATGGTATGTAAATTATTAGATCCCGCTGCTGCTGGATTTAACAAAAAAGGATTGAGGTGATATTGTGAAAATGCATTTTCCTGTTGGGCATTGATTTTTCCCAAGCAGAAACAGCAAAGTATGATGAGTAAATTTTTTTTCATTTAAAAACAGTTTTGAGACGTATTATTTTTTTCAAGAAAACAATACATTTACATTTTCTTAGAACATTTATTCTTTTAGCGAATGATCGTCAATGAACCTTTGAAAGTCCTTTTCCCAGTTGGCAACGATACTCGGATAATGTAAAAGTATCCACCATCTGGAACCTGTTTATTTCTTTTCAAACCAGTCCAACTTCCGTCGTAATCAATTGCTTTAAAGACTAGATTTCCCCAACGATCATAAATTTCAACATCATTATTAAATGGGTGAATACAATTCAAAGAGAGGAAATCATTTCGTCCATCTCCATTGGGAGTGATGACTATATTTTTTTTGACGCAAAGTATTTCAAGTGATTTTTCTACTTCGATTTGGGCCTCTTCTTGGCAGCCATTGGCATCGGTCGCAGTCACTCGATACCAACCTGATGCGAGTAAATTGAGTACCTCACCTGATCGAGATTCAGGATCATTCCAGGCGAAATCAAAAGGAACTGCTCCACCTCGAGCAACAACGGAAACTGTTCCATCACCAGGATTAGAAGAAGGAGTACTTTGTAATTCTAATTCGATTGGGTCAGGTTCATAGAGTGTAACCTCGGTTGAAAAAGTTGCGCCATTAGCATCAGTAATAGTTACTTGATGCATACCTGCTTCTAGTTGATTCGTGCTGTCCGTGAATATATTGTTAGACCAATCATAAGTGTACGGAGGAACTGCACCAGAACCAAAAGCAATTGCTTTTCCATCCTCATTTCCAATGCAAGTAATATCTTGGCCATTATAATCTGAAAGTACATCTGCGTATCCTTCCAATATAGTTGGTTGGTTAAGTTCAATAGATGCTTGAGTGCTACATCCATTCGCATCTGTGATGGAAACATTTTGCAATCCTGCGGGGAGAGATTCGTTTTCAAAACCCGTTTCTCCATTTTCCCAAAGAACAGAATATGGAGTAGTTCCTCCACTTGGATTGACTGTTGCAATTCCATCGTCTGATCCATTGATGCTGATATTAAAACCATTATAATCAGAAGTTGCCATCGTTAATCCTTGAATCGGGGCAGGTGCTTCAATGATGCTTTCAGCTGTAGCTGAGCAACCAAATGTACTTGTAATGGTCAAGATATATGTTCCAGTAGGAATATTTTCTAACAATGCATTTACATTTCCAGTATTCCAAGCATAAGTTACATTTGGAGGACTAGCTATTCCTGCGGTCACGTTTGCTTGAATTGCTCCATCGTTTGCGTCAGGACAGCTAATGGCTGCTCCATTATAATCGCTTACGATTTCATTGGTGATAGTAATTTCATAATAACTTAGATCAACTATATTTTCAACAACACAGCCTGTTGCGTCGGTTACGGTGATACTATTTCCACCAGCATTCAAGGCAATTGCTTGAGCTTGTGTTTCGCCATTTCCCCAAAGAAAAGAGTAGGGAGCATTTCCATTATTTACTGCTATCGAAACTTCTCCATCTGTCGCATCAAGACAACTTACCGCCAAGCCTTCATAATCAGAAAGGATAGTTGGAGTTAATTCCATCGCAACAGGAGAAGTCAATTCTATAAATGCAGTTACGGAACAGCCATTGTCATCTGTCACGATTAAACTATTAATTCCTGCCGTTAAATTATTGGCTGAGATATCGGTATCGCCTGAACTCCACTCGTAGGAATAAGGAGTGCTTCCATTTTGAATACTTGCTTCCGCAATTCCATTCGCTGATTCTGGGCAGCTAACATTGAATCCATTAGAGTCAGAAGTAGCGGTAAGATTCACTTCCATTACTGGTGGACATTGCAAACCGAAAATGGCAGTTTTGGAACAGCCGTTTGCGTCAGTTACCGTTAATGGGTAAATTCCACAAGTTAGATTTTCAGAGATTGATTCATCATTCCCAGTTGCCCATTGAAAACTATACGGAGGTGTACCACCTGTTGTTCCTGCTCCTAGAACACCATCAGGTGTGTTCGCACAACTGACTGGATTAATAATATTTTTAGTGATATTTAAAGGAGTAGGATCTTGCAAAGTAATTGATGAATTTAAGCTACATCCGTTAAAATCTGTAACGGTTACGCTGTAGGTTCCTGCACTTAAGTTGTTTCGTTGGAAGCCGAAAGTTCCATTTTCCCATTGATAATTATATGGAGCATTTCCACCAAATACATTGATGGAAAGTGAACCATCTAAAGCGCCTGGGCAACTAATGGCTTGACCATTATAATCAGATGGAGTAAAAACAAAACTCAAACAGCTATTAGAAAATTTAAGTGAAGGACTAGTACTCAAATCTAGATTAAACCCAAACGAAAAAACAGAGTGGAGTATTAAAAATGTAAAAACAGTAGTTATCTTTTTCAACATAAAAAAACGAATTGAAAATATTTAAGACAATATTCTAGGTTGAATTTATAGAATTGTGGGAAGGTATTTTTTTTTGTAATTTTTTTCGTGAAAAGTATCTATAAACTGTGACATGATAGATTGGATTTATCTTGGTGAGAGTGATCTTTTTGGGCAAAAAAAAGTGGTGTTAATCCACCAGGACTAACACCACTAAAAGTTTTTTTTTAATTAAAATCAACGATGCGATATTAAATTCCCATTGGAAAGAAGATCGTTTTTCGTTTTTAAGATATAAAAATATACGCCATTAGAAATGGAAGGAAATTGAATGTTGAATTGAGCGGAAGTTAAACTTTTACTAAGGATTTTTTTTCCTAAAATATCAAAAACATCAAGCGTTAAATCATCCTTTTTGTATTTTTCAAAATCAATAATATTCATTTCAAATTGGAAAGATTCTGAAAATGGATTTGGGGAAATATTAATTTTCACCTCGCTTTTTGTAATCGAATTATTGGAAGAGACAATGCCTTCCCATTTGTACATGATGGAAGGAAAGTCAACAGAAGTTTGACTATTTCCAACCCAACCTAATTCTGATGAGAAAAATTCCACCGCATTATATGGTCGATAGCTGAAGTACTGCCAAGTCTGAGCAGTATCACTTGAGATGGTAGAAAGGCCATTGGTTACTCCCAAAAATTTATATTCTGATCCAGGAATTACAGTCATACAATTTAGTTTAAAATCAGGAAGGGTATCTGCCAATTCCCAAGTGTCGCCGCCATCAAACGTCAACGCAATTTTGGTACTATCACTAAATAAAACTGCACCCTGAAACAAAGTCGCATAAGAAATAATCATTCCTTCCTGTGAATTTCGAAAAGCGGTGGAAACGATTATATCTTTACTTTCAAAAGGAGTTTCGAGCACTTCCCAATCTATTCCTCGATTATGACTTCGGAGAACATGACCTTGAGTAGTGCCAAACCAAAGCGTATCTCCAGCTGTAGCCAACGCATTATTGGCAGCAGTATAGAATGAAGTTTCAGCAGCGCCAAGAGGAAGACTGAGAGGAGAAAGGTTTGCCCAATTTTCTCCACTATCAATAGTATGGGTTATAAATTTGTCATGGATTGCGATGCCGTTGGTATCGTCAAAAAAATGAATAAACCCACCTCCGGCAGCGCCATCAAATTTTTCAGTCCATGATTCTCCACCATCGACAGTTTTAAATAAACCTCGAAGACTATCAGCAGTCAATCCATTAGTGGTAATCCAAGCGGTGCTATCATTGATGCCAAAAATGTCTTGACAGATTCGACCTTCTGCGTCTAGGATTGGGTAGACTTCCCAATCTTCGCCATTATTTTTAGTATGAAAAACCCAAGGAATAGTGGTGCTAGGAGCTGGAGCTGGCGTTCGGTCATAATAAGAAATGCCCCACACGACCTCTTCACTCAAAACAGAAATAGAGGCTACTCGCTGAGTATCAGGAAGTAAATCAAGGCCTGAAGGTTGCCATTGAGCAGGAAGTATGGCGAGAAAAAAAACAGAGAAAATAAATGTAAGTAAGTATTTAGAATGCATAATTTTTGTCTTAGGTTTTTGAAATAGATGAACGAGGTGGTTATGTTGTTTTCTATTTTTAATGCTAAAACTGGGGGTGATTGATTAGGTAATTGGTTTATCAGGTGATTAGGTAATCAGGTGATCAGGCACTTACGAAACTATAATATTTAAACCTAATCACCTAATCACCT
>Ga0115005_10003183_pt1 | contig 13100 bp, 15 predicted proteins | sample ArcOceMetagenome_FD_87163 | JGI IMG/M metagenome (GOLD analysis project Ga0115005, IMG submission 87163) | Marine eukaryotic phytoplankton communities from Arctic Ocean - Arctic Ocean - Greenland ARC118M Metagenome | ecosystem: Environmental > Aquatic > Marine > Oceanic | place: Arctic Ocean... | reverse complement strand
TGAATTGATTATTTCGAAAATGAAGACATGTTCATATCAGGTTTCATTCACACGGCAGACCCATTGAGGAAGAGGGCGACTCCACCAAGTATTCTTGCTGCTGCTGGACCCTGGTTTGGAACCTGCAGGGTGCAGAGGAGCTGCTCTCTGTCAAGAGAATGATACACTGGGGTTTCCACGGTGGCGTCCGCAGGGTGTGGACTGGCTGCAGTGCAGCCGATCCAGCCAACGTAGCACACTGGTACATGGATTAACTCGCTCGTCTGGCCGTCTGCGTCACGGATGTCTACCAATTGTCTGCCATCGAACTGGCAGCCCTGTAGCCAAAGGCCTTACAGCTGAATTCCGATGTCGGCAGCAACTTTGCCTTTCTCAAAGCTCGATACCAGTTTGAGCTCATCGATGGCGATCTTCAATTTCCTCGCTGACTTCTGCCTCAAGGCATTCAAGAAGGTCTCTGGATGGAACAGATGACTCAAGTCAATCTCCTGGTCAAGGAGGGTGCCGTTGTTGACTCTTTGAAGCCACTGCACCAGCGCAGCTGCCTTCTTGGTGACGACTTTGATCCATTGGTCTGGGTTTTCAGGTCCTTCCCATTTTGCCTCCCAAGTTGCCGGAACTTCACCTTGGAGCAGATTTGTTGCCTCTTTCTGACTCTTGGCAGTGAGCATTTCACTTCCTTTCAAGATCTTGACGATATTGGAGATACTGTCATGGACGACTTGCAAAATGTCTTTCACGTTTTCTAACTCCACATAGACAAATGCTGCTACTGGATCAGGTGTATTCAGCTGCTCTTGAGTAATCACAACCGCATCGTAGTGCTCTTGCTTGTAAAGATTACTCCAAAGTTGGCAGATTGGACCAAGTTTGGCCGTCCATATGGCCTTGTCAAAGCGCAATTCTTCAGCGCTTACAGCTGCGAGCTGTTTGAGTGACGTCAGGACAGCATTACTGTTGAATCTTTGGACACTCCTATCGATGTTTGCTGGAAGACCAAACTGACTTGGGACATCATATTCAGGAACCTTGTTGATCGCGCCTTGGAAATCTCTGGCATTGCCTGACTGAGGGACAGTCACCATATCTGAAAGGGCTTCCTGCCCCTTCAGCGTGCCATCTTTGAACAATTGCTGAATATAAGCTCTGAGAACTCTTAGATCATATGGATTGTCAATTCTTCCTCCATAAATAGCATTCTCGAGGATTCCGAAGATCTTCTACCATGGTGGACTGCCTCCTTTGGCCTCTGCTTGCACATCGGTGAGCATGAGCTCACCAGCCTTCAGATCTCCAAATGAGAATTCGTAGTATTTGCTCCAGCCTTGTGGAATGTATTTCCTCCTCTCCTAAATCAGAGCATGGAACCACGACAGCACAAACAGAAGCTGAGTCATCACAGGGTTCTGCTGCTGCTGCTCCTGGGATGGAGTCACGTAGCTAAAGGTTCTCATCAAATTACTCTTCAGGCCTGGAGGAGTTTCATAAGTGATCTTCAAACTCGATTGCAACAAAATTGATGGGAACTTTCCATGTGGTTCACTAGTCAGCCATAACCTGAACTTCTTGTCTGGATTGAGCATTTTGATTTCTTTCTCAAGGCTTGGAAGCCAAGAGGTGACCAGATGTAGATTTTTCAAACATACCCATTCACCTTTCGATGCAGCATTTTTGATAAGCTCTATTGCGATTTCATTTTGGCCACCACCCATTGCCAATTCGTGGAAGCTCTGCCTTCCAACAACTGTCTCTGCGAATTCTTGAAGCTCCGTGCTTGGATCAGAGCCTGGCGAGATAATGAAAAGAATTGGTTCTTTGCAATTCGACTCGTTTTCATACAAATTCCTTAAAGCAAAAGGTGCTGGTTGGATCTATTGGCCACCAAAGGCTTCAAAGACAAAGAATTACATCGCTGACTCAAGTCTGTCTGGTCTCAATACTTTTATAAGCAGGCATCTTTGGAATGAGCTGATTCTCTTGGCGAATTATTCTGGGAAATTCTTTTCTGGTTCTGTACTTTGCATTAATGGGGCCCAAGTTGCGTCATTGTCCAATTGCAGTTGGCTGCCGAGAGCTTAGAAAGCGCCCATGAAGCTGACGAAGGCTTCTGCTCTCTCCTTTGGCACCCATCTTGGAGCCTGAGCTTGTCCGTCAGCGCCAAGCACCGACCCGGCGAAGAACTCCCATTCACCCTTGCCGAACAGATGCGGGAAGATACCTTTGACAAAATGCAAGCTGTAGGTCAGTCTATCACTCTTGAACAGCGATCTCCCTATCTCAGAGAAGCAAAGCTTGATCAAACTATTTGACAAATAATTCAGCTTTTCCTCCGTGGTGTTCGCTTATGGTCTGGTTTCGAGAGATCTCGTGAACAGTCTCACGAATGAGGCCAAACTGAATTGGTACATGTTGTTGATCTTGATGAGGTCACCAAACACCATGAATAAGTTTGAACCAATATGAGCAAAGTTTTTGTAAACATTTCTTTGTTGGTCAAGAGACTATTATAGACCTTTCGACTCTGTCAATGCCTTTTCAATTTGAGAGCTTTGAATTTTTGTTTGGTTCAAACTGTCAATCAGTGTTTTGTTTTCCAAAATGTTGCCTTCAGAGTTCGCAAGCTCTTCCAGCAGCTGCTTTTCATATGCGGCTAACTGGATCTGAAGTCTCTCTTCCTCTTCAAGCAGCTGAGTTTTGCGGCTTTCGAGTTCTGGCTGCTCAAAATTGATCGTGATTGAGAGTAGCTGGCCTTCAAGACCACTCTTTGTTACAGTGAAGTTGACGTTTGTCACCAGTGCTTGGCAATTGGGAGAAATCTCGACAAATTGATCTCTGGTCGTCAAGTAAAGCAGAAATGCAGGATTGTAGTCCACCGTCTTATCTCCAATTTATACAACCTGACGAGGGCCTTGTTATATGAGGTCTTTTCTGAGCACCGGGAAGAGAAGTGATTCAATTCCATCTACCTCTTGAATCACGAGCACTTTGCCGAATCTGATGGCAAGCTCGAGGATGGTGTTGAATTTCTTATCCTGGTGATTGAGGATTTCAACACTGTCTTTGGATTGCATCAATGATTTCTTGAGCCATTCTGTTGCCTGAGTAGCTGGATCAATGATCAAGGGAGTTCTGACTGAATTAGAGATCATGATTGCATTCTCCATCGAGAGATCATCCGCAGGCAAGCCCTCCTTTTTGAACGTCAGAAGCTGAGCCTCAGTGGCAAGGAATGTCCTGATGTTGAAACTTTCTACTCGCAATCCACCGCACCAGTGTTAGAGGTTTCGTTCTCTTGAATTTTCGTTTTCGCTTCCAAGATATGTGATGTAAGCACTTGCCAACAGAGATTTAATGGGTACAAGAGCCATTTCTATCTACAGAGTGTCAACCTGGGCGCTCCATCTTTGATTTTCTCCACTCAGCTGGTGGAGCAGGTTTTAGGCTGCTTCAAGAGTTTCTTCTGCCTTCTTTAAGCTTGCTTCAAGCATTCCAGCATCTTAGGTTTTCTATGCGAAGTTTTGGTTGAGCTATTCAGTTGCGACTTCGAGCTCCTCGAGCTGTGCTTTGCACTGATCAACCCTTTGCTAGAACTTTGCAAGTTTTGACATCAGTCCATTAAGTTCTGACGTCAGAGGCTCAATTTTCAGGAGAACTTCGGAGTACATGACGTTTGCCTTGACCCAAGCTGCAAGCGGAGCGCAAGCACGCGAAACATTGTTGATGTTTGCTTACTCAAAACTCATTGGTTTTGACTGGATAAGCTTATTCACCTTGTTTCGCATGCCGTTTGTGACTTATGAAGCATCGAAATTAAGGATTCCTTGAATGACTCCTGCTTAACTCAGGAAGCGCTTCATTGCATTCCATGAGGTGTCTTCTTGGCCCATCAATCTCAGAACTCCTTGCAATACGTCACTGACAGCATCTGGAGGCATTCTGAATCCTTTGATTTCATTGAGGTTGGCTGGCTTGAGATCTCCTACCGCAGCCCTGGCAGCATCAACCTGAGGCTGTACATGTGAGAGCTCACTCTCAACAGACGCTTTCCTTGCCTCTATCAGTTTTTGATCTTCTGCACATTTTGTCTACAGAGCTTCGACCTCCTGTTTCCTTTCAGCCTTCTGCTCCATACTTTTTGTAATCTCCACGAGAGCGGCACTGGCCTCTGCCTTCTTTGACTTGAGCAAGATCTTTTACTCGCCAGCTTCGCGCGAAAGGACATCAACAGTTTATCGTGCTTCCTCGAGCTTGTCGAGACCTGCAAGAAGATGCTTTGATTGACCACCGCTTGTCTGGACGATCTTGTTGAAGATCTGCTTGAATAAATGAATGAGGTTCATAAATGCCAATGGTGAGGCTCCCAGACTTTGTGCTGAATTGTGCAAAACCAGGATCGAGGATATAATGTGATCAAATGGTTTTCCAATTTGGCTACCAACATCCTCAAGCTCATTTTTGGCCACCGTCAACAGAGCGTCCTTTGTCCATCCTTCGCACCAAATGATGCTGCACTGGGAGAACAAGGCAGGGTTTGAAGCGCAGTTTTGGACAAACTTTGGATGAGTATAGTCAAGAGACATCACAATGCTGAGATTCTTCTTGATCCTTGAAACAAAGAGCTCAAAGGTTGTCTTGTACTCGTACTGGCTGCTCATCTCATCCTTGAGTTGTGCTAGCACTGGCTCAAGCTCCTCTGGGCTATAAAGACCTGGCACCTCACCAGCTGAGATGAGAGAGTTCAGATACTCTAGGAACTCATCCTGGAGAAGCTGATGATCCTCAATGAAAAGGCAGGTACGGGTTGCTTCAACACCAGCTTTTAAGAGCACTTCTTTCAGGTCCCGTTTGAACTCTTTCATAGCGTAGTCTCGGCTTATACTTGGACTGAAGAATTCCATATTCAAAAGATGCGCAACCAACTGTGTCGCTGCTTTTCTTCCAGTACCTGACCTGCCAGCAAGAAGCAGATTTGCACCTGGTTGAGAGAGCGTACGCTCAGTGTAAGCTACAAGATCAAGAATCTCGTCGATCAAGTGGATATCCATGGACTTGAATTCCCTCTCGTAGGCTCTGAGTGCTTGATCAATCATGTGGATGAAATCTTGTCTTCCAATTCTTCCAAGTAATGGTAGGCCTGGCACCAGGCCTTGGCTGCCTTGGACGATCTTGCTGATGTAGTAGGTGGCCTTCATCTATTCATTGTAGCGGAGATGGTTCTTAAGTAAGGAGTACAGAATTTTGTCAAATCGCATTTTGCTATCCTTGTCTACGAGTCGGTCTTTGAAAATTCTTGAGGATTCGTAAATGAATGTTTCAATCAAACCTTGAGCCTCATTGATTTCATATCTGAGCATGTTGAAAACGAGTCCAGTGAGATCTCTTGGAGTGAACAAGTAATGTCTGTGGTCATCGACGGAGAATTTTTGCCTCACATTGCTGTATAGATCAATCAAGAACTGTGCTAGCTTTTTCGATGAGTTGGCCATTTAGCCTTTGGCAAAGGTTGGGTTGGAAAGAATCGTCTTCAGGAATTCTCCATAAACTGGGACGAGCTCTTCGTTTGTTGGGTACTCCATGTAGCAGATCCTAACATTGGCGGTGAACCGTGTTGAGATCCTGTGTCTGCCAATGGTCGATGAGGGATTCATGGATGCAACAATCTGAATTCTCTCAAGCGAGACAAATTCAAGATGATCATCATAGAAACCTTTATAGCAGACTATTTGTTGCAAAAAGGCAATCAATTAGATCGTATTGTACTTATCAGGCTTTGGTAAGTTGATATCTTTGAGATAGATGATCAACCTTGAGCATTCTCTTGGTCTGTATACCTTGCCGGAGGAGCCAGTTGATTGGGAGCACATTTGATTGAGCTTTTGAATCACATGGAAGGCTGAGGTCTGGGCATTGCTGTGAATAATTGCAATCTGCGTGGATTTCATTTGCTTGATCTAATTTCTGATCATCAGGTTCTTTCCACAGCCCTCTGGCCCAACCACAATGAACGAGTCGCCATTTTCCAACCAGGGCTTGATCATTGCAATATCTCTTTGGATTCCAATGGTCTTGACAATAGGAGGAAGATCTTGATTCTTTAAGTCATCGAGTTTTGTCTCACCTGCAGATTCTGGTGCAAATGGCATCCAAGCTCCAGTCTTTGGTTCAAAGTAGTTCAAAAGTAAGTTCTTTGGATCAGCTGGTCTCTCACCGGCAAGCTTGAATATAAATTCTGCTAATTTGCTTCGCACATCGAGAGTGAAATTGCCTCCAAGACCTTGAATGCATGCACATGTGAAATGACCCTTGCTGGCAACCTAGTTCATGTAGCTCAGGGCATTGTTGACAATACCAACCTTGGTCGTCTCAACGACATAGAGCTCTTGCCTTTGCAGAACCCAAGCGAGGGACTTCATGAAGATGTCTTCGAGCCATCCTGCGAGGCTATTTTGCATCTTTTCATCCTGTTTCTGTAGCCAAGTCTTCGTGATCCTACCAATGTCGACATCTTCTTCAGACAGGAAGATCATTCCAAGCCTACTGACAGTAGCTGGGGAGGCATATCTCATCTCATGTGTCTCAAAGATGAAGTTGATGTTGTCACCGAAATTGATCCTTTCACCATTTGGCAGCGTCAGCAGATGATTGTCATCGAGCACCGAGTTCAGAGACTCAACCCATTCTGGATCAATATCTCCATCATTGACGATCCAGCAGTTTGTTTCAAGAGGCTCCTTGACGACCAATCTAGCACTCGCTGTGAGCACTCCATCCTGGAATTCCCGAGTGTCGTGATTCATTAGCCCCAGGAGCTGCTGACGAGGCATTGATTTTGGGTTCATGACGTGAGTCACGATGCTTTTTTTCATCTTTTCCAATGCAAGTTTCAGAACCTTCCAGATTGTGGTCTTGCCGCATCCAGAAGGACCCACGAGTATGACTCCCATTCTTTGCCTTGTGGCTTCATAGAACTGTAGAATCTTTTGCACTTGCTTTTCGATGTACTGCAGCTTCAAATCCGTGATTGCCTCTGTGATTGCCGCATTCAGCTGCTCGTAGGCAATATCTTCGGATTTGATACCTGGGAACATGTCAGCCTGAAGAAATTCGTACTTTCTGGAATCTGTGTATGTCAGTTTCGAAATGGTGTTGACTCTGATTGACTTGATAAGTAGAAGAGCCTCCGTCTCATAGGTCAGTTTGATTCCCTTTTTGATTTCTCCTTGAATGAGCTGGCCACCAGTATTCAAGATGGTCTTCAAAGCACGAAGACCCCAATCATAGTGCTACTGTTTTGAAAGAAGCTGGCTTCCAAGACGGAATAAGCTCACAATTTTGGCAGAGAGCTTTTTGGCATGCTTGAAGCCTTCTGAGAAAAGTAAAGTCTCAGCAATGAGCTCAATATCAGGAGCTGACATAGCCACTGGCCTGAAGAGCTGCTTGAGGTTGTCAGGAAGCTTTGATCTTCCACCGTAACCTTTTCCAGCAGGATTCATGGTTACAAAGATGCCTGCATTTTTGTTCACAGGTATGGTTCGACCGAGTAACTCCAAGGCTGGAGCTTGCTCTTTGATTGCCCATTGGATGACTTGAATTTGTTGAGAGATTGCAGAAAGCTGCTCCTCAAGCAATCGGTTAAACTCATCAAAGCAGCCCCAAGCTCCACACTTGACAAGACCAATGAAAATTCTGCCCATTGCCTTATAGTCAAGCCCTTCATCACAATTGAACACAAGCACCTGACGTCCAAATGCCTACCCAAGTGCCTTCACACTCTCAGTTTTACCAGTTCCTGCTGGTCCGTAAGGATTACCACCGAAGCCCATTTTCATGCCCAGTACCAATGTCAGATAACACTTGTCCGTCAACGGGGAGTGCACAAGCTTTGGTGCATTGCCTTGATATTCAAAGGTATAATCGAAAAAGGCATCGCACATGCCGACCTTGGTCATCTGAGATCGCTGGTCGACGTGATATTTGAGCTGCTTATACCACATCCAATCATTGGTATTTTGACTGGCCATGATGCTCTGATCTTGTGTCAATTGATCAACAACATCGATATTGTGAAGGATGTCGAGAATGAGTGCCTTGACTTTTGAGAAAAGAAGGTTATCTCCTTTGTTATCGAATGAGGTGTAACCCTCAAGCTACTTTGTGAGATCTTGCTTGTAGTTTGCCAGTTTGCCCTTCTTGATGGCCTGAGCACAGCTATCAGAGAAGGCAATCATTTCAGAAAGGCAACAGACCTGTGAGGGATAGTTCACGATATCGAGGCCCTGTGACCTCAGCGACTTTTTCAGCAGGTCATCGAGGGTAGCCCTCATCGCGTTTTCGAGAGAGCCAAGCCAGTCCTCAACCTCCTCAGAAATTTCAACAGGACTCACCAGAGGCACATACTCTCCGGCTGAGCTGATCATGGATTTAATCTTCGTGTTATTGTCTGACAGTTCGACTTTGAATATGCCAGCAAACAGCTTTTTGAGGTGGGTCTGTATAACAACAGGGTTTTTGGCCTGACCGAGGATTTCGAGGAGGTCATCATCACCGATAAAGTAGAATCTGGAGAACTTCTACCTTTTTTCTTCAAGATAGCTGTTGAGGGCTTTTTGGCACATATCCAGCTGGCTGAGGATAGTTTCCAAAGTCTCCTTAATGCCTGGCACGTCGCAGAGGCCCACAACTTTTGGATCGCTACCAATCCCAAGTGCAATGTTCCGGAACTCCTCATCAACTCTCATAAATCTTCCCTGCTCTTATGGAAGCGCACCTCTCATGAAGATTGGCTCAAGGTACACCCATTTTCTCTGGATGACGTTGAGTTTGGCCAAATAGTCGTCGATGCCACCAAGTTTTTTCTCAATCTGCTCGATTTGGTCAGCAAATCCACCATAAAAGCGAGACTCTTTCAAAGAGAGGATCAGACTCTGGTGATCACTGACCTGAGTCATCACATCCTTCCACTCTTTGATGAGCGGCGTCTGGCGTCCATTTGACTCATGCTCGGTCAGGATGAACTCAGTATTATCACACCAAGCTCTGAGCTCATGGATTGCTTCTCTGATGGTGACTTCACCTTGGGCTTTGTCGCTGAGCTCTTTGATCTCCTTCGCCTTCTTGATCATCACTGGTATGGCTACTACAAGCTCGCCAAACTTCAATTTGTCGAGTGAGGCATCCTTGGAGAGCTTCAATATCGTAAATAGCCTCTTCCAGTGCTCTTTCTCAAAGGACTCACCAGTGCACAATTTAATAAGAGGCCAAGCTTGTTTGAATCTCTCAATCTCCTCCAGCAAGAATCGCACGACAGCATTTTTTGTTTCTTATTTCAGTGTCTCTTGCCATTTGAGGAAAAAGTCTTGGAATGCAAAATAGCCCTTCTTTCGGAAAGTGAGCCATTCTTCCTTTCGAAATTCTTCAAGCTCTGTCTTGAAAGTATCGAAGAGGCTCCAGGTAGCTTGAGCCTCGTTGAGTTCACCCTTCATCAAGTCATAGTACTGGAACTGTGGTTGTGCCTTTCCAAAATGCTTTGCGTCGACATATAGCTTCTCAATTTTGGCCTCAAGCTCGCTCCAGTGCTGCTTCATGTCCTTCATGACTTCAGATGTCTCCATTGCTTCCTCGTATGTGAGCTGATTCCTGTCCTTGGGCTTTTTCTCTTGCCATCTATCGTACATCTTTTCAAGCTCAGCAGCTAAACTCTTTGCCCGCTTGTCGATCTCTTCTCGCAAGCGCTTCTTCTGGTCTTCTATTTTGTCGTTGAAGGCTCCAAGTCTGGCATCAAATTCTCTCCATTTGCTTTCCAGCTCCTGTAATGCTCTGCCTTGACCTTGGATTTGCTTGATCATATGGTTTTTCTTCTAGAGGCCTGCAAATAGTTCAACATATCGTTATTTATTGTCCTCAATGTCCATTGCAGCTTTGTGCATTGCTTCAATTTCGTCAACGCTGGTAGGATTGGAGCCCAACTATGCCTAGGCTCCTTGTACGAACTGCCTGACTGCATCTGCATCCTTATCAATAGAATCTGCAAGAGTTGTAACAAGAGCATCTGAGAGCTTTTTGAATACTTCCTCAATTCCACCTTTGAATGGCACGATGTTGATGGTGATACAGTCAATCTTCTTGCTATCAGGGAGCTTTTTGAGCTCAATTCTTTTCTGCTGGAGCATTTGGAAGTTGGTTTCCCAATCATCGACACCCTTGAAGTTCTCCTCGATGTGAGATTGGATATCGAGATGGCTGAGCGCTGTCCACTCAACGTATTCAGTTTCTACATTTCTCACCTGATCAAAGAGCTCCTCTGCCTTCTGGTAAACGATGGGGATGAACTTCGCATTGCTCTCAGGCATCTTTGAAAATATTTCAGTGGCTTTGCCACCACCTCCAACACCTTGGAATCTCAGTGGAGTCGTAATAAATCTTTGGATTTCTCCAAAGTACTTCTGCTTGAGGGCCTCAAATGGTGGACGAAACTCCATTTTCTGGTTGCGGTAGACCAAATCTGCTGTGATCTCTGGGAGATTCTCGTTGAGAGACTCCAAGCCCATTCTGTACTGAAATTCGAGAGCCTTGTAAAGCTGATAGTTGATATGGGTGAGCCAGGGGCGGCAACCATCAGCTGGTCTACCTGTGGTCTCCTGGTCAACCATGAGCTTGATTTGGTTCATTTTGTCATCCCATACTTGCTTGCTCTTCAGAAGATCGATGTTCATGAGCTCGATGATTTCATTGGTGACGTTGATGTGTACCTTTCTGAGCTTTCGATTTTCATTAATGAGCTCTGTGGCCATGGTCTGCACTTCACTTGTGTAGCGTTCGATCTGGGCGGGGTCCTCCCAGGTCACGATCTTATCGGACTTGGATAGGTTGTTCTTTTGAACTGGATTTCGGATGACCTGTTCGAAGCGTGTAGCTTTCTAGAGCATCATTGGCTTCTGGCAGTTGATCATCTGGGTGCCCATTGAGTTGTAGAAGTTGGCAATTTGCTTCAGGGCAACTCCTTCCTTGTAGAATTTCTTTGCCTGACGTACAATATCGCCAATATGTTTGTCAACAGGGAAGCCGTGTTCACCAATTGCTCTGGCATCTTTGACCAAAGTGACGAGTTTTTCGCTGTAGTTGACCTTAAGAAGACCTCCTTCTGAACCACTGACTGTCTCGAAGTCAAACTCCATCAGCTGTCCTGTCATTTGGTCTTTCTGCTCCGAGTTCCGATCCTTGAGGACAGCGAGGATATTGTCTTGCCACTCTTGAAAGCGCCCATTCACATACTCATGGATCGCCTGGCGCAGGTTATCGGCAACAGTCTCGAGCGTCTTCAGAGCTGGCAGGTCCTTGAAGAGGCCTCCTGCAGCCTGGATGTTGGAGTCGATTTTGGATGCTAGCTACCTGGCCCAAATAATGGCACTTATCACTGGAGACACGTTTTGGCATTGAGGAGGCTTTTCCATTCCTGGAATCGATTTGATGCCTCGTCCTGCTCTGGCGGCAAAGTCGTCACCCATCTTCTTGACTTCAGCAATCATTTCGGTGACGAGGTTTTCTCGCTCCTGTGCGCATTCTTTCTGAATGGAAGGCTTGCTCATCAGCCCTTTCCATCTCTGGACTTCTCTCATGCGCTGCGTTGGCGTGCTTGCCTGCTCAGTGAAGACCTCCTTCCTGAGCTTCTGGCAGATTGCTTTCTCAGCTGGCTCGAGCATTCTTTCGTATTGTCTACGAGCATTCTTCCAAGTATCTGCCAACATCTCATTCGTGTAGAACGAGTTGATCTTCCTGAATGGTGCAAAGAAGCCCTCGACCTTCATTTCATCTCGCTCTTCACTTGTAAGCAGCCTCAAAAGCTCGTCATGCTGGGATCTGAGCTCGAAGATTTCAGCCATTCTGCCAATGATGTTCTGAAGATAGTGATCCACGTAGGGTGCATCCTTCCACTGGTGATCTTGACCTCCTTTTGACTTTTGCTTCCATGAGATCTTGGTGAGATGGGTCATGGTCTCCCTCCACTTGGAGCAGATGCCCATGCACTCATTGAGTTTGCGCCTCACGTCGGAGAAGGAGGCTTGCCAAACGTCACTTTCCTTGAACTCTCGCTCAATCCTGCTACCGAAAGCCCTTGAAATGACGCGAAATGTATTTGCCATTCTTGCCGCTGGATAAACAGGGAGGATGTCGGGGTCAGTCCAGATGTTGCCTAAGCTATCCTCAATGGTATCGATGTAGCGGACAATTGAGCCTAGAGGTGCTTGAGGCAGATCTTCAAATGGCTTCTGCAAAGGCTGGAAGTGCCTGCTGATGATCTCGGCAGTCCTCCTTAGTTTTTCGTTTTCCTTGGTTACCTCATCTTTGTCGGCGTTCTCAAGGTCCTGCCAGGTCCCGATTTCGTCGAGAGGCTCGAGGACGCCTCTGAATTGGTTGGGGTCAAAGTCAAACTTCTTGAGATTGGTGCCTCCCTTTCTGATTGTTCTGCGCAGACCTGCTCTCAGCGCGTAGAGAGGATCTCGGAGGGCGTGTCCCTCCTGCTGCTTCTGGGGGCCATCACCAGCATCAGCCTCAGTGTCATCTCCTTGTCTGAGAAGAGGCAGGTAGATCTTGTTGATGAGGACGTAAAGAGTGTTGATGGCATTCTGCTTGATGGAGGAAACCAGCACTGCAGATTGGATATTGCTCATCTCAATTGGCTCGTTCTTGTCGAGCTTGACGAAGTGCACCTCCTGGCCGCCTGCAGGTGGCTCAGCAACTCGATCAAGATGATAGCGAAGGGCCACCTTGCCGCCTGCCGTCGCATCAGCTCGGATCTGGAGCGCGGTGTAGTTGAGCTCATTCAGGAACGCAGCAATCTCAGGAGCTGCTGCAATCTGACCGGCGAGCGCACCGTGCCCAATAGTATAGGCAGCAACGTTGCCTATGTACTGTGATCTAGGATCATGTGAAGTATCCATTGGAATCTTTTTTGAAATTTGAATTTCTATATCTAATTACTTTTAAATGTGCGCATCAAATATTCTAATTTAAGTGCCAAAAACAAAGCGAGAATTTGAAAAAATTAAGATATTCAAAAGTAATAAGAAAACGCGAAACTAATTAGATATATTTTTTCTATA
>Ga0115005_10003182_pt1 | contig 13101 bp, 15 predicted proteins | sample ArcOceMetagenome_FD_87163 | JGI IMG/M metagenome (GOLD analysis project Ga0115005, IMG submission 87163) | Marine eukaryotic phytoplankton communities from Arctic Ocean - Arctic Ocean - Greenland ARC118M Metagenome | ecosystem: Environmental > Aquatic > Marine > Oceanic | place: Arctic Ocean... | reverse complement strand
CCTTAATCTCTTCTTGAGCGTGAAATGAAACTCCAAACAATAACATAATGTAAATGGTAATTATGATTTTCATATTTCTGTCTTGGACGATTGCACTAAATTTAAGTAATACTTCTATAAAATAAATAAGGTGCAAAAAGGAGAGTGGATTTAATTGGGTTTGTATGTTATAGTTTTCATTTGATACATTCCAATATTTATTTTAGTTTGGATTGCAGTTTAGCTCCTTGTCCTAGATATACTGTAAGTAGAATGACAGCCAAAACAGTTACGGATAATCCAATGATAGACCATCCAAACACATCATATAGGCCGTGTAAAATTGCAGGAATTGAAATTGCCATTAGAAACATTGATTTACGGTATTTTGGGTATAAATACCCAAAAGAAATATAATATGCAGATATTCCGGCCCAAACGGAATGAAGGAAGGGCAAACTAGTTAATCTCGCAATATTCATAAAGAAAGCACTGTTGTAGTCTAATTGAGAGTTTAATCCAGTTTGATATAAGACACCCTCTGATGCTCCGAAGCCTGTCCCTGAGATTAAACCATAAAAAACCAAAGTTTGAGGAATTAAAGGTTCCTTTGAGTATTTAGCAATAATGAAAATAGGCAAAGCTTTAATAAGTTCTTCAAAAAATCCTACTCCAAAAATGTACCCTATTAGTTGTTTCATAATTGAAGTTGAATCTGTTAGAGAGTATAGTTGTTTTATACCTGGAAGCCCCTGTAGTGTTAAAAGAAGAATAATAAATATTTGCGTAAGGAAAAAAATAAATACTGCTGTCTTGAGTTTAACTTGGCTAGTTTTAAAAAGATAATAATAGAACAACCCCCAAATCATTGAGAAGTATACCGCAATGGCATAGAATGTGAAGCTTGAAAAGAATGTGAATTTTATTAGAAATGTGGGAGCCAAGCCTATTAAGGCAAGTATTAAAAAGCGATTATCATTAAATAATTTTTTCTTACTGAAAGTATTTTTTGGAAATATAATACCTCTTCCAATTTGTCTCAATTGAGAAACGACTCCACCGCTATGGGAGAGTTTTACACTAATTTTTGATTTATTAAGAAAGTACCCAACAGTTTTCACCTTAGCTGGTTCATGAGTTCTATGAGCGATATCTTGCTTTAGTATCTTACCATCTTCAACATACTTCTTTATGTCATCAATTTCGTAAGGACCGAACTCCTGATTATTCCTTTTTATTGTGATCATTTTCTAATTCATTAGATTTTATTTATTTTGATGTTAAAAAGAAATAGCCTTATCAAATTGATAAAGCTATTCTTTAAATTTCATTATAAATCAATTGCATTATTACCAGCCTCCAGTAATGCTGTTAGCAATTGCTCTAAGTGTATCTGTAAGCCCTCCTGGCTGATTTAAATATTCAACTAACATACCCGCAGTATTAGCAAATACATTGTCATGACCTTCTAGATGTGATGCGGCTGATAGTGAATATATGATAAATACAAAATACAGAAGTCCTAACATAGACACATGTCTCATACTTAATTTATTACTGTTTTTGTAAAATATAGCAATAGTAATTACAGTAACAACTATAAGCATTAATCTAATGTCGATTAATGTTTCTCCAGCTGCTTTGAAGGGAATCGGATCATTAAACCATAAATATACCATTAGAGGTAACCCCATACTTATTGTGATATCAAAAATATTGGATCCTAATACATTTGACAATGCATCGTCATAATTTCCTTTTCGTGCATCCCTGTATGATATAATGGCGTCTGGTACACTGCTTGCAGCTGCTACTAATATTAAGGCAACAAACAACGGGTTAATTCCAAAGTCTGTCGATATAAACTCTGTTGCTTGCACTAATCCTGAAGCACCCAGTGCTATTAGTGCAGTTCCAAAAACAAGTAAAATCCAAGCTCTTCCATTTCTTCCATCTTTTGCTTTAAACAAAAACTTCTCGTGCCATTCCTCCATCTCTTCTTCCTCATCATCTTCCTCATCATCTTCACTGTTTTCTGCCTTCGGCATAGATTTTAATGTGTACGTGAGGTAAATAATGTAAAACAATGTGAATACAGCTCCATGTTGCCAAGTAATATAATCACTAGACAATAACACTAATAGTATTATTTCTGCTACAATTAAGAAAAGACCATCTCTTAAAATTACTTTTTTTGCGATTTTCACTCCTTTTAAACCAGCAACAGTAGCTAGGGCCATCCAGATTACAATCATTGGAATAAAAATACTATTAAAAATTGCCGATCCAGTATCTCCACCGACAGACGCGGCAAATCCCTCAGAAACATCTGATCCAGAATATATTAAAAGGAAAAAAACTGTAGTTAAAAATTCTGGCATAGAAGACCCTACCGCATTTAGTGTAGCTCCTTTTACACCTTCAGACATGTTTCTACCAAGGTAATCTGTTGAAAGTTCGAAAACATCGCATGCCTTCATAATTAAATAGGACATAACTATCATTAAAGCTAATCCTCCAATCCAGTTATCCATGAATGCTGGAAAAATTGTCAAAAGTTGATTCATTGTTTTTTTGTTTTAAATTATTGTTTAAGTATTCTTAATTGCTAAATATTAAAAGAATTATTAAAATGATGAATGGTATAATATCTAAATTTAAACCATTCCCTATGTTTATAGGTTTTATTATTTTACTTAATGGTTTTTGAACTATATCAAAAATTGTTTTAAAGGTCTTAAATATTTGGTCGTAGGGTGATTTTAAAAGAATTCCATGCGTGCCTACCTTTTGCACAAAAAACAAGCCTATAATTAAGGCCATAATTAATATTTTAATCATAAATATCTAATTGTTTACCATTTGTATTATGGCTAAACGTCCGCCATTTCCGTTTTCAAGTAAAAGTTGAACGTCATCATTTAACACAACGTGCTCACCAATAGCTATTTTTTCATTGTTTCTAACGTCTTTTAGATCTGGTAAATTTTGATTTACAAGAATCCATTTGCCTTGATGTTTTGCAAAATAACCAACGGGTTTCTTGTCTAAATCCGATAATCTTTCGTTGGGATGTATAAGCCTATTTGTGTGCCATTTATACAAATACTGATTATTATAAACCATTAATCGTGCATTATCTGATAAATATTTTCCTTCTCTTCTAGTAGAATAAAAGTTTAAAATTGGTAATGCAGCAACATATGGTGTTTTACAATAAGGACACTTAGGCGATAATTTATTATCGAAAACAAACCATTTGTGGCTACATTTTGTGTTTTTACAAGGCTGTAATAAATCGACAGTTTTAACTAATGCAGCTTCCCATTCGTTAGAAGTTGGTCTTTGCTGCGGGTTGTGTAACCCATCAATAAATGATCTGTCAAAGAGTTCCTTTAAATATGGACCTAAGATTGTATATGGCATTTGATTAATATCAATATAAGGCAACTCTGCAGCGTGAATGTCGTTTAGGTTTGGAATGTTGCTTTTGTCTTGAGAATGCTCTATAAACAAAGCTTTGCTTCCCATTGCCAATTCATCATCTTTTTGAGCATCTGTATCATGCATTTTCCCACCTTTCAAAGGGTGTCTAAAAAGGAGATACATATAAATTAATACAGATAAGGCATGTCTGTCTGTTAAAATAGATGGTAATTTACGTTTAGGATCTTTAACAGGAAGATGTTTTGTCATTATTACTTCTGGCGCAACAAAATCTGGTGTACCCATAACATCTGGGGCAAATTTACCTGGCACTACCAAACCATCAATGTCAATAATACATGCATTTTTACCCTCTGGGTCTATCAATACATTATTATAAGACAAATCAGAATGAGCTAAACCCGCTGCATGCATTCGTTTTGTAGCACGACTTAGCAATATAGATATTCGTAAATAACTAAGTAGGTCTCCCTTTTCTTTTTCGTGTAAAAATCTATTTTGATTTTTAGCTGAAGCAAACCATTTCCCATTTTTCTCTTGTCCTTTTATTCCAAGCATATCGTTGTTTACCGAGCCATGCTTAAAGAAAAAACAACTTTTAAATACGGGTACAACAACCCCTGTTAAACCATTATGTTCAACTATATCATTGGGCCAGCAAAATAAATTTTCCCAATAATCTCCATTTGGGCCATGAACGATCTTATCATGGTATACCCCAACAATTGAATTCAATCGATCCTTGGCACTAGCATCAAGTTTTCCTCTGTAAAAACCAACAACATATTTTTTGTCAGGACTAAAATAGACATCCTTCATTGTACCGGCACCGATTACCTTATCTGTCCATTCTATTTTTTTACCCCTTTGGCTTACTACTGATAAGATTGCCATATTAAAATAGAATAGTTAAGGTTCGGTCGTCATACTCACCTTTTTCATGAAAGTCCATCCATTCAAGTATCTCTTTTTCATTTAAATCTTCTTTAGTAACAACAGGTTTTAAATCATTCCAAAAGGACAACCAAATATCAGAATCCTTCAGGTTATTATCTGTACCAAATTTAGGGTCAGAAATACCATCGGACATTAATATTATAGCTTCAACTTTATCCTTAAATAAACGCAGGTTAGATCGTTCATAAATATCCTTGCTGCTAAAGACCTCTTTCATAGTCACAAATCGTGTTTGTCCAGAATATTCACCGCCATCAGGTTCCATGAGTAAAACACCTTCTTTTTCGGTAACAACACCAATAGCTCCATCTCCGATAGAGAATGAAATTACAACAGTTCCAAAATCAAATTCTTTCGACAGTGCAAATAATATGGTCGAAGAAAACATTTTTATAGGATACTTATTTTCCTCAGCAAACTTTCTTATTTCTTGGAATGCAAAATGAGCAGGTTTCACTGTTAGTTCATTCACTAACGAAGATAATTCCTTCTTTATAGATTTTTTATTAGTTATAGAGACATCTTCTTGCTCAATATCAGGAGTGTCAGGAATTGTTTCTGAATCAATAACTTGTTCAAGGTTTTCGTTAGGAGTTTCTATGTGGTCAATTTTTATAGAATTGATGTCATTTGTAGTTGCGTTATCTTTTAGAGTGGTATTTGATTCTATCTCTTGTATGATTTTTTCTAAATGCTCTAGTTTGTCACCGTTAATGAATTTAGACACCTTTTCTAAAACTGATTTACAAGCAATCTTAGAGCCTTCTCTGCTGTATTCCGAACCACCAGCACCATCACTTACAACTTGTAAAACCCATCCGTTTTCCCATGAATTAATTTCAAAATCATCATCTCTAAAAGTTCCTTTTTGAGCATGTGATTTTCCCCTAATCGAAGCGCCTAATAAAGTTTTATTATTTGCTTTCTCAAAGCTAAAACTTGTATTTTCTTTGAAAAATGGACCTTCGGCAGGAGGTTGAATATTTTTCCAAAGAGATTTTGGGTCTGCATTTATAAGTATATGAACCTGTCTTTCTCGCTTCGGTTTTCCGGCTTCTTTATCAGTTATATTATTCCAAAAAGATAGTTTTCCATAAAATTCTCCTGGTGTAGATAAATCACCTTCAAACTTAGATTCTTCTTGATTCCATCTAATTTGGTCAATACCCTCAAAATATAGAGTTGTGTTGCTTGGAATATTAAATTCTTCAAAAGGAAGAGTTTCAAAGTACGGAACATTAACTTGACCATTTTTTAATTGGATAACCGTATTATTCTCTTTTATTATTTCTCTAGCCATATCTTTCTCTTTTATTAGCAATGAATGCGTTTTTTTTAAACTACCCAATTCCTCACTTAAGGCACTAATATTTTCATTGAGGGTTTTAAGATGCTGATCTATGCTTTCTATGTCTTTGCCTAAAATAGTTATTAAATTATTTTTATCCATTATCCCTGTCTTCTATCAAGATTCAAATCACCTTCAGCAGCCGAATAATAGGCTGTTGTATCACACCAACCACAAGTTTGTGCTTCTTTTTCAGGATCAAAACAAAAGACACCTCCACATTCACATACGGCTATAGCATGCTTACTATTGCAATTTGGACAAGAAGGTATTCCTCTCAGGTACTTAGCATCAACTTTACTTGTTTCGTTCTCTCCAGATAACTCTTTGTAAGAATTATAATTCAGTTTGTAGGCACCTTCAAGTCTGTAGACTTTACTAATACTATTTACATCTTCAAAATCTGTTTCTATTCCGAGTTTGTATTTGATTAAATATTTTTCTTTCGTTGATTGACATGCTCCTAATAAAACAGTGTAATTTTCATCTATAGATTTAGAATCAAACTCATTTTTTGTCAAATCTATTTTAGAAATACCTGTATCAAACTGTTCTACTTTTCCTGTAGGTTCAATGCCTTCTGAAACCTGTATACTGGAACTAACTATAGAGTCTGTTAACCATTTAAAATAACTTTCAAAACTTTCCTGAGTACTGTCTTCAAGTTGAATCGCTTCGTCTGCAATAGAATTTATAAATTTAGTGGAGACTACGTCTCCCAGAGTTGCCATCAACGTTTGACACTTATTTTTATAATTATCTTGCCATTTATGTACCGTGGCCTCATGTTTATCAGTAGGTTGTCCATCGGTAAATATAAATACTAAAGGTTTCCAGTCTCCTTTTGAATTTGGAGTAGATTTATTCACATTCGCATCTATTTCATTCATTAAGAACTCTAATCCATTCGCTATAGCTGTTCCTCCTCCAATTGGAAAACTTGGAGGGTAGAATAGGGGGAGCTCTTCAAAAGGCTCAATTATCTTGGCCTTTCCTGCAAACCCAATGATTTCAATCCAAACAGTTTCTAATGCATATGGATTTTTCTTTAAGCTACGTATTAGGTGTTCCATTCCTTTTTTCACCAGCTCAATTGGTTCTCCGGCCATTGATTCTGATAAGTCAATTAAAAAAAATACAGGTAATTTTCTCATATCTATTATATTACAATATTTAATTCTTTGGGTGCTGGTGGTAATTCTAATTCCTCAGAAACACCTGCACTTTTACTTCCTTTATTTACGACTTCTGAAACCCATTTAAAATAAGCTTCAAAAGAGGCGCTATCCATATTGTCTAATAGTGTAATATTATCTGTTACTAATCTAAGATATTCTTCTTTAGCTTTGGGTCCTGCTCCGCAAGCGATGATGCTGCCAAAATTTGCATTTTTAATCTTAGTGGCCATTTCCTTAAACTTTTTCAGGTCTGAAGGTTTTCCATCAGTCATAATAAATAATAAAGGCATCCAATCTCCTTTTTGATCTGCTGTAGAAAGTTTTATTTCGTTTTTTACTTTATTAGAAACCATTTCTAAAGCCTCTCCTAGATGAGTAGCTCCTTTTGGACTTGGAAGATCTACTAATTGTACATCAGCTAGTTCTGTTAATGGTAAAAACTCTCTAACGTCAGTATCAAATGTAATAATACTGATATAGACAGTATCTAAGGCATGTGGGTCAGACCTAAGTGAAGACAACAAGGACTGCAGACCAACATTGACTGCTTGAATAGGTTCTCCATTCATTGAGCCCGAGGTATCTAATAATAAATAAACTGGTAATCTTCTCATAAATATTATTTTCCAAAAATTGCTTTTAATATCATTGCTCCCATTTTTCTTTCTAAGCCATGCTTAGTTGTAGGAACACCGGTTTTACGAGCAAAACTTTGTTTAGCACCAGTAATTCCAATGGCCCTTTTCCAAGAAAATGTATGCCCTCTAAATAATCGCATATTATATTACAATATTTACTTCGTCTGGTGGTGGTGGTAATTCTGAAATTGAAGAAGTCTCAGAAGTATCATTCTCAATTTTAGCGCTACTTACTGAAATAGAAGATGAAACCCATTTGAAAAATGCTTGAATTGACCCAGAATCAGCAGTGTCTAGAGAGACTACATTTTCTGTAATCTCTTTTAGAATAGAAGTATCGGCATGTTGTCCTGCAGCACAAGCTACAACCATTCCACATTTTTGTTGTTTGAATTTCTGTAAGCCTGCTTTCCAATCATCTGTTGGAAGGCCATCTGTCATAAAAAACACCAAAGGCTTCCAATCTCCTTTCTGCTCAGCGGTTGTTTTCTTTACTTCCAATCCAATTTTATCACTTAACAGAGATAATGCATCCCCAACAGATGTTGTTCCACTTGCTTTAATTTCTGGCTCTTGGAACAGAGCCAGTTCTGTTAAAGGAACTACTTGCTCTGCAATATGATTAAACGTAATAACACTAATATATGCTGTTTCTAGAGCATAGGGATCTTGTCTTAGTGCAGAAACCATCGTTTTTAATCCGTTCCTTACTGCTTCAATTGGCTCTCCTGTCATAGAACCTGAAACATCTAATACTATATATACTGGTAATCTTCTCATATTTTCTTAATGTTTTACTAAATCAATACCTTTTGTTGGTGGAGGTAACTCTCCAAAATTATCTGTTTCTTGGCCTGAAGATTCAACTTTTGTACTTGAGACTTCCACTGAAGCCGAGACCCATTTGAAAAATTCTCCTATGGATTCTTCGTCAGCCGTAGATAGTTTGACTACATTGGGTGTTATTTCTTGTAATACAGAAGTATCTGCTCCTTGTCCTGCAGCACAAGCAACTACAATTCCTGTCTTTGCTTTTTTAAACTCTGCTAAACCAGTTCTCCAATTGTCTGTCGGTCCTCCATCAGTCATTATAAATACTAATGGCTTCCAATCTCCTTTTTGTTCTGTAGTTGTTTTCTTAACCTCTAATGCTATTCTTTTACTTAGCTCTTCTAACCCTTTTCCTAGAGCAGTCATGCCACTTGTTTTAAATGTAGGAGTTTGAAACATGGGCAATTCAGTCAAAGGGACATCTACTTTAGCATCATCAGCAAAGGTTAAAACGCTTAAATAGGCTGTTTCTAAAGCATGCGGATTTTTTCTTAATTCTGAAGCTAACTTTTCTACACCATTTTGAACAGCGTTTAATGGCTCTCCGCTCATGGAATAAGAAACATCTATTAGTAAATAAACTGGTAATCTTCTCATTTGTTATTATTTGAGTAAATTATTCAATTCTTCAGGGAAATGTTTAGCCTTTGACTTTAGTGCTTGAAGTAATTTTAGTTCAAGAGCATCTACTTGACCATCTCCTTGAATTTTATTCAAAAGCCATTTACTTTCTTCTTCGTCAATTTCACCAGGTGAAACCTCATCTTCCAGTAAAAAGTCGCAAATTGCTTTTACAAAAAAACTATCCCATGAAATGTCATTTTTGTTTCCAGAAACTTCATCATTTAAATCAAACAACAAATCGGCTTCTTCCTGATCTATAACACCATCCTCATAGAGAATAGATTCTAATTGTTTGACTTCATCGGCATCAATTATCCCATCATCTAATATTGCAAGCTTTATTTTTTGTAAATCCATCTTTTATTAAATTACTTAAACATATCTATTCAATATTGTTTGCACCGTTTGCTTCAGATCTGTGTCTAAAGTAGGGTCACCAATAGCGCTAAATTTCCATTCACCATTTCTACGATAAAACTTACCCATTATCATTGAAATTTTACCAGCAAACTCAGATCCATTTGCTACATCAAGTGTTGCAAATACTTTATCCACTCTTTCAGGAGTACCCTCATAAATTCTAATAGTTGCGAAAGGGATATCTGCAAAATCTTGTTTTTTATAACTATTTAAGAAGAATACAATTGAATCTACATTCGCGGGTAATCTCTCAAGATCAACAGTAATAATCTCATTATCCAAGCCGTCATCACCATCCATATCTCCAGTGAGATCATCACCACTATGATTGACAAAACCAGTTTTTGATTTTAAATTACCAAAATATATTGTTTCTAAAACTTGTTTGTTAGAGTCTACAAGAATACAACTTGCATCAAGGTCTACCTCAACTTTCTTTTTCTTTCTAACTATTGTGCCTCCCAGCCCGAAAAATGAACCTTCTTTTACATTTACAATCGTCTCAATTGCTCCCCAATTCAACCCAACACAAACTTTATCAAGTTTACCTCCAGTGTCCTTTGCCAAATTTATTTTTTGTCCTTTTTTTAAACTTATTGCCATAGTATTCTATTTTACTTCTAAACCATATTTTTTAACCAAATAATCAAGTCCTTGATTGTACCCTTTACCAATAGCTTCAAACTTCCAGTCGCTGTCTTTTTTGTAGATTCTTCCAAATTCTACAGAAGTTTCTGTAGAGAAATCCTCATCTAACTCATAAATCGCCAATGTATCATTATTTTCGGAATTAATAATTTTCACATATGAATCTCTTATTTGACCAAAATTGTAACCCTCAGTATGATTATATATAGTAACTACAAATACCATTTCCTTAGTATCATTTGACGCTTTATCTAAAAAGACATCTACATCTTCTTGCCCCTTACCGTCACCATCTTCGTCATCACCTAAGTCATCTATTGCTCCTATAACAGATCCGTCTGGTGAAACAGGTCGCTCACCTTCAGGTGTCATTATTCTGTTTTCTGAACCAAAAAAGACGAAGTGATCTTCAGAAATCGCCTTTCCATTTGAACCTAAAATAAATGTAGATACATCAGGATCAGGTGCAGGTTCCAAGTCTGGATCTACACTCCAACCTAGCTCGACCTTTAACTCTGTTAAACCTATATTTATTCGTTGACCCTTTACAAGATTAATAGCCATTAAACATAATTTTTTAATATTTTACTTATTGTTTGAGTAAATATTTGATCATCAGTAGCATCGCCAATTGCATCAAACTTCCACAAACCATTTTTTTTGTAAAGTTTACCCATTATTAAAGCTCTTTTACCATTAAAATCAGAGTTGGTTACAACATCAAAAGTTGAGAATTCTTTAGTAACTCTTGACGGAGTGCCTTCATACATTCTTATTTTTGCAAAGGGGATATCTGAAAAATCAAATGATTGTCCTGCATTAAGATAAATATTAAGGAAAAAGAAGATTTTATCTGCTTCAGGAGATATCTTTGATAAATCTACTGAAATGACTTCTTTAAAGTCGTTTCCTCCCCCTTGCCCTAAATCATCTCCGCTATGAATAAGTGAATAATCCTTACTCTTTAACTTACCAAGAGGTAGATTTTTTTTATTTAAATAATCATTATAAGCTGGTGAATAAACGTGATCTATCCATTCTCCATTACTATCTAAAATAATGCTCCCTAGGTCTAAATCCACATCTTCAGTTTTGTTGTATAAACCAAATAATTGAGGTGTTTTAATAGCTCCCCAACTAACTTCTACACAAAACTTATCTAGCTTTTCTCCTGATTTTTTTGTTAAGTCAATCTTTTGACCTTTTGCTAAATTTATTGCCATCGTGTTAATTATATTTATTTACAAAATATTCTAAGCCTTTATTATACCCTTTCCCCATGGCTTCAAATTTCCACTCTACACCACGTCGATACAATCTTGCAAACTCTACCGAGGTTTCAGTTGAATAATCCTCATCAAGTTCGTATTTCATTATTTCTTCGTTAGTATCTGTATTTACGATACGTATATATGAATTTCGTACTTGACCAAAATTTTGCTTGCGCGCTTCATGATCATGGATAGTTACAACAAATACAATTTGTTCAATTTCTTGGCTGACTTTTGGTAAATTAACTTTTATTTCTTCGTCGTCACCTCCGTCAGAAGCCCCTCCTGTTAAATCGTCTTCAGCACCTTCTACGGAGCTATCAGGAGAGAACATGTTATTGTAATAAATAAAATACTTTTCGTTAGGTATCTTACTGTTTTCTCCCAACATAAATGCAGATGCATCTAGATCAAAATCATCCCCAGTTCCTTCATTAGGATCCCATCCCAGTCCAACTGTAATATTTATTAACCCTTTTTGAAGAGTGACTCTTTCTCCTTTTGATAAATTAATAGGCATATTGAAAATTATTTTTTAATTAGCATTCGTATTATTCTAAAAAAATAGAATTTATTCACGCCCTAAATATAGGCAAATAAGTTGTTTATGAATTATAGCATCTGATCTTGTTCAGAGTATTCGCTAATTAAGGTAACTGAGTGGCAGCCTTTAGGCTGTTGTATCGAAGGTGCTGGGTTTGGTTGGTGATGATGCTATTCGTGGACACTCCGCCTTCGATACATTTTCTTTCAGAAAACACTCAGTCTCCGTTGTTTTCTGTCCTTGATTGATGTTTTTGTATTGTACAATGCCAGGTAACTAAGTGGCAGACTTTAGGCTGTTGTATCGAAGGTGCCGGGTTTGGTTGGTGATTGTGCTATTCGTGGTCACTAAGGTTTCGGCACTTCGGCAAGAGCTCAGCGTACCACTTTCTCGCTTCACTCGGCTCAACCACCGTTACAGTGGTTTTCAGAAGGGGTGTTAATTGTAAAACGTAATCTAAGGTGGCTGAGCCATCCGCAAAGCGGGTGAATGAAAGCGATGTGCTGAGCGTTTGTCGAAGTATGCAACAGTAACCATAATGAACCGCGGCCCTACCGCGCCTCATTAGTGCTTAAATGTTGTCTGTGGTTATTTTTTTATTGCTTTAACGCTATCTATTTGACCATCTGAAGTTCTCATGCTTATCACAAAAGCTCCATTTGGTAGGTGTGACAAATTAAGTTCAATGGTATTCGATGCTGATGTTATTCTTTGCACGTGAGCTTGATTGCCAGTTAAGTCTACAATCTCAATTTGTATATCGGATGCTGGGGAGCTTCCCTCAATAAGAATATTCAGCTTGTCCGTAAAAGGATTTGGGAACACTTTGATGATTTGAAATTTCTTTTTTCGCTTACTACGATACAACAGGAATGTCGTGAAACCGATAGCCAAAATTCCTGTTGCCGTACCTCCTAGAATCAGATTGCGCCTATCAATAGTTTCAAGTCTTGAAGTCTCTTGTTTATGTATGTAACTGACGACTTCTTTTGGCAGATTTAGGCGCACATTTGGGTTTGAAAACGTCATAGTGTCATTGTTAAAGCCAATTGACAAAGTTTGTTCGTCTTCAGCAAATCCATTTATCGCTGAAGCGTATTTCAGCTTGTATACAGACTTCAGCTGCCGACTTATATTCAAGTAGATTTCCCGAAGTCTTTGAGGGTCGTCTGTTTTATAATACAGCCCATTCGTTGACTGCACAATATTTTTCAGT
>Ga0115005_10003179_pt1 | contig 13108 bp, 9 predicted proteins | sample ArcOceMetagenome_FD_87163 | JGI IMG/M metagenome (GOLD analysis project Ga0115005, IMG submission 87163) | Marine eukaryotic phytoplankton communities from Arctic Ocean - Arctic Ocean - Greenland ARC118M Metagenome | ecosystem: Environmental > Aquatic > Marine > Oceanic | place: Arctic Ocean... | reverse complement strand
GATTGAACTTGTGTAGATTGTCTCCAGAGATACTCGAGGATCGGATAAAGTCTTGTTGTAAAGCGCTTCATCAAATTGATTATGGCATTCGCAGAGAGCGCTACTATGTTGCATGTTGCAGTTTTGATGTTGATGTTATTTTTTATATGCGCTGCTGGAGGCTGGAGAAGAGAGTGAAAAGTGAAGAGTGAAGTTGCAATGGCATGCCCGAGCCGGCTTCCTGAATAGTATATTTTTGGCTGATCTTCAACTAATCTTACTTCAATATTTATTTCCCATTTTCACAATTTTCTTTGGTCTCATATTTCTTATTAAAATTTTCAGACCGAGTGACGGATGCCTTGGTTGGAATATGATAGGAGATAGGAATACGGAAAGTGGCACATGTGCCTGCTAGCCTGGAGGAGGAGAAGGTAAACAAACGGAGAAAAAGACTTCAAAAGAAAACCCCGAAAGGCATCAATCGACAATGAAGTACGTGAGGCGTGAGGCACTAATGCAACAAAAGGAGAAAAGAATATGCAAAATGAATGGATGAAAAAGTTTCATCCATTCCTCTTGATTAATCCCATCATAATAGCAGCTTTGAAGAATTGTTTTGACTGATCTAATCTTCCACGAAGTACTTCATATATAACCAAGGATAGAGTGTCCAAGGTGTGAATTATGGAAAGAAGTATTTTCAACATGCCTATCATATCCTATTCTCTCGTATTCCCATTTCTGGACCCTGGACTAAACCTGGACCTCGCATCCAAAATCCACAATCCACACTGAATGCTCACTCCTTTTCAATGAAGAACAAAAGAACTCTATTTTACTGCCTACCTATATAGTTTATAGCCCCTGAAGATTTGTAGGAGGATAAATGGTTTCTTCATTGTATCCTCTGCAATGTTGGTGGGTTTTGTCACCTACTGAGTTCAATGTAGTATGAACAGCCTGCGCAAAGAAATGTTGATGAGTCTCTGGAATGCAAACATCTTGATTCATTTGGAAGATGCAAAGCGCTGCAAGGCCTAAGAAGTTACTGAAATCCACAAGGCCGACCATGCATTCACATGCATATCCATAACGCTAGCAGAGCAGAATGAAATTTCTTTTTGGGCATTTTATTCGTTACCCTGTGGTTACAGGCGAGACATATTACCACGAAAGCCTTTTGGCATTTCTCTTTGAGGTTTTTACTGAGTATAAGATTGCCTAAACTATGAGTGATTACTATTCTTTTTGGTCATTTGCAGGCCCTCTGGGACCTCCGCAAGCGAAGATCCCACGGGCAAATGATATATTTTCATCATAAAAGTGCTCATTGTGGAGTTTTTAAATTTCAATGTGGTCTATAACTAATACTGAATTCTTCTTTTACGTGCATTCTGGGACCGGAACCTTAGTTTAGATACCGTTGTCGTGGCATACGGAATAGCAGCGATAGAATCGATTTCTAACTACGATCAAAACGGTTCAGTCCCAACCGAATGGAATGAGTGAGTCGAGTTCTGCCGTGAATCTTGCACAAAACGAAAACTCTTTTTGATTGCAATCACTCTCGATTGAGAAGTTCAGCCTCTTTACTTTTTAGCTCTCTGTTTTGTGATTGACTCAGGAGTTCAGTCTTGATTACTTATTTTGGCGTTCAAGCTCTCTGTTTCTGTGTTTTGGTTTGCTGTAGTACTTACCTCTCTGTTTCTCTAACTTGAACGTCTAAAAACATTTTAGCGTTATTGGTCCCTCCCCATTCACGTGTAGGTTGTCTTGGCGGATTTGCCAGGGGCGAGGCCGGGCAACGAGAATGTTGGAATATGGACCAAATTTGCTGTGGTTTGGCTGTATATGTATGTGTGAATATTGTGGGGCTGCCTCTTGTAGGAATACTATGACCAACATATTTTCGACACAATCTTTAGGTAGTCTACATAAACAGCTCTATCAGAGATGCCGAATAAGAGCCCATATCACGCTTGTTTCACAATTCAATGCGGCTTGGTGCGGGTCTCTTGAAACCGCTCATAATAATAATAAATCAAAAATTACTAACAACGTTTGGTCCAGAGTAATTTGTCAGTGGTACGGGTTGATATAATTTTGTAGGAGAGGAAATGGGAATAACGAGATAAGAATACATATCCAACTTTAAATACAGTTTACACTTGATTACACAAAGATTAAGCCTCGTGAATGGTGCTGTTATGGGAACAATTAGATAAAACTAGTGCCTATCAAAGGGATTTTCCCTTCTCTGATCATCTGACGAGTGGGAGTCTATAGTTTTACCAGTTTTCATGACATTACTCTGAATTAGTATGTTCCCCCGAATTATTTTTCACTTAGTGATCAATAACACTCCTAGATTCGTACCATTACCTACCATTCAAAGTCGTTCCATAACACGTCCCCAATTATCAAGGCTCTGTCTTCGTGGTTTGAGGACCCCTTTGGTGAAGAGCCAAGACTTTTCTGTACCTACACAACGTTTGCGTTTCTTTCTTCGAGCTGGTGGAGCATCTTGTCAAATGTGACAAGCACATTACTCCTCTCTCAACTCTTGTCGAAGAGCGGTAAGAAGAGCTACTCTCCTCATTCACAGGTAGCGCATCATTAGTGGTGCAGCACTTCTCCTAAGTTATCCATACTGAATACAGCCGTAGACTTGATATCATTCGCTATGTTCAGTTAACTTCATTTCCCCATAGATCTACTGAATAGACAGATCTCCTACAGAAACAAGTTTCCTTTCTAGCCTATAGGGCTACGCTGTTCATACAACCCTCCCATGGTGTGTGTCTTCAGCCCTGACGTCGTAGGCGATTTATAACCTTTGACAGATCTCCTACAGAAACAAGTTTCCTTTCTAGCCTATAGGGCTACGCTGTTCATACAACCCTCCCATGGTGTGTGTCTTCAGCCCTGACGTCGTAGGCGATTTATAACCTTTTTGGGCTAGTAGAACTAGCCTCTTCGGAGTTCTTTTGGGTAGTATCAGTGTACTAGTAATCTCTGAGTTATGATCAAGAACCTCAAGGAAGCAAGAGACATAAAGGCGGAAGCTGGCGTTCCTGGAAATAACAGCAAAAGAGGACTAGATCCTCATTTGATATAACGAAAGCAAATACATTAGAAAATGAGAAGCGAGTGTTCGTCCACAAGGGATATACCAAAGAGGTGAAAATGGCACCTGAGAACCGCAATTATAGAATGAAGAGGATGTATCTGCTCCGACCCAAATCTATGCATCGCAGTACCTGTGTGACGAGAAATTCTAGAACTTAGACAGAATTGCTTCATCGTCTCTATGAGCAGATACGAATCTATCATCGAATGCCATTTTCGAATCATATCTAAACGATGTGCTCATGCTTCATTGTTCTTTGATCCAGTTCCAGCTAAATCTTTCGATGCCAACAGCCCTAAAGACATTGCATTCGTCTCATCATCTTTCGTTTTCTTCGACAATATAATTCGTCCGTCGTATCTAACTGCGTCTCATCACTTTACTTTCTCTCCGACGATATTATTCGCTCGCCATATCTCTGAAACTGCGATACTTGGAACCTATATACAAGAATTGCGTTTGAATACCTCAGAAGAAATAAATGCAAAGAATAAACCCAGGCAATAGACGAGGAGAAATAGCTCAGCATTCTCAAATTTTGCTCCCAAACATGAATCTCAAGATTGAGCAAATTTGCCTCGGTGGTAATATGGCGGAAGAATGCAAGCAAAAGGGGCAGAGTCTTGCGATCGGCAGTTGATCATGTGAAGATTCAAGTAATTCGTGTGGTGATAAAGAGAATGGAGTTGCATCACAAATGATCAGAATGTGTATATGTGGCTCGTCGCCGGTAATTTGAAAAAAGAATGCATAGGCCAAGGCAGGATTTCTCTCATTGGCCAGCTACAGGATTCAAACGAACACACACAATCACTCTCCATGAAAAAACGGTCAAAGATTGGCTCGCCGGCGGTAATATGAAAAAAGAATGCAGTAACCAAGACAAAATTTCTCTTATTGGCCAGCTCATGGCATCGGACAGGATAGATGTCAATGAGAGGTACCCATACCTCGACAAGGATGCCAGGATAGCTAAGTACAAGAATGCAAAACAAATCGATAATCGGCTCAAAGGTTTGTTACAGAAGCTCAGGGATGACCTGATCAAACCTCAACATACTCCGAAAGCTTACAAGCGAGGTCTGGTAGGAGGGGAAACTTGTGATCAAGGGAAGAGACTTCAGGCGCGCACAGCGAAAAAACAATCTCATCAACGGTCCCAAAAACAGGCTAAAGAAACAGGATGAACTTCAAGCCAAACATGCATTTTTGCTTTCCAATTCCAAATGCCAGGATGAGGATTTCCTTGACAAAGAAGGTGCCAAGGCGAAGGCTGAATCAATCGTTCGTGCTTTTTGTGTACTCGTTGTTGTGAGCTACAATCTCTCTTCTCGCAACAATCTCTCTTCTTTCAAACTTGGAAGATTGTAAGATTTCGCTTTACATCTTCTACACTTCTCGCGATGCTACTAGCGACGGTGAAGAATTTGCAGCATTTCTCACATTACGAAGTGGCTACTTTTTCGACAAGGAAGGTGTTAGACAACGTACACCAGGAATCCCCGTTTGAGGCACAATAAGAAGCACTAAGAACCCTTTCTACAGGAAGGAGAGTAAATTTGATGGAAGCATCATCACGAGAAGACAGATGCCACAGGCACGGAGATCGTTGTCCCAAAAGAATAAACACACCTCAGCGTTTTACTGCTCAGTCAATTACAACTAGTTGCATGTACTGTACTTTATTAATAATATTTAAAACTGTGGTTGCAGAAATGGTCAAACATGCCCATTACAAAATTACCGATAGTGTGCCGATAAAAAATGTTAGCACTTCTCAGACTCGTCACCTTCATGAAACTCGTGTCGTGAAAAACTGCGCATGCTATCTACATTCTCCCTTATTGAGCAGCCGTCATTCGTTGCTGCTGTAGAGATTATATCGAAAGATTCACCGAGATTGCTAACTCGTTCAGAGAAAGTATGGACGCAATAAAATTTCCCCCTTCTGTGTATACCATGATTCTCCCCTTCACCACTTCCAGAGAGCGATGACACAAAACTCATGGTCCCGTCTTCCGACGTCGGCACGGGAAGAGGGAAGGAAACATTAGGTTCTATATCTGAGTGTATATGCAGGCCCTCGTCCGTATATGTTGTCACGGTGCCGGTACCACCATCCAAGCCTTGTTGATACAAACAAAGTTCTTTGATCGCATCGCCTATCGTTATTGTCCGTTCTCTACGAGATCTTGAAACCTTGCAGAAGATGAAAATACAAAAATTGAAAAATCCTTGCAAAGGACGACAGATTAGATCAAGCTGTTTGAAGAGATGGTACTTGTCATCATTGAATAGCGTGATATTCAATGCATTTAGCATCGGTATCGCAGATGTTAAGAATAGAACCATGGTGTATCCAAGAGCTTGGACCGAGGCACACTTTGTTAATGCGTATCTTAAATGCATTTCAAGGAGACGTTCATTTGCATAGCTATTGGCGTTTCCCACATCCTCGATAAGTGAGGTATAACTTGCAAGTTTTTGTTTTTGTTTATAGACTTTGCGCCATAACATAAAAATGCACGATGCAATCACAGTCGAGCCTATTGCAATTATTACTGCAAGGCTTACCGTCAAGGACTGGAGATAACCGCGAGGGGAACCTCGCACGCATGGCACCTCATCATTATCACAATTAGAGGGCAGGGATTCAATCGCACACCATGGGGATATTTCGGATTCATTGTACATCTCTAAATGAAGAGGCAATGATGCGACAACGAGAGCTGCACAAATGGGAACAACATGTAGAATTGGCTCCACTTGTCTTTTCACTCCTCTGTCATCCTTCACTGAAAATATTATGGCGGAAACAACGTAAAGACAGAGAGATACAATGTATAGGAATCCTCCCATACTTCCAGAAATCAATGCAAATCCTTGTAAAGAACAAGTCCAACTATTACCCAACCTTGTGCCATCTTGCCAGTAATAAAGTTTGCTGTCCCTTGTTGGCATAGGAAGAGTTGTGACACCCATGGCAACCGAAGCGAATATATTTGCTGTACTCAAGCCAAACATTATGCGGTGATAGGATGTAGATAGCCGGTGAGACGACATGATAATAATATAAATGATCAAACTAGATCCAGCAAGTGATAGGATGCTCGGAATTATTGGACGATAGAAAGTTCCATTATTGCTGGTCCTCGTTGACTCGTTTTCGTCGTCTATGACGGATAAAGCGGAGGACCCTGATGTTCCGTCAAATTCGTAGTTATCAAATGTTACATTCCACATATGTTTATTATTCTGAGCGATTGGAGATGTGATGAGGGGTTGACGAGAGGGACCGCGATGAATCGTCGGTATACAATGTATTTGCTGTTGTGAAATAGAACCCTTTAGTTGAAAACGAATGAAGATTTGCCAGCGAGGCGTTCGAGGAGGCCTAGGGTGCGACACTGGTGCGACAAGTAAGAAGTAAAAAATGATTACAGATTACAGGATTTCAGATTGTGCAAACTTAATCTGATTACAAAGCCAAATAATGACATAATTGTATGAATGACAATGGATATACGCTCATGGATGCTAAATTAATAAGATTCACAGGATTCGACAACGTTTTATCGTTTTGACCAGGTTTTGTCAATTTTTCCAAAATTGTATGAGTTTTTGAAGCCCTAATTTTGAGTATTTTTTCATAATATCGTCTATCCGCTAATTTAGTTTGTAATCGGTCTGTCCTCCGTAAGTGCTGACATCATATTGAACATCATGATGCGAAACGGGAGAGTTATCTCCTTTGTGTTAGGAGATATCAAGATATCAAGATATCAAGATGATATCAAGATTTAAGATTCTTCCATTCAAAGATCACGGAAGAATGTTCTGAGAATTCTTCGCGATGATGAGAACAACAACTACGTATAAAATACAGCTGTCACGCTGTCACCCATCACCCACCCAGTCAGTATGAAGTTCAATCATAAATACTTCAATTCGAAAATTCCGACAGCGAAGAAAAATAAAACCAATCGCTATATACAGCCAGCCATGAGTGAATCAAGAGACTACGATGAAGAACCAGGTGCGTCAATCCAACGGAAGAACCTTATTATAGCTTTCCTTTCCTTGTAATTGTATCCCGAAGCATTTATTCATGTCTTTGCATTTTTATCGGTATAACACACCATGATTCGTGATTACAACCGGGCGCAGCTAAATTGTTCTTCCTCGGCTTCTCTTCCATCCTTTCTACAGCACCCATTACTAACATTGTTAGGGCCAGTGCAAGCTTTCTAGGTAGTCTGCTTCAAAGTAATGATAATCTCTCAGATTTAGCAAGTAGAATCAATCTAGGCCAAACAAATGCGCCCCCTCCTAACCCAGCGGTGGGAGAAGAAGAAGGGGTAGAAGAAGGGACAGATGTACTTCTATGCCAAGAAGTAAAGAGACCGGAATCACCAATGAAAGGTAGCGACAATGGCGGATATTCTAGAACATACAGAGACCCTCCTGCTCGTGAGCGTCCAAAGGATGATATCTGGCCGGAACGAGATGCACTTTCTTTCACGAGAAGTTTGGTATTTTACGGCACGGGTGCCATCACTACAGAGCACGAGGAAGCCTGTCATTCCATTATGGAAGCGAGAGCTATGAGGGAAAAATATCAAGGCGGAAGGGGAACTGTATTGAATTTGACAAAGGAGTCGGAACAGAGTTGCCAAATTGTCCACGGGGTTTTTGAGATATTTGGTGCCGACAAGAAGAAAAATTTGGTGCAAGTGCCAAACATTGAAAACTTTGTAAAGGATTATAGGAGGATTGTGGAGATTACAAGCACTGGTGCGATGAGAAGCTTTTGCTATCAACGACTTCAGATGCTTGATTCAGCTTTTCAGATGCACGTTACTGCTAATGGATCAGTTGAGAATGAAGCTCAGAGCAATCTCCTTGGGACTGACTTTTATCGGACCATGAAGATTGATAATCATATTCATTTAGCTGCAGCTGCTAGTGCCAATCAGTTTGTTAATTTTGTTGCAAACAAGCTTAAGACGGAAGGGGATACAGTCGTTATGGAGGACGGCCAGACTTTGCGTGAAGTATTTTCTGCTGCAGGGTTGGGTGCGGACCATTTGACTATTGACGCATTCAATGTTTTGGCTGACTATAGTGTGTACCAGCGATTTGACAATTTCAATGGTAAATACAGTCCTTTCCGACTTGCGCAGATTCGAAAGATTTTTCTCAAAGTTGAAAATGTCATCGATGGGCGTTACTTCGCAGAATTGACAAAGTTGGTATTAGCCAGGCTTGAGCAGTCCAAGGGACACAATAGTGCAGCGGAAATGAGGCTAAGTATCTATGGTATGGATAAATCTGAATGGTATAATCTTGCAAAGTGGGTGCTGAATGATTGGAAGGGAGGCGACCACCCAGGTCCAGTTCTTTCTACCCACAATCGCTGGATGGTGCAAGTACCGAGGTTGTGGCGTATCTTTTGTATGAAGGGAAAGGGACAGGACCCAAGCAAATCTTTTGAAGTTATGCTGGATAATTTGTTTGGACCTATTTTTGAAGCCACATTATATCCAGACAAGCATCCTGAAGTAGCAGAGCTTCTCAAGCACATGGTAGGCTTTGATTCAGTTGACGACGAAGGAGCAGCAGAAGCTCCCTGTAGCTGTACCAAGCCATCTGAATGGAAGAGTGATCAAAATCCCGCCTATGCTTGGCAACTGTACTATCTTTGGGCAAATATTGAAGTTCTGAATAGACTAAGAGTTTCGAAAGGCTTGAATACTCTTGCATTTCGTCCTCACGCAGGAGAGACTGGCGATGCTATGCACCTTGCTGCTACATATATCCTCGCCGACTCAATCAACCATGGCGTCAATCTTGACAAACAAGTGAGCTTGCAGTACCTATACTATCTCGATCAGGTAAGCACGATAGTAATATGCATCATTATCGAGTTCTGATTTTTTTTACTCACTGTTCGAATTCTCTTGCTCACAATAGGTCGGAATGTCTATGAGCCCTCTATCAAACAACTTCCTATTCAGAAAGATAAAGTCCAATCCCTTCCCAAAAATGTTCAAACGCGGTCTAAATGTAACTCTCTCCACAGACGATCCCCTCCTTTTTCACATGTCAAATGATGCATTGCTAGAAGAATATTCCGTTGCAAGAGCCAGCTTTGATTTATCAATGACAGACATATCAGAAATTGCGAGAAACTCCGTCCTTCAGAGTGGCTTTGAAGACGAACTAAAGAGGGAATGGCTTGGGGAGGATTACAAAAAAGGAATTACATTCTGTGATGAAGTAAAGACCCATGTTCCACTTATCCGCGCTAAGTTCCGAGCTGAGCATCTTGCACTTGAGCATATGCTCGTGAATCTAACTGGTGCTGACAAGGGGCATGAAGTGCTAAAAGAAATGATGTACCACTTTGGTAAAGCTCGAGATGCACATCGAAACATTCTCAAGACCAATTTGCCTGATTGTAATCCATTCCCTGAACAGAACCAGTTGTAAGAACAACACATGATATCAAACACAGCATTGACAGCAGATTCATTAGCAAACAAAATTGAAGTACGCAGTGGAACAGGGGACTGCGTGACATGACGCGCTGAGCTACCACCTGCCACTGCCGAGAGATCTTTGCATATCGTAAGGAATAATAACATTTCATTAAAAAATACACTAGAATAATGCAGTTTAATTAAATATAGTCATGGAAGACACTCCGAAGATGTTTTACAAGACCATGCGTTGTTCCACCAGGATGAATGACCATCCAATTTGTTTGTTCATCCATAATTTCTCTAAATGCAGGTCCTTTGGGAGCATTTGGCAATATGCTGTCTGTTATGAGTTCTTTACCATTGATCAATGGTAACTGCGACCAAATTCCAACCAATCCAAGGTTTAAGATTGAAGCTGCAAAGGCATCATATCTCTCAATAATACCCTCCCGAACTTCTCCCTGTGATTCTTCAAACTGTTGTAATAGATACAAAATATGTCAGTGCACAGAGTAGAACAAGGTACAGATAAATGAGAAAAGATCCCATGACTTACCACGTCGCCTTCAATAGTGTAGCTGTAATGCTCATTTTCCAGATCAGACAATTGTTCCGAGAGTGACAAGATTAGAGCCGCTCTCCACAAAGGCCCTACTCGTTGCAAAACCTTGGATACCAGTAGACGGAACTCCATAGCATGCTTCCACACAGGATCATTCTCTACATCACTATCAACTTCTGAAGCTCCCATGTGACAAGTCGTGTAAACCCCACTTCCATAGCCATCATCTCCATGATATACTACACGGATATTTCCAAGCAAACAGGCAGTCGCAGATAGGTCACATCCTGCGTTCATCAAATCTGTAAAGTCGTCAGCAGCCTTCATTACCAGCTCAACTGCTTCCGCATCTCGTAAAGGTCTCTTTAGTTCGTCCACCATCAGCTTCATAATGACAGACCTACTTGCTTTTTTCCCTTGTCTAGCTCCAGCCTTCGCAGTTTCAGCCTGTCCTAAGTTCTTGAAATGGTCTCTCAAGGGCTTGAGAAAAGAGGCATACCATAATCGACGCCTGGATTCTTCGTCATCGACCAGCGTTATTTCATTCACGCCATTTGTAGTCGACTGTAACACATTCTTTTTCTGACACCATACTGGGGTGCTAATCTTGCAGTCACACAAATGGTCATGCGTCGTGGAGAGCAAGTTCAATCCATTGTCAAATATTTTTCGGACGAGGGCGTCATCAATTCCAGCAATGGGAAAGACAGTAGGTGCAAGGTTCAGGTTGATAAGCAGTCTCATTGCACCAACAGGATCCTGACTTCTCAGCATCAAATCTACCTCACTGCCCACACGTTCCCGAGCAACTTTTTGAGCAAGGGCTATTCGCACACTTTCAGTCATGGCCGCGTCTCGTAATGATTCATCCATGGTAAACCTCAGGCGCGCGGCAAACCTTACACTTCTCAAAACCCTCAGAGGATCATCGAGCAGTGTCGTCAAAGCTGGCAAGGGAGTGGCAACAACTCCTCTACGCAAATCACTAACTCCCATCCCGGTTAAATCTTCCACCTCACCCGTATTAATATTGTAGAAAAGAGAATTAATGGTCAAATCTCTTCGAAATGAATCCTCTTCCGCAGTCCCAATTCTCATCAAATCCGGTATCCTCGAGTCCTCAGTATATTCCTCCGCTCTCAAATTTACAAAATCAATCCAGAACTTGCCAACTTTCATTGTGGCAGTCTCCAAGTGTTTGGATTTCTCAGGGTTCTTGAGCACAACACCGACAGATATTTTGTCTCTGCCATGTTGCGTCAACCAATCATTCAAATGATCTGCAAATTCCCTGCCAAGCATATCATCCAGTGCAATATCAATATCCACAGGGGTATCATTTGCATCTACAAGAGTTGGCGGCGAGGAGGGCGAAGTTGGATTTTTACTGGAAGTGATTCCAATCAATTTCGATCCTTGTCGGCCACTGCTGGGTCCCTTGAATTTGGAAGTAAGACGGTCAACGCTCCCGTCTTGGCTGTTATTTCGTCCTCTCTTGAACTCTTCAGTAGCAAGAAGTTTATCTCGCACCCACCCTCCAGCTACCCGTAAGGTAGATGTGATTTCAGATTCATGGATGACTTCTGTCAGGAGGTTGAACAATTCTTGTTCTCCTTTGGTAAGTTGAATGGTTGCTCCTGTTCTCCGACCGGCATTGCAACCGCCACCGCCACTACCAGTACTGAGACCACTGATGGCGCTGGAGCTAGTACCGGTACCAGTACCTCCACTGCTATTTCCCCCGCCTCTAGCTTGCAACGCCTTTGCAATCCGCGAGGCGTTTAGCTCATCATCAATACTTTGAATCAGAGTGGCAAGACAGGGATTCGTGCTAGTGTTCGTTGCAGTAGATCCATTCGCAACAGCGCCAGTATTTGGACTCGCAGATTCTGATAAAAACGGCGAGGATCTATAGAACCTTAATTCACGCGATTCAATTGAATTCAGAGAGCTAGATCTGCTGCTGGTGAGAGCAGCAGCACCAGCAGCGCTTCGTCGTGAATGAAGACCAATCTTGACAGAGTTTGAAAAAGCATGGCTTGTTCTAGAGTGTCTCAATAATTGAAGGAGCAACATCGACATCGCTCCTAAAACTGATTTGTGAAAGAGAGCCATTTACGAAAATGAATCTAGTTTCAAGTTGAGTTGTTGTAACAAGAGGTAAGAGTAATACAATCTTTCCTATTGACTATTGGACTATTTTGATAGAAGAGGCACGATCGCTCTCTTCTTGTCTGTTTCCAAATTGGAAGTTATTTGAGATGTCAGTAATTTCACCACGAGTACGTGTCCGTGTGTGGATGATGCTTCATTTCAGACGAGAAGAGAGGCTCTTGAAAACAAGTTCAAGGTTCAGAGTTCAGAGGTTCTAAAGGTTGTCGCTTGATCTTGTCGAAAGAACCCCATCACAAAATTCTGTGTTGCGCGTCTTCGTGACTGAGATCAAACGTGACTGAGTCAGTCAGAAATACACACCCCTACCGAATATGGATATAGTGTCAAGTTTGGTTTCAATCGTTGTTACTCGTACCGTAGGCCCGTCGTTATACGAGCGATGTGATCGCCAATGAGTCCTGAGAGTACTCATATCCTCCCAATCCTATAGGGATAAGAGATCTTCGTTTAACACGTTGTGTTGAAGTACAACCACCATCCGTCGTCCGTCGTTACATGCCATTTTCATTGATTTTAGCACTGCATCGCGTCACCAAATTCCGGCACTTTGGCCCTCATTTTGAAATATCCATTGGTATTATGTCGTAGGAAAACGGCTGTTTCTCTCTATCTCTAGCTACAGACAAAATGGTTCATGATTACATTATTTACTATTTACGTTCATATCGTAACTTACAGTCATCAATATCAAACCTAATGTCCGACGACCGCACCGCCTTAGAGGTAAGAGTGAAAGCATCTACAGTGGTAGCAGAAGTTGCTTTTCAAAGTCTT
>Ga0115005_10003178_pt1 | contig 13113 bp, 12 predicted proteins | sample ArcOceMetagenome_FD_87163 | JGI IMG/M metagenome (GOLD analysis project Ga0115005, IMG submission 87163) | Marine eukaryotic phytoplankton communities from Arctic Ocean - Arctic Ocean - Greenland ARC118M Metagenome | ecosystem: Environmental > Aquatic > Marine > Oceanic | place: Arctic Ocean... | reverse complement strand
TCGTTGAGTGAATACCGCAGAGTTGAAAAATTTGATTAAGTCCATTTCAAAAACCTTATCATATTTTTTCACTCGATTATCGGATTCTTTACTTTTTCCAACTAATTCAAAATGAGCTCCTTCGTCATAAGTAAAAGAAGTGGCTACCGGCCCATCATCACTTTCCAGATATTGAGAATAAACCGTCCAACCTTCCTCAATGGTTGCTGAGTAAATTAAATCGAATTCATCGGCACTCACCTGCTTCGATTCCATTGTCCATTTTACAGGATTATTGATTTGAGCGAACGAAGCAGTTATAAAACTGAGGCTAAAAACTAGAGCTAACAGTAATCGCATATCTAAAAATTTATTTTATTTTGAAGTAGTTCTGTTTTATATCAAAATTGATTTTTGCAAATTCTACAAAAATACAAATCATTGAATTACATTTTTGCAAATATACCGTTCTAAAATGTCTTTTATTGATTGTATACCTACAAAAAAAAGTGATTGGCAGCAAGCCCGAAGCTTACTGCCAATCACTAACAATGGTTTTTCAAAAATATACGTTGAATTTATTTTTTTAAATTCAAGATACGTGACCATTTTTTTTCTAACAATGTTTTGTCTAATATTTATTTGAACGGGAAAAAATGTTTTTCGTTTTGCTTAGATTAAATTTTAACATATTTTGAAAAGAAGTCAGATGAGAGGAATATCGAATATCGAACAAGGAATTTCGAATTGAGAAGTTGACGATACTTCTTGTATCCTTACTATGAGAGATTTCGTCAAACTTCGAAATTGAATATTCCCATCGCCCCTGACTCCTTTTACCTAAGTGCAATTTCAAAATTTACATCCTCAGGAGGAAGACAACTTTCGTCATCACAAGTCATGTAAGTCAAATGACCTGAAACAGTATTAGAATCATCAATTTTTACTCGTTGAGTAAATCGTGCTTTTCTACTAAATTTAATTAAGTTCATTCCAAATAATTCGTCGAAAACTTCTTTTCGATTTCCTTCCTCGCGTGCTTTACCAACTGCTTGAAGATCATTATTATAAAACTCAAATGTAGTAGGAATTGGGCCTTCGCCAGATTCTAAATAAGGGGAATATACCGACCAACCTTTGTCAATATTTGCAGTAAAAATAATGTCGTACTCGGTATCACTTACTTTTTCAACATCGAAAGACCATTTTACTGGCTCCAATTGAGCGGAAGCTGAATAGAAAGAAAACAAGCAAATTAGTAGTAAAGTAATTCTCATGTCTAGTAATTAAATTTAGGATTCGAAACAGTTTAATTAGTCTATAATTTAGTCAGTTAAAAAAAATGGTAACTATTATAAATAGTAGTTGATTTTCGTTTTATTTTGATGCGTCTGAGTGCTCGCAAAACAGATACCAAGTTTAATTAACTGACTGCTCTTAAGTCAATTGATACGAAGGGTAGAATTCTAAAATATGGGGGTTAATGGGAAATACTAGATATGTTATGAGATATGGGAAGGATATGTTTGTTGTCTGTTTTATATGTTTTCAAACACATATAATTATGATGATGCTAAATTAGAAAATTAAATTTATTTGTCACTATATTTTTCGAAATAAAAAAATAAAAAATGAGATTGGAGGAAAAAAGGAGAGGGGAGGGGTAAATTATTTAGGGATGGGGTTTTAATGAAAGGGATTGTTTTTGCTGTTTTCGCCGCGCGACTGTCTTGATTGTTAAATTGTTTTACGATTGAGCGTAAAAACAGTAAAAACAGTAAAACAGTCGCGCAGCGAAAACAAGCAAGACAGTAAATTTAAGCATCCACCATTAAGCCAATCAATGACTCAAACATAATTCGTCCACCGTCATTTCCCAATACTTTTTCAGAAGCTCGCTCTGGGTGAGGCATCATTCCGAATACATTTCGATTGGCATTACAAATACCTGCGATATTGTTAGTTGAACCATTTGGATTAGCTTCGTCAGTTACCTTTCCAGTTTCGTCACAGTATTTAAAAAGGATTTGGTCATTCTCTTCCAATGATTTTAGCGTAGCTTCATCAGCCAAGTATCGACCTTCTGCGTGTGCAATTGGAATCAAAAGTGGTTGTTCTAAATCAATATTGGTAGTAATCGCAGCATTATTTGTCAATGTTTTCAAATGAACATTTTTACAAATAAATTTTTGATTGCTATTTCTCAACAAAACTCCAGGCAACAATCCCGCTTCGCAGGCCACTTGGAATCCATTACAAATTCCCAAAATGTAGCCACCATGATTAGCAAAATCAATAACTGATTTCATAATTGGAGAAAATCGAGCAATCGCTCCTGCTCGCAAATAATCACCATAAGAAAATCCACCTGGCAAGACGATACAATCACCTTTTCCGAAACCCTTGAGTTCGGTGTCTTTGTGCCACAATTTAACAACTTCTTGTTGCATAACTGTGCCGAGCACGTGAATCATGTCATCATCACAATTTGATCCTGGAAAAACAACTACTCCAAATTTCATATTTAAACCCCCGACCCCTAAAGGAGAGTTTACAGTCTGCTTCTATTGGCGCAGGTTGTAAATTCCACTTTGGTGTTTCTGTAGGGAAATTTTTTAGGTTAAAAAAAACAAAGATATTGATAAATTAAGAATTGACCATTATAAAAAATTAAAATTTCAATTGAAATCAAAATCTAGAAAAATCAAAATCAAAAAACTCCCATAGGAATGCGAATAAAATAGATTCAGAATTTTCGGTCGCTTATTTTGTGCTTAGTTTTTGCTTTGAAAGCAGGAGTTTATCTGGATAAATGATTGATTTCAAAGGGGAAAATAAGGGCAAAAGAAGTAGTGAAAATTCTGAATCTATTTAGTTCGCATTCCATAGTGTGAATCCATTATGGGAGTTTTTGATTTTGAATTTATTTTTCCAATAAAAATAAAACATCAAGAAGAAGAAAAGCACAAAGTCTAAATGGAAGAAATATCTAACTCCCTTTCAGGAGTCAGTTTTTTTTACATAAACAACAATCTATACTGCAAAAACAAAATCCCAATCAGCCAAGCCAAATGAATTCCGCTTCCTATTTCTCTTTTCCTAAATTCTAAAAAATTCAACGGCAACATTAATGATAATGGAATCGCCAATAATAAGAGTTGCTCCACTCGAACTCCTTTTTGAATAAAAACCGTCAAAAGAGAAATGATGAGGAAGTAATATAAAATTTGAATATTCTTTTGAGAACGAATGCTTTGTTTTTGGAAATAAATATTAGCGCTACCGAAGACCGTTAAAATCAAAATTCCAAATAAAATGACAGGCACATAATTGCTCCAATGTTCCACCCATTCGAAATTCCAATAATTGAATTCAGTTAGGAAAGTAGTTTGATAAAAATTACTCCAATCGTTCGAGATGAAAAAGGTAGTTCCAGTCAAAAATAAAGGAGTGATCACACCAATGATTATCATGAAGACTTCACTTATTCGAATATTTCGCAGCGTTGCTAATCCAAAGATCGCTAACAATAAAAATGCAAAATTGGAAAAGTAAAAAAGACTCGCCACTCCAATCCAAAAACCTATATTGAAAATTGAATCAGCGACGGACGATTTATTATAAGCATTAAATAAACTCGAAATGGCTAAAATCAAAAATGTATTTCCCATCAGAACCGGAGACAAATGTAAAAAACTCGGTAACGTACTCATCAGTAAAATGTAAAATAAGCCTGGAAACATCGTTACCTCCCTCGATACTCTAAAGCGTGCCGACAAGATATTTAATAGTAATGCTTGGAGTAAAACTAGGATAAGAGAAATCAAATCAGGCAACCACCCGTGAGTTCCTAAGTAATTATAAGCGACATGACTGAGTACACCAGCGGAGCTAGGTTCCCAAACTTCAGTTGCGAATAGCCCAGAAGTACGTAATACCAATACATATAGTATTAAAAATAAATTGGCAGCTAGTTGATTGGTTCTAAAAAATCCGAGCACGTTTTAATATTTGTAAAGTGAATGGTCAAAACGAAGATTCAAATTTAAAGATAAAAACTAGGATAGCTAATTTTTTTGGAAAAACAATTTGAAATTTTTTGTACTGGAAATTAGATAATTGCTATGCGTAATAAGTTGACTATCAATAAACTAAAGTAGATGTATCATATTGGAAATTAGAATTGCTTACTTTTTTTGATTTGAAAAAATCTACAGTAAGCATCATCTTGAATAGATTTTTAAAAACAGATTATTTAACAAAACACATAATAATTAACAAATGGCAAATTCAATTTCTCTTTCTACCGACATGACTAAGCTCTATCTGTTATTAGATAGTGGACTTCCTCAAGAATTTTCATTAGCTGGCAATGGTGTAATTATTACTTCGACATTAGGTACCGTTCACGTAGTGGCTGCTGCAAGTTCTTTATCTAACGGTACTGCTGAGTGCTCGATTACGGATGTAGCACAATGGCAATGTGCGTTTCATGCGAATACGACGACTTTGAAAATGATAGGTAATGATGATGTTGAAGTAGGATTTACAGCTGAAATTAAATCTTTTGATTTATCAAAAGGAAAAGTAGCTAATTTAAGATTAGATTCTACAGGAACTAAAGTTTTGATTAGAACATCATAATTAGGTATTTACTAGTAATTTATGGTAATAGGGTAATGGTATTGAATATATCATTACCCTTTTTATTTGTAAATTTCAGTTACAATATTTGTTACACTAATATATGAAATGAGAAAGGAGTCATTAAAACAACTAGTTAAAAAAGTAAAGCCATTAATTACACAAGCTAAGGAAAATGTAAAAGATGGGATTGACGATGATGATACTGAGGTTACATAAAATTTTCTAAGCTTAAAATGAGCGGTCATTGAAAATCAATTAGTTTTCGATGACCGCTTTTTATTTTGAGTAATTAAAAGTGAGGCCATGCTTACATTAGTCAACTTATATTCTACCCATAGAAGTAATTCCTCCATTCCTATTTGCCTTTTAGTTTCAGCTGAGGATTGTATAATTTCAATATTATTTTTGATTTTTTCTAGAATTTTTTTTCTCCTAGAAGGAATTGCTATATAAAATTCTTTTAATAATTCTAAAACCTTTACCTCGAAATCAGTATCAGGCATTTTGAAGAAATTAATAAAATAATTTGTTATTGATTTAACGGCATCATCTATTTCTTCAAATTTATCCAATTCAAAATAGGAAATTACTTTCATTATTTGAGCAAACTGAACCTGTTGTTTTCCACGTTCAATCTTTTCAAAAGGTTTAAAAAAATTAATCCATTCAATACATTCCTGATATCGGTCACTTATAAAAAAAGAAACGATGGTATTGAAAATTAAGGCAATTTGAACTCCTTCATTTAGATGGTAATTTTTGATTCCTTTTCTTATTCTACTAGAAAGGTTGCAGGCCTCATTTAATAGACCTTTGTTCATGTAATAAATTTGATGGTAAATCATTAACCTATGAAATCGAACAGTTTCTTCATGTTGATTATTCGATTCTATTTTTTCAATCATCATAAGAATTTCTGGAAATTTCTGATAATCCTTAAGTCTACTATATGTTGACAATAAATTAGAAAGGGAAAGAATATAATAATGAGGATATTGTTTTTTCCATAATTCGTTATCTCTCCACCATTCATAAGATAGTTGCCTTACTCTAACCATTTTGTTATTTTCTCCTAATAAGAAGAAATAATCAGCTAGACTAATCCATAAAAACCTCTGTGCAATTTTTGAGATACTATTTGCATCAATTTCATGTAGATGTTTATAATTTGATTTGAATTGCTCAATGTTTTTTTTTCCAACAAGAGATGTATTTTTCATTCTTTGATTAACTAATAAATCATAATCCCGAATCAGTCCCGCCTCTATCTTCAAATCCTCAATCAGTTTCCCTTCTTCCTCATGCAAAACAGGCAATCTCTCCTCCATCTCCAAAGACCGATTTATCCTTAAATACTCCCGCTCAAAACGATTAATCTCAATCAAGCTCAAAGTATCTCCACACTTCTCTGCTAACTTTCTCGCCTCATATAAATGCTTTTTGGCATCTTTATAAAGACCTCGCTTAAATAAAAAATTAGCATCTCGAATTAATACTTTAATATAATCCGCAGATTTTTTCGTTTGCTTATATGTATAGTTCCTTAACGACTTCATCAATACATCATACAACTCAACTTTCTTAACGGTGAAATTTGAAAACCCATCTTTCCCCAGTTTTTTCAAAAGCTTTTGTTCTGCTTTTTCCTTATCGTATATTTTCATCTTATCTAAAATCTCATATAAGATATAGTAATCCGGAGTTTTCCCTTTATTATTTTTAATGGATTGAGTATTGATATTGAAGTACCTTTTTTCCATGCGAGACATGCTATGAACTAGGTCATAGACAGGGTCAGAAGTCTTTGTAGGAGTTGACTGGTTGGAAGTCATAAAACGAATTAATCAAGTTATCAAAAAATAAGCTTCAATAATACGATTAAATTTTGGACTTCAGAGACCTTATAGAGAGTTTTTTAAAATGACTAAATGTTAGTTTGGAAACTAGAGCCTTTTAGAATTTTTAAAAAATGTAATCAATTGATTATCAGTAATTTATGAATAATTTTTGTTCAGTATTTCTTAAGTAATAGTTTTGGAAAATTAATTATAATAGAGTGTTTTGTGTAGTTAGGAGGCATAGAAAAAGAGGAAAGGATTCCTTGGGGCAGTAAAAAAATAATTTACTTTGGGTATGATTTTACAAACAACAACGCAAAAATAAACAACACCCTTAATTTAATTTATTCCAAAAAAGAATGAATTCCTCATGACCCTTAAGTAGATGAAAATCAAAAATAAACAACACCCTTAATTTAATTTATTCCATTTATAAAGAATAAATTCCTCATGGCTCTTAGATAGATAGACAAAATCAAATGAAAGATCCCAAAGATTTGCACAGGATTATTAAGAGTCTTTCTAAAGCTGAGAAAAGGCATTTTAAATTGTGCGTGAATAGTGTTCATAAAAATGAAAACAATTACACGATTCTTTTCGATGCGATTGATGCGCAAGAGGAATATAACGAAAATAAGTTATTACGAAAACTAAAAGAATACCCTTTTTCAAAACAAATCTCAAGAACCAAATATTTGCTCTACGAGCAAATATTAAAAGTACTTCGGCAATTTTATAGCACTCATTCGGAGCACGGCAAAATTGGTGCATTGTTGAATTCAGCTGAAGTACTTTTTTATAAAACATTTTATCATCAAGCGTTGGAAGTTTTAAAACGAGCAAAGAAAATTGCAATAGCCAATGAGTTATTCGGTTTGCAACAAGAAATAATGGAAAGGGAAAAGCTACTCCTTCCATATCTTGAAAACTACAAAACTATTAAACCTGCTATTAGCAATTTTTTAAATTCTTATGAACGAATTGCTCAGTTAGTAAAAACAGAAAACGAGTACAAAGCGCTTCATACCAAAGCGCGGTTGTATTATGATACTCTTCTTAATTTTCATGAAAGCTCACAGGTGGATGCCGTTTTTAGCGAAATTATGGAGCATCGATTGATGTCTCAGGAATCAAATGCGACGACCTTTTTATCCCAAGTGTTGTTTTATGAAATTCATTTTTTGAATGCAAATTCGCGTTCAAATTTTGCTCGAGTTAATTATTTTGGCGATGAGATGTTTTCATTGTGGGAAGCAAAACCTGCCATGAAAAATGTTTTTCGAGATACTTTTAGTCGACAATTAAGAGACTATACTTTTTGCAAAATTTCATCAGGTCACGCGCAAAGAGATATTCCTCAATTATTGAATGAATGGAAATCTATCAAGCCTTTTTCAAAAGAAGAGGCGGGTATTCTGTCTTTAGAAATTGATACGATTCACTTTTTACTTCAGTTAGTAAATAAAAGTTATTCGGGAATTGAAACCATTTGCCATTTGATTAAAGAAGATCATTTGGTAGGTCTTGAAAATTTACCTACTTCTCAACAAGTAGTTATTTTTTATCACATTGCGGTGTATCATTTTATGAAAAAAGATTACGCCAAAGTGATTCGACAAATCAAACAGATAGCAGAAATTGCAGGAGGTAAATTGCGTCCACATATTTTGAAATATGTAAAGTTAATGGAGTTGATCGTTCGATATGAATTGGAAGATGAGGAAATAGATGACAAAGATATTTTACGAATTACTCGACATCTTAAGTCATTTGGTAAAATGGGGAGAATAGAAGAAATGTTACTGTCCTCGGTCAAAAAATTAATCAATTTGCCTTTGCTCGATGAACCACCAATGATTCTGATGGAATTAAAAAAATTACTAGAAACTGACCATCAAATAATTAATTATAATCTGGAAACTATCAATCAACAAATCATCAAAGTATGGGTTAAAGAGAAAATTTCCAAAGAATATTAGTCTCGATAATTCCCAGCTTTTTTCATGAGTTCTCTCCGAATTTTTAAAATTCGTAACACGCTAATTAGACGCTCTTTTTGAACCTTTCAACACTCTGAATTAAGAGTGTTGGATTTTTTTTGCCAAAATCACTTCATCGGAAATAACTCCATTTCTACTCAACTAATCTTTTTTTAGGATGTTTTACAAAAACAAGGAATAGGCTTGTATCTTGCAGCCTTAATAGATCGCTGCGCTGACAGAGGACAGATCAGTCGTTGCACTCCTTGTCAGATCGCTTCGCTGTCAGACTGACGAGAGCAATTCGATTGAAAATAAAAAACGGTTATCGTCAATCAAATAGCTAAAGCAAAATAAGTATCGTCAATCTGACAGCGAAGCGATCTGACAATAAGCGAAGCGCACGATCTGTCCTCTGTCCTCTGTCCTCTGTCAGCACAGCGATCTTTACTCAAAAAAAATCCAGTAAATTCATGATTCAACCCAGTCGTCAGGCACGATCAATCAAAACGATCAAGCGACCTATTGAAAAAGAGTTGAAAATTTTCGAGCAACGGTTTCGAGAAGACATGCGAAGTCATGTTCCGTTGTTGGACAAAATCACTTATTATATTGTTCAAAGAAAAGGCAAGCAGGTACGACCAATGTTTGTCTTTTTGTGTGCTAAAATCTGCGGCGAAATTGATGCTGCATCTTATCATGCAGCTTCGCTAGTGGAACTTTTGCACACGGCAACTTTGGTGCATGATGATGTGGTGGATGATTCGAATGAGAGTCAAGGATTCTTTTCGTTGAACGCGATTTGGAAAAACAAAATAGCGGTTTTGGTTGGTGATTATTTATTGCAAAAAGGATTTTTAATTGCTCTAAAAAACAAGCGATTTGAATTATTAGAAATCGTTGCTGAAGCGGTCAAGGAAATGAGTGAAGGTAATTACTTGCCATTTCGAAAGCTCGAAAATTTGATTTTGATGAAAAAAATTACTTCGAAATCGTGCGTAAAAAAACAGCTTCATTGATTTCAGCGGCGTGTATGGCAGGTGCAACTTCCACGACAGAAGATGAAGAAACGATTCGGAAAATGAAATTGTTTGGAGAGAAGATTGGCATTGCATTTCAACTTCGAGATGAGTTATTTGACTTCGGAAGCAATGGAACGAGCAAGCCACTCGGGATAGATTTAAAAGAAAAAGGAATTAGTCTTCCTTTGGTTTATGCACTTAATAATGCTTCCGATTCAGCGCAAAGAAAAATAATTAATTATATCAATAATGATGAAAAATTAGAAGAAGTCATCGCCTTTGTTAAAGCAAGTGGAGGAATAGAATATGCTCAAAAAGCGATGCAAAAATATCGACAAGAAGCTACGGAAATTTTACAATCACTTCCTGCCTCAGAAGCAAGAACTTCCTTGGAGGATTTAGTGGATTATGTTATTGAACGCAAACGATAAGTATTATTGCAAGATGTTAAAAATGATCTTTTAGGAATACTTAATTCAAATTTGATTATGATAAAATCGTTGGAAACGATCAAGCAACCGATAGAGGAAGAGTTAAAAGTTTTTGAAAAAATGTTTCAGGAAGCGATGCAAAGTCCTGTGCTGCTTTTGGAAAAAATCAATAACTATATTTTAGAACGCAAAGGAAAACAGATGCGTCCGATGTTTATTTTGTTGAGTGCGCAGCTATGCGGAAAAATTAATGATGGGACATATCACGCTGCTACTTTTGTCGAGTTGTTGCACACGGCGACCTTAATTCATGATGATGTAGTGGACGATGCTAACGAGCGTCGAGGCTCCGCTTCGGTGAATGCACTTTGGAAAAATAAAGTAGCGGTGACGGTCGGTGATTATTGGTTTACCCAAGCGTTGATCATTTCTCTAAAACACAAACAATATCGCTTATTGGAAATAGTTTCGCATGCCGTCAAAGCATTAATCGAAGGCGAATTATTGCAAAGTGAAAAAGCTCGAAAATTAGATATCGAAGAAGATATTTATTTTGAGATCATTCGACAAAAAACAGCTTCGTTGATTGCGGCAGGTTGTGCAGCAGGTGCAGCTTCGGCTACGGAAGATGTTGAGTTGATTGAAAAAATAAGATTGTTTGGAGAAAAAATTGGTATCGCTTTTCAAATCAAAGATGACCTTTTTGACTATGGAACGGATGATGTTGGAAAACCTTTGGGCATCGATATCAAAGAGAAAAAAATGACGCTCCCGCTTATTTACGCACTCAACAATGCGACTCGTTCCGACAAAAAACACATCATCAATATTGTCAAAAAACATAATGAAAATGCTGAAAAAGTCAATGAGGTGATTGAGTTCGTTCGAGCAAGTGGCGGTTTAGAATATGCTGAAAAAGTGATGTTGGAATATCGAGCGGATGCTTTTGAGATCTTACATTCTTTTCCTACTTCTCCAGCTCGCGAGTCTTTGGAAGACTTAGTCAACTTCTCCACCGATCGAAAAAAATGATTTTATAGAAGACTAAGTTTCCTTCGTCAAAATTCATCACTCATTAGTTCATCACTAATTTAATCAGTTCCGTAGAAATGCATTCCAATTAGAAAATGAGAATGGTATATTTGTCAAGAATAAAATAAAGAAATTAAAAATGAGATTTTTCTATAAAAATTTAATGGTTATCTTTTTGGGTTTAACCATCTTTGGATGTGGAGAAACAACTACCTCTGATGCGGTGAAAAACAAAAAAATAGCAACTGAAAAAACGGCTAACAATACTCCTGCAAAAAAAGAAAAGAAGAAAAAACAGATTCTATTTTTTGGTGATAGTTTGACTGCAGGGTATGGTTTGGATGATCCTTCGGAAAGTTATGTAGGCGTGATTCAAGAAAGAATTGATTCATTAGGATTAGATTACCAAACGGTTAACGCAGGCGTAAGTGGGGAAACTTCGTCAGGTGGAAATGATCGAATTGATTGGATTTTGGAACAAAATAAAATTGACGTTTTTATTTTGGAACTTGGTGCGAATGATGGATTGCGAGGAATCAAAACGGAAGAGACGACTAAAAATTTACAATCAATTTTTGATAAAGTAAAAGCAAAATTTCCAGAAGTGAAATTAGTCGTAGCAGGAATGTTAGCTCCGCCAAATATGGGGAATGATTTTACTCAAAAATTTGCTGGTATTTTTTCCAATTTAGCGAAAGATAATAATGCCGCATTTGTTCCTTTTTTGTTGGAAGGAGTAGGAGGTATTCCAGTATTGAATCAGCGAGATGGTATTCATCCGACGACCAAAGGGCATAAAATTTTAGCAGAAAATGTATGGAAGGAGTTGAAAGGGATTTTGTAAAAAAAGGAATATTCAAAAGAATTAAAACAATAAATTTTTTAACCACTAAATAAATTCCCCTCAAGGGGTTAGCGGTATGAATAATTGGAGTCGCTACTTAGCCATTGCCATTTCATTGTTTTTAATTGGAGCTGTATTTTATTATTTCAGCGACATCGTTGCCTATGTTTTAATTGCATGGGTTTTGTCGATGATCGGACAACCGATTAATGAATTTTATAAAAAGTATTTAAAGTTAGGAAGTGGTGGAGGTGCGGGGCTGACCTTAATAACATTCATATTTTTACTGACAGGATTAGTTTGGGTTTTCGTTCCACCAATGATCAAGCAAGCGCAGAATTTAGCGGGAATTGATTACGAAAGTTTGGTGGAGTCGCTAGAAGAACCGATTAATAGTTTGAATAATATTTTGGTGAAAAAAGGATTAATGGAAGGAGAAATAATCCTACTAGATGATGAAATTACCAATGACACCATTTCTAATTCCATCGAAAAAATTACTCAAAGTATTGAAGAGGATACTATTCAACTTAGTGTTGTTGAAGAAATGAGCAAGCAAGTAACCAGCGCTTTTGTTTCCATTGATTCAATTCTTTTAGAAAATGGAGATACCGTTACAAAAACAAATATCACCCTCCAAGTTAACATCAACGATTCACCAACTGAAGTGAAAAATCCAATTGTAATTGGCTCAACTGTCGAAATCAAACATACTGACACACCCATCGAAAAAATTCAAAAAAGAATATTTACCGCTTTCAACCCAGGACAAATACCACAATTATTTAGTACGCTAATTGGCTTTATGGGAAACCTTTTGATTGCTATTATGTCAATATTATTTATTGCATTTTTCTTTTTGAAAGAGCAGGGATTATTTCTGAATGCCTTGCAAGCGATCGTTCCCAGTAAGTATGAAAAAGAAGTCATTCATGCGCTCGACGATTCGAGTAGATTACTGCGAAGATATTTTGTAGGAGTTTCGATTCAAATAACGACAATTACCTTTTTTGTCTCTATTGTGTTGACTGTTTTTGGAGTGAAAAATGCTTTGCTGATTGCCTTTTTTGCAGCATTAATAAATGTCATTCCATACCTTGGGCCAGTCATCGGAGCTATGTTTGGAGTGCTCATTACGATTTCTTCCAATTTGGATTTATCATTTTACGAAGAGATGTTGCCCTTGATTTTTATTGTAATCGCAACCTTTGCGGCGATGCAATTACTAGATAATTTTTTGCTTCAACCATTTATTTTTTCAAATAGTGTTTCAGCACATCCGTTGGAAATTTTTATTGTAATCTTGGTAGGAGCGAAGTTGAGCGGGATAGTAGGGATGGT
>Ga0115005_10003177_pt1 | contig 13114 bp, 10 predicted proteins | sample ArcOceMetagenome_FD_87163 | JGI IMG/M metagenome (GOLD analysis project Ga0115005, IMG submission 87163) | Marine eukaryotic phytoplankton communities from Arctic Ocean - Arctic Ocean - Greenland ARC118M Metagenome | ecosystem: Environmental > Aquatic > Marine > Oceanic | place: Arctic Ocean... | reverse complement strand
GGGCGGATGCCCTCGAGCGCGTGGGTGGCATCCGCCGCGTCGCGCATGCCCGACTCGAAGAGGTTGAGGAAGTACTTCGAGCTGGAGGCCAGCGCCACCCGGTGGGCCTTGAACTCAACCCCCTCGGCGCAGACGGCGAAGTCGGTGAGCCGCTCTTCGCGCCAGAGGCCGGCGAGCGAGGGGTGGTGCGGCACGCCGCCGTACAGCGTGAGCTTGGTTGCGGCGGCGTCGGCGGGCTGCGAGGAGGACGAGGCGCTGGAGCTGCCGGCGGCGGTGCGGGCGCGCTTCGGCGCCATCTTGACGCGCGAAGTTTGGGGATGAATATCTGGTGGGCGGATATCACGGTGGAATCGAGCCAAGACTGCGATCAGACGTAAACCGGGCGGGTGGCACGCAACCACCACACTCAGCTATGTCGGTAGGTGGTTGAGCAGGGCGGTGATCATCTTCTGCCGCTGGCCCATCTTGAGCCCCATATCGCCGAGCTCCTTCTGCAGCGCCTGCGGCTCCGCCTGCGCCCGCCCGCGCAGCCCGCCCACCGTCGCCCCCGCACGCTCAAAGTTAGCCAGCGTCTGCTGCAGCCCCAGTGACGACAAGAGCGCCTCCAGATCTAGTTCTGGCGCCGGCGCTGGCGCTGGCGCTGGCGCAGGCGCGGGCGCGGGCGCGGGCGCGGGCGCGGGCGCGGGCGCGGGCGCGGGCGCGGGCGCGGGCGCGGGCGCGGGCGCGGGCGCGGGCACAGTTGCGGGCAACGGAGACGGCACCGGCGCGGCAGGCAGCGCCACCTTCGGCGGCGGCGCAGCGAAAGCGCGGGCGCGTGCCGCCGCGTCTATGGCGCGCGAGTCATCGACCGTCACGCCGTCGACAGCAGCCCAGGGGTCGTCGAGGCTGCAGGCTGCAGCAGCAGCCTGCAGCTCCGAGCCAGCCGCGCCTGCCGCGCCTGGTGCCTCAGGAGCCGCGCCCCACGGCGGAGCATCGCCCGTCGCGATCGCGTCGGCAGTGTGCGGCGAGCGGCCTGCGGCGGAGGCCTCGCTCGGCAAGTTGAGCGGGGCCGCGTCGGCGGCTGCATGGTGCAGATCGAAGGCTGCCCACGCCGCGCCACCCGCGTCGGCCCCTTCCCCCTCCTCCTCCTCCTCGAAGCCCTCAAAGTCAATCTCCGCCTCCTCCTCCCACACCTCCTTGTCGCCGTCGTCATCGTCGCCGTCCGCGGCGGCAGCAGCGGCGGCACTCGGCTCAGCGGCCACCTTGTTCGCGGCGTCGGCAGGGTTGGCGGCAGGGTCGGTGGTGCCACCGCCCGCGGACGCGGACGCGGGTGCGGGCGCGTCGTCGTCGTCGCGGTCCTTCTGCCACCCTAGCGCCTGGGCCTTCTGCTCGTGGCTGCTCGTGAGCAGCCGCTGCACCAGGTCCGACTGCTCGAGCCGATCGCGCCGGTCGCGCAGCCGCACCAGCTTGGCGCCCTCGAGCTGGTCGAGCTTCTTCTGCTTGCGCTCCTCGACGAACTTTGTGGTGAGCCACTCGTTGACCTCGCGCCTCCGGCCGCCGTCCCTACGCACGTCGATGAGCCCGATCTCCGCAACGACCACCGTACCGGGCGGAGCCTTGCGCGCGCCGATGAAAGGCATCTGCATGCGCGCCGACGCCCCGGCAGAGAAGACGATGGTCGCCTCCTCGCAGATGGACATCGAGGCCACCGCCTCATCCCACTCGCGGCTGGCGAGTGGCCCGCCGTCGCCCATCACGTTGAGCATCGACTGTGCGCCTGGTACGTGAGAGCAGTGCATTGTGCCGTGCATGTTGCATGTGGGCCGTGCATCGGGCCGTGCAGGTGTGCAGTGCAGATGCCGTGCAGGTGCCATGTATGCGCCGTGCGTGTGCCGGGCGCGCCGTTAGTGAAGAACTGCTTCCAGCTAGCGAAGCGCAGCCGCGTGTTCGTCTCCACAACCGCACCCTTCTCGATGGGGGGGCGCTTCCACCGGCGCGGCCGCAGCTTGACCCAGCCGGCGCCCGGGCCCTTGCGCGCCTCCAGGCTATTCGCCGCGCGCGTCGCGAAGCAGATGTGCTTGTGCCACTGCCAGTGCACTGCCTGGTGCGCACGGCAGCAGTAGGAGACGGCGAGGCAGCCCATGCAGCGTCGCAGCGGGTGGACGCCGCCGCCGAGGTCGCAGTGCGCGCACTGCGAGAGGGCGAAGGGCTCCTCGCGCACGACGATCTTGTTGCCCGCGAGGTACGAGGTGAGCGCCGTGCTGTACTTGTCGTGCCGAACCTCCTCCTGCGCCTTCTTCTTGTCCCACACTCGCCACGCGTTCTTCTCCCACTCCATCGCGCCCTTGACGTAGACGTCGCGCCTCGGTGGCGGCGGAGCATTTACCTTTGCGAGCGCGCGCTGCTTTGCCTGCCGCTCCCGCTGCACCTGTGCCTCGTGGGCCACGTCGTAGCCCAGAAGCAGCGGGCCTGGTGGCGCCGCCCGAGTGGCTCGCGTACGCACACACTGCGCACGTAGGACCGGCCACGGCCGCGGCACGTCGCCACCGCGCACCCAGAGCACACGCGCGAAGCGCTCGGCCCAAAGGTCTTCGACGGTGGCCATCCGTACCGCGTGCAACCAAGAATTGTGGTGCCACCAAGAGCGCGCAAAGGGGATAATCTACAACCGCGCCATTTTGTCAAGAGGGATTACCAAAAATACGGTCACCCTCCCCGATCTAACCTTGCCGCCACCGGCCTCTAACAAACAGGGTGCGCTTAATAGAAGAAGCCCAGGATCTTTCCTCCCGTGTGCTTCCGCCTGGCCTCCTCGTGGTCCATGATGCCGTATGAAGTCGTCAGGATGATGTGACCGAAGGTACGCGCCGGCAGCAGGTTCACCACCCACTGCTCAATCTCGTCGTGGCACACGTCAAAGCGGGGGCTGATCACACCGCACTTGTTGATGCGGCCGATCAGGTCGACAACGATCTTGCCGGAGCGGTGGTCGTCCACGACCTCGAACTCGCCAATGTAGCCTGCGCATGGATGGAGCGGACTGTGAGAGCTGGGCCAGGGTTGTGGAGAAGGGGGGAGCCGCGCTGAGAAGCATGTGTGTGTCTGTGAGTGTGCGAGCGTGCGCTGAGGATCCTCTGCGACCCTTTCCCCTCCCCCGCCCGCGTCCTCCTCTCAGCTGTGCGAACCGCAGGCGTGCCGCTCACGGTCGTCTAGCTGCGTGTGGCTGGGAGCTCAACGTCATGCGTTCACACGAGCGCGGCAGTCGGCGCAAGCACGCCAACAGAGCTGCACGACGGGAGCTGCTCTCGCAGCTTCCGCAGCCAGCCCCCCTGTTCGCCTCACCCCTTTCATCAGGCCAGAGACAGTGGCCGCAGCCGCAACACGGTGTCGCTGCTGAGATCAGCCGCCGGCTGCTTACAGCCCTCCCCCACCGCACCACTCTCACCACGCGAGAGCAACCACCACCAGTCCCTGCGACCCAGCGTGCCGCGTCGCAGCAGCAGAAAGGCATCCGCCACATCGACGTCTGGAGGACGGCTGACTGCGCTAACCCGTGGCTGTGTGGCATGTGTGAGCATTCGGTGCGATGAGGCGGCGTGTTGCGCACCGTGCTTCATCATCTGCTGCAAGAACTTCACGATGACCTTGGAGGCAGGACGGATCAGCACCTGGCGCTTGCCACGCTTCTCGGCATTGAAGATGCTGCGAAGGCAGTCGTTCAGCACAGAGATGCGCACCATCCTGCGGCAGGAGGAGCGAAGTGCTCAGAGCTGGTGGGCTCAGCAGCGAGGGGCTCACGCCAAGGGCCTTGCACCTTTGCGAGAGACTGGACACGATCGTGGGGGGTGGGAAAGCGGAACCTCGAAAAAATAGCCTTCCAACACTACCCAACACTAACCCCAACCCTAACCCTAACCAACAACAGCAACAGCAGCAGCAGCAGCAGCACCAACACCAGCAGCAGTAGAACCAGCACCAGCAGCAGCACCAGCAGCAGCAGCGCCAGCAGCACCAGCGCCGGAAGCACCAGCAGCAGCAGTATCACCAGCACCACGACACCAGCAGGCATTGTGTCCGCTGACTAACTTTGCCCGCGGACTTCATCGCGTCATCTCCCTGGCTGGCCTGGGCACGTGATCAACGCGCACGCCACCATGCTGGCCCGAACCGTGCAAGGCCTGCTGCTGCTCGGCACGCGGATGTTTCAACAGGGCAACCGCAACCTGCTCGGCCTCGTCATGGTCTGGATGGCCAAGGACCTCGGGTTTGGCGTCGGCGAGCGTGGCACACTACTCAGTGCAATCGCGGCAGGCTACTTCTTTACGCAGATCCCTGGTGGCGCGCTGGCCGACAAGATGGGCGCGAAGCTCGTCATGTGCGCGCCGCCGCCGCCGCCGCCGCGCGCCGCTCTAACTTGCGCGCGTCACACACACATCGTCGCCGCTCGGTGTTACACTCACTCGGGCAGGGCCCTAACCCGAGCCCTACCCCCACCCAGCGCTGACCGCAACCCTGACCGCAACCCTAACCCTCACCCTCACCCTCACCAGGACCATCTCCCTCTTCCTGAGCGGCCTCATGTGCGCGTTGGTGCCGACGGTGGCCGACCAGTTTGGCCTTTCGGGCGTGTGGCTCACGATCGCGTTCATGGGCGCCGTGCAGGGCCCGCTCTTCCCGACGAGCTCGGTCTACCTGAGCCGGTGGATGCCGGGCAAGGGCGCGCCGGGCGGCGACGAGAAGGCGTGGGGCACCTCGATGCTCGACATCGGCATCTCGCTCGGCTCGCTTCTGATCATCCCCGTGGGCAACGGCCTGGCGGAGGCCTACGGCTGGCGCAACACCTACCGCACCCTCGGCCTCGCCACGATGGGCTTCGTTGGGCTGTGGCAGCTCCTCGCGGCCGAGACGCCGCGCGACTGCTGGTTCATCGGCGCCGAGGAGCTCAGCTACCTCGAGCAGCACGTGCCGCCGCCGCGCAGCAAGCCCGCCAAGGCTGACAAGGAGCCCAGCGGCGGCGCCAAGTCGGGCGCCTTCGGTACGCCCGCCCCGCCCGCCCGCCGGGGCGCGCCGGGCGCCGCAGACGGCGACGACGACGGCGACGAGGGGGCCTTCGCGCGGCTGTCGGGGGTGCCGCCGCGCGTGGCCTTCCACCCGGGTGTGTGGGCGGTGATGCTGGCGCACGTGGCCTTCAACTTCGGCGCCTACTACATGACCAACTGGAACCCCACCTACTACTCCGAGGTGCTGGGCCTCACCGCCGCGCAGGCGAGGATACACCTGTCGATGCCGCACGTGTCCAACCTACTCGTCAAGGCGCTCAACCCCAGCCTCGTCCGCCTGGCGGAGAAGCGAGGCTTCACGCTGCTCGGCTCGCGCCGCCTCTTCACCACCGTCGGCTTCCTCTGCTCCGCGGCCATGCTGCTGCCCGTCTCGCAGGCGCGGGGCCTCTCGCCCTGGGTGAGCACGGCCCTCTTCAGCGCGGCCAACTGCTTCTTCGGCCTCGCGCCCTCAGGCTTCAAGGCCAACTACCTCGACATCACCGAGCGGTACGTGGGCATCATCTCGGGGTACGGCAACACGCTGGGCACCTTCGCCTCTTGGGCGGGGCCGCAGCTCGTTGCCGCGGTGCTGCAGCGCACTGGCAGCTGGGATCTCGTGCTCGGGTGCGTCGCGCTCGTCAACGTCCTCGCCGCGGCTAACTACTGCCTGCACGCCACCGTCAACGTAGTGGAGCGCGAGGCCTCCGCCGCCAAGAAGGCGGCGTGAGACCAGCCTAGCGACCCCACACCCACCCCTAGGCTGTGGCCTGCGGGGCAGTGGAGGGAGCTGCAGTCCGTGTGTCAATGAGCACGCACGCGCTGGCGCGCACGCGCGGCCCGACCCGGGCCTGCCGCGAGTGCCACCTAGAATCTCCTCCGGTGTTAGTAGCTGATTAGTATTCGCCCGATAGTCGCCCCCCGCCCGTAATCTTCGCGAAACGTGCGTGGGTGGCTCCCGTTTTTGTCCCGGGAAGTCTCCCTGTCTCGATAAGATAAAATAAGATATCTATCTTATCTTATCCCTGTCTCCCGGCCTCTGGCTTCGTGGCTTCTCTCTCTGCCTTGGGATAGATAGATCTGCCTTGGCATCGGGTTCGTCGAACCGGACGTCGCGAAACAATTGGTCCCCCGTCTCGTCAGCCCAGCCACGAGCCGTCTTCGCGCTCACCCATGGCGCCGCTTCAGATCATGCACAACGGCGGGCCCATGCTGGTCTTCGAGCCGGCGGAGACGTACCTGCTCGAGAATAAAGTCGGGTACTGGGGGCCCGTGACTTCCAGCATCGACTGGTGTGAGCGGAACTACGTCGTCTCGTTCTTCGTGGGTGAGTGGTGGTCGACGCTGTCCAACAGCCTGGCCATCGTGCTAGCGCTGTGGGGTATGTGCGTGGCGCTGCGCCACGGCTGCGAGCTGCGCTTCGTCGCTACCTATGCCAACATCGCGCTCGTCGGCATTGGCTCGGTGGCTTTCCACGGCACCCTCACTCACATCGGCCAGCAGGGCGACGAGACGCCGATGATCTTCTCGGCGGCGTGCTGGATGGTGGTAATCTGGTTCATGGACCCGGTGTACGAGGCGCGACACCCGGGCCTCTTCCGGCGCTGCGCGTGGGTGGCGGCCGTGCTCTGCTGCGTCTTCGCGTGCACTCACTACGTCTACCGCTTCACGACTAGCTTCCAGATCTTCTTCGGAGCCATGCCCAGCCGCAGGTCCACACGGCAGAAGCCGCAGCTTCGGGGCCCGCGCTGAGAGGCCGCCGCTCGGTCTGCCGCGCTGCCTTGCCTGTCGGCAGCTCTCCTGAGGGCGGAGGGCCGCTTCAGGCTGAGTCACAGGCTGAGTCAGGCTACGGCCCGCCTCGGCCTTCAGATGCGTGCGGCCGGCAGTGCTGCTAGCGCCGTGCTGGGAGGCTGCTCGTACGCCCGCTTTTGCACCAAGCAGGCTGACGAGCAGCCTGCCGGGCGTCATGGCGCAGTGGCGGCGCTGCACCAACGCGGCGGCCCTACGCTTCGGCCGCACCTACTACCTACTGACCATCGTCGTCGCCCTCGCGCTCTGGCTGTGCGACCAACACTTCTGCGTACACTTACACAGCCTACTGGCATGTCACAGCCCACACGGTCCGAGCTTGTCTTACGGCGGTGCCGACGGGCTGCCTTTGCAGCCTACCAAGGCGTGCGGCTCTCCTGGGCTGAGGGCTGAGGGCCGCCTCAAGCCTCAAGCCTCCGACTGCGGCCAGGAGGGCTGCTCGCGGCTGGTGGTGGTCGGGCCCATTTGGACGGCGGCTTTGGTCACGTAGGTCTGCCCGGCGGCCTGCACAACCCTCAGTTCCACGCCTGGTGGCACGGTATCATGGGGGTCCACTCATACCTCGGCCCGACGTTCATGGTCTACCAAAGGCTCGTCTACCTTGGGCGCAAACCTAGGCTGTGCTACCTCCTCGGCGTGCTGCCCTACGTGGTGCCGGGACCAGCATAGTGATAGTAGGTGGCCACGGTCGTAATCGCCCACGCACGGGCGTGGACGGGAGGTCTGTCGGAGGCGCGTGAGGCGCGCACGGTTCTCCGGGCGGCACGCTCACGCGGACAGAGCGTGTCAATTAGTAGAAGTAAATTATTTGTTTAAACAATTAAAAACGCCCCGAGATTGGTGTGATTCCGGGGTTGCGTTGGCGTCTAGAGATTTTAAACGAAGCACTTCCACTTTATGGCGTGTGTTGAGCGAGAGCGTTGTGTCGTCCAGTCGTCCAGATCTCAACATCTAGCCAGATCATGATCTCCATGTCCATGTGCCCATGTCCATCCTCCATGTACCTTACCGACTACCGTGGTATAACCCGGTATCTGTGTTATACGGTGACCAGGGGCAGGCGTTTAGTCTATCTTTAGACCCATCGCTCTGTCCACACACAGCACGCACTGGCCTCGAGCGGCCTAGCGTGGTCTGTTTTAGTGGGAGTCGTCGCTATCGTTGCCGCACATCAGATACCTCGCAACCATCGCGCCGGAGGCCGCCGCCATCTTGAGGCCATTGCGGTGCTTCTTGAGCCAAGTCGTCCGCCGGATCGGCTCGTACACGAGTGCGAGCGGGCCGAAGACTGCCGCCGGCACCACCGCCACCGCCGCTGCCACGCTGCCACCCGCGACGACAACGGCGCCCGCGACGGTGGCCGCGACAGTGGCCGCAGGCACGATGGCAGCGGCTCTGGCGACGCGCACGGCGCCGAGCTTGGCGTACGCGGCGGGCAAGCAGTGCGGGCAGCAGTATCTCCTTTCGTTCGAGTCGTAGTGGTACGTCCGGCAGGCCACGAGGGGCGTGGCGCGCGACCACTGGAAGCTCGCGCCGCATAGGCACGACATGTTGTTGCAGCCGCCGGTCTTCTGCACCGCCGCGTCGCAGCTCGGGCAGCGGCGCAGCTCCAGCCGCACCGCCGCGCGCCTAAAAGCGCGCTGCTCCCGCCGCGAGAGCGCGGGAGCCTCCACAGTACTGCTGGACGCCGCTGCCTCTACCGCCTCCGCCGCCGATATAGATGCAGCGTACCCCGCCACCGCGTCGTTCCAAGACGGGGCTGGGGTGCGTGCTGGGGGTGGGGCACGCACGCCCCGGGGCACGCCGCCGAGAGTCCGGGGCTGCTGTGGCGGTGACGCCCACGCGTGTAACTCGGCGGGCGCAACCGGATGCAGGCAGCATGGGCAGTTGACAGGGCGACGTGCCGCCTGCTGCACGCTCGCGTGCGTGGCTATGCACTTGGTGCAGTACAGGTGACCACAACCTAGCATCTGCGGCGCCACCATGTCGTCGAGGCATATTGGGCAGGCCGGCTGATCGCTTGGCTGCGTCTGAAGCGGCGCGCCACCGTCTTTGTTAATTCCATGTCCTCGTTGCAGTAAGAAATTGATTGGAACTTCGCCCGTGACTGTGGTGCATGCCTGAGTCGGAACCGTGACGAGTGGCAAGAGTGTGGTGCCGTTGGGCTCGGGCTGCGGCTCCACGGCAGGCAGCGGCGGCGGGCGGCGGGGATGTGGTGTCGGGCCGCCGCGCTGCGAGTCCCGCTGCTGAGACATTGCTTGCTCGATGCGAGTGTGTTCGGAAGCAGAGGGCGCGCGGTGTTCGGATACCACGCACCGCGGCTCGGCGCGCTCGCGGGCGCGCGATGGGGGCATAATAATTGGAAGTCGTCGCCCACCAGAGGCCACCTTGAAGTTCCTCTGGGCACTTGGTGGGACTTGATTTGCATGGCTGTGGGGTTTCGCCAACTGCGTTTAGCACTGTGCCGTCTAATAGTTCATCCAAAGCAAGTTTGCCGGCGAGCCTTCCTCCCTCACCTACCGCCGAGAAGGTAGGTGACGGACACGAGAGCAACGGCGGCTGGAAGCCAGGCCATGTGGGCGCGCCTCCGCCAGCTGAGCGCGCTGCGATGTCGAGGGGTGACAGGCAGTGAACGAATCGGGTAATACAGTCTCTACCGACCTGGGTGACTACAGTATCAATGACGGGTGGCGAGATCCCGGTTCGCCGCCTTCAGCCACGCCACCCTGGCCTCTTGGATCCGGCTACGCAACCAGACCTTGTGCGGCCACAGCACGTGCTCCGGCTGTCCCGGCAGTAGCTTCGCCTCGATCTCCGAGATCACGCCGTGGGTCGAGAGCTCCTGCCTGCGAGATCAAAATACGAGGCCGTGGGTGGCGAGCGCTTAAGATCCCGATGCGCGGCTAGGCTCCGCAAGCCACGACCGAGCTAAGGCAGGGGAGAGCCCTCTTGACACGCGGTGTCTGCAGCGACGAGAGTTGACTCACCCGCTCGTTGATGAAACGGGTCACCCGCTCGCGACTCAACCCGTGGGGCCACTCCGCCCCGCCGTCGCCAACGCCGTCGCCGTCGCCGTCGCCCGCGGCAGCTGGCGACGGCAGGGCGGAGTGGCCCCACGGGGTGAGTCATAGCCGGCCCGAGGCCGCTGCGTCGGCTGCCACTACCGCCGACGCCGACGCGCCCTTGCCCGCGCCTGCGCTCTCGCAGCAGCTGCCACCGGCCGCGGCGAGCGGCGACGGCGCAGCATATGGCGCGGGGGAAGCGTCGCGCATGCCACCGAGCTTGGATACGGTCTTGCCTGAAGAGGGAAGGGGGGGGAGTGCTCGCCAATGTTGACGACCTTGGGCCTGGCCTGGCTGGCTCCCAGTGAGCTGAGGGCAGCTCCTCAGGCGTGTGGCGCAGCCCGGAGCCAAGCACGTTTCGAGAGGCCAGGTGGGGGGCGAGCTGCGGCGCTAACCAGACGGCGGCGTTCGACGTGGCGGTCAGACGGCCGTGCGGCGCCGTCGGGCGCACCGTCGGCTTCCCTCGCGCGGCAGCGGTAGCGTGCCCGGCAGTGCCACGGAGCCCAGGCGTGAACCGAGGCGGCGCCGTGGCCACGGTGCTCCCCTTGGCCCTCTTGGATAGCTCCTCCGCATCCTCCTCCCCGCTGCCCCCTCCGCCTTCTGCCGCACCGCCTTCCGCTTCCTGCCGCCCCCGCTTCCGCCGTGGCGTCCGCCCCGCTGCCTTGAGCTCGATGGCGCACACACCACGGTGCCCCAAGGAGAGCGGGCAGCCGTTGGCCCCGCACAGCCCCGCCGCTGTTGGTGGCGGCGTTGCAGCCGCCGCCGCCGTCGCCGCCGCCGCCGCCGCGGGCGAAGATACGCCGCCGCTGCGGTCCCGCGCCGACCCAACTCCTTGGCCACCCGCGGCCTGCTGCCGCCTCTGCTGCTTGGCGACCTTCGCAGGCTGCTCGTCTTCGGAGTCGTCGGCGTCGTCGTCGGCGGCGGCGGCAGAGGAGGAGGCGGAGGACGAGGAGGGCTTCGGCTGCTTCGCAAGTCGTGCCGCGCCGCTGTGCGCGCTGTCTTGCCCCGCGGCGGAACCCCTGGTGGGGTGTGGCTGCAGTGCCGCGAGCTCGACGGTTTCGTCCTCGTAGGACAGACCGTCCGCAGTCAGGGCGTGATCGAAGCGCACGGTAGCGGAGCTTCTGGCGACGCGCAGCACAGTGGCGCTCCACCTGAAGCCGGGGGCGAAGGTCGGGAGAGTTTAAGGTGCAGGTGCAGGTGCAAGTGCAGGTGCGGGAGCGGGAGCGGTTATAGACGGAAGCGCTGCACCCCGCGCCGCCGTTCTCTTCGCAAGCGAAATCTGGCCACATCTCCGCGGGGATCAGCACAAGGCGCCCCTTCGCGTTGGCCGCGTTCAGTGGCCGCCGGTCGGCCGCGCCAACGGCGGTGGCGCGAGAGGTCACCTGCCCCGCCCGCGGCGTGCCCTTAGACTGCGGGCGTGGCGCCCTCTTAGACTGCAGGCGCGGGGCCGTCTTGGACTGTGCGCGCGGCGCCAGCTTGGACTGCGAGTGCAGCACCGCAGCGCCGCCGGGCGAGGCGGGGGTGATCACGAACGACTTGGTGCCTGGCACGCGGCGCCAGTCAGTACCCTCCTGGTCCCACGAGAACCAATCTTTAAAGGGGTCGGCGCCGCGGATGGCAGCCTGGAAGCTGCCGTCCGTGCACCAGGTGCCGGGGCACACGCGGGCAGGCACCCAGCATACGCGGCCCACCTGCTCCACCTCCACTTCGATCACCGTGCCCTCCTCAGGCCACGCCCACCCATGAGGCGGAGCCTCCTGACCCCCCCGCCCCTGCTCCTGCCCCTGCTCCTGCCCCTGCTCCTGCTCCGCCGCCTCGTCAGCTCCGCAGGTCACTGCGGCAGGTACGCGGCTCGCTCGCCCCGCCGCGACTGTCCGCTGCGCTTCCACCCTCGCCCTTCCCTCGCGCGCCCCCGCGCCCGCGTTACTCTGCGCGGTGCACGCCGGCGCCGCCTCCAGTCGTCGGCGCGGGTGTGCGGGCCGCAGCGCGGCGGGGGCACGCACGGCCGTTGACGGCGCATTGCGGCTGCCGCCGCCGCCGCCGTGTGACGGCATTGGCGATAAGCGGCGTGGGCTCTGGCGCGCTATCTCACTCTCGAGCTCGCTCTCGAGCTCGTTCCCGAGCTCGCTCGGCTCCGCCCGCTCTGGCTCCACCCCCACCGCCGCACCGCCCTCCACCTCCTGTTCCCCCTCACCCACCGCCCCCTCCTTCGCCGGCGCCGCTACTGCCGCCTGCTCGACTGCCCCCCCCTCAATCTCCTCAGCAGCCTTCGCCACTCCCACCGCCGCCTCCTCCGCCACCGCTGCATCCTCCACCGCCTCGTCCTCGTCCTCGTCGCTTCCGAAGAGGTCGTCCTCGCCAATATCCTCGTCGCACAGGTGCGCACCAGCGTGCATCCCATCGCCGGCCTCCGCTGCCGCCGCCTCCGCTGCCGCCGCCTCCGCTGCCGCCGCCTCCGCTGCAACTGTCTCTGCCTCCGCTTCGGCGGCTGCCGCCCTCTCTCCGACGCGGGCTTCTGGCAGTGCCGGGAGCACAGCGTCAGGTGGCCCAGCGAAGGTCTGAAGAGGCTCGCTGCCGGCCTCCTCGGTAGCCCCGGCCTCCTCCGGCCCCCCGGCCTCCTCTGGAGCGGCAGCCCTCTGTGCAAGGACCACCTCGTCGACGATCGACTTCAGCCAGTCCTTGCCGTAGTCCCGCCCGGCCTCGACGCCGAGCTGCTCACGCAACTGAGGTAGGGGGTCAGGGATATAGTGGTGATGTGAGGGTTGGACTTGGGGGTGGGCGGGCGGGGTGTGTGAGGGCGGGGGAGTGGAGGGGTGGGTCCCAGTGTTGCGTAGGACCTGCGCCCGCAAGCCTTTGAGCGTGACGACATCTTGGTCTGCAGCCTGCAGTAGCTCAGCGACGAGATCACGCACCTCCTGTAGAGGGTGCAGAGGGAGGGGGTGCAGAGGGGGCGCAGAGAGGCCGCAGAGAGAGGGAGCAGAGGAGGAGATGCGCGCAGGGTGCAGAGAGGCCGCAGCGAGGGTGCAGAGCGGTGGGTGGAGCGCTCTGCACCTTGAGCCTGCTCGTGTGAGAGGGAGTCGCCCCATAGCCGCCGCACGCGCTCGGGGCGGCGGCGGGCAGCGCGGCGGGCGGCGCGGCGGGCGGCGCGGCGGGCGGCGCGGCGGGCGGCGCGGCGGGCGGCGCGGCGGGCGGCGCGGCGGGCGGCGCGGCGGGCGGCGCGGCGGGCGG
>Ga0115005_10003175_pt1 | contig 13117 bp, 9 predicted proteins | sample ArcOceMetagenome_FD_87163 | JGI IMG/M metagenome (GOLD analysis project Ga0115005, IMG submission 87163) | Marine eukaryotic phytoplankton communities from Arctic Ocean - Arctic Ocean - Greenland ARC118M Metagenome | ecosystem: Environmental > Aquatic > Marine > Oceanic | place: Arctic Ocean... | reverse complement strand
GATGAAGAATGAATGAGTGTTGCGGAGTTGATCCGACAGCATCTAGTTGAGCTACAGAGATACACGCGACATAGACAATAGTTGAAAAACAAAACTATTTTTGTCGTGCTGTACGGGCCACGCCTAACAAAATCGAGTTTAGAGCCTTCGCGCGCAATCGTAGGCCTTACTCCGCGTTTATCCGTGACAAATTGGTTTCTCCGATGAAAATGCGAGCAGCAATGACAAACCAACCGTCCGTCCGTCCGTCCATCCTATCTGGGCGGAGCAGAGCATTAGCACAGCTCAACTAGAAGTATCACGAGTATGATACCGTATCGTACACATCAAGCCGCAAGAAGGAGGACCATACCAAGGACCAGCAGTACCAAGCTTACAAGAAGTACAAACCAACATACAAATCAACATACCACCGAGCGCAACCGGACGTTCGTAGTGTAGCACAAATAATTTTTGCGGCGCACCAGATTCTTCTGCTACGTGCTACTAGAGTTATCACCAGGTACTCATTTCACAGGAGCACACACAAATACTTTTCGTCACTTCGCTTGCGAAACAGAAGTTAAACCACTCTGACAAACAACCCGATTTCTACAACACAAACTTGAAGGACGATGAGTTCTAAAAACAATGAGACAACAAGCAACGCACCAACCGAGAATGACAGTAACGCGATGAAAATCAAATTCATTTTTGCCAATAGAGATGGCATCCACGTTGAGATTGAATGCTCTTTGTCAGACACTGTCGGAGCCATTACAAAGGATTTGCAGTCGAAATGGCCCGAAGGTGAGTTGTAACTGGAATGTCTGTATTAAAAAAATATTCATTTCACAACCGCACTCAAAGTTTATTCCAATACAGTCATTAATTCAACACCGCCCGATGTCGACAGAATAAGACTAATTTGCATGGGGAAAGGTATCCTCGGGCCATCCTCAACAACTGTCGAATCATGCGACATACCAATTTTCTTAACACATCCTACACCTGTGAATGTATCCGTCAAGCCAATCATTACAAACCAGAAAAAAACCTACGGTGGTACACGTAGTAATCAGAGCGCAACTCAGAGCAGCGGTGGTGGTGGAAGTCCACCTCAAGGTGAACGTTGCTGCACTATCTCTTGATTTACAACGAGAACAGTTCGATTTGGTTTGTACGGATTTGCACGTATTTGTACGATAACGTGTTTGAATCATATAGTTTTAAGGGCTAAGGTCTGTATTTAATTAAAAGTTTTTTTGTCGGGTCAATGTATGTATGCATATACAGTATAACTAGCCAGCTAGTGAGCTTTCATTCTCACGAATGGAGAGCTCACCGCAGCTTCAGTGCTGTATAATGCACGAATTGGTGACTGTTATACACCAGATGTTGACTCTGTTTCAAAATCAGACGACGCGTAGCCGGTTTCTTCAAGATCATCATCTTGACTGATTTCCAAGGGGATGTTGTCATCCTGCTTAGTAGTTCTGCTTAGCGGAACTTGTTCTCGGCGGTCGTCTCCGTCGGGGCGCTTTCGTCCATCATTCTGGAGCTCTCCTTCCGTATTCTGATTAAAATTGATTTCTGTTCCAACAATCATACCAGGTAATAAAGCTTGATCTGATTTGACATTGCCCGGCTGAACAATTCTACGAGTAGCAGTATCCCAAGTAATGGATGTTTCTAGACTATGTTTTGATTCATCATCGCGATCAATTGAATCCTCGGCATCACCAGATTTCTGTGAAAGGTCTTCAATCTCGATATCGTTTGGTACAGAACCTGTATAAGTTTCAGCTCTGATTGCTGTGGATTCAAGTCTCCTATCTTCCTGGTGAAAATTACTATAATCCTGTTTCAGTAGGCTTTTCAGATGACAAAATTGTGGGGCATCGTGGACTAAATTTGAATTTGCGTGTCTTGCACCATACGTGCTCTCGCTTTGAAGTACCTTTTGACCGATGATCTGATGGTTACTCTGGTAATGTGTGCTTGAGTACATTAATGGATCTTTCGTCTGGACGTCAACTGGGCGATATCTCAATGTACGAGTTATCTGCTGCTGCTGGAACCTTTCTTCATCTGCCTGTCGAAGAAGGCGAGGCTCCAAACGCTCTTGATCATGCACACAGTCATTATTTCCATCGCCATTAGAAGGTCGAACTCTTGAATCCTTTCCCTCGCCATGGCCATTAATTGTTTCCAGCGCTCCTTCAGATCGTGAAAGTAGCAGTCGCAGATCCTTTACTTCCTCGACAAGAAGTTCCTTCTCTAATTTACTCCTTTTCAATTCGGAACCCAGGCCGTTCACTCTGGATACCATAGACAACGACATTTTCTTGTGCTCTTCATCTGCAGATGTCGTCATAGCCTTGCAATGCTCAATCTCTTCTTTCATATGATTCAGTTCGAGTTCTAGTTCTAGATTACGATCCTGGACCAAACACAAATCTCTCTGAATTCGGGTTTCGTTTGCGCTTGAAGAGCTCTTTACTTGGTCAGTTTCTACTAGTGCTCTATTGAGATCCCTCCGAAGCTTCTCATTCTCCACTCGTAAATCTGACACTTCTATTTGAATAAGTTCACTCTTTTTCAATTGGCTAGACATGTTTTTACGAAGTGCTGGAATGATGAACAATAATATTCAAAGTTAGCCCATGCATTGATAATGAAGACCTTTCTTCCTTGAGACGAAACAAGTTGGTTGAACATACCATTGAGATCATCCAACTCTTTCGCATAAAATGCACTTTGCTTTTGCACCGACTCTGATGCATCGTCATAGGTCTGCTTTGCTGCAAGGCGTACACGGTTGAATTCATTAGCGGCACTTTCTCGGATTTCCTTCTCTTTTATTTCCGCAAACTCCAATTTCGCTTCAGCGCTCATTAAAATGTGCTTCACTCTTTGCTCCTCAAGCTGTAATTTTCGTTGCTCAATTTCAATGAAATTCTTGTTCTCTGTCTCACGCTGCTTCGACACTTCAATTTCTTTAGCCAATTCCTGCCTTATAGCCAAATGCTGGTATTCCCTTTCTTTTTCCCTCGCGAGGAAATCTTTTTTTAACTGTTCCTCTTTGCTTTTCATCACCTCTGTACTTTTATCAGCTTTAATCGTCATAGCTTGCCGTGTTTCTTCTACCTCTTTGAAACAACGATGAGCAAAATCTTGTTCCATTGATGTTCGAGCGGACTGTTTGAATTGTTCCAAGTCTCGTTCCACACGTTTCCTTTCTCTTTCTTCACATTCCTTTTGGAAAGCAAACATTCGAGATTCCACCGCTACTACATCTGCCGATATATTATCTGTAGTTGCCAGTGAATCCTTTTCAACACCTAGTGGCATCGTTTGACTTGATTTGTGGATAGCGCTATTTGATATATTTGTGACCATTTCAGGACGTTTCGCCATTAATTGGTAGACTGCTGAATCCTTGAAACTTTTGGGGCCTCCGCCAGCTGTGGTAAGCAAGTCATCCGACAGTTTTGATCCCTTCTGTATTTCAAATGCCTTGAGGATGTCCTCGATTGATAGACGGTATTCATCAAGTCCACTCTCCGATAAAAACACTGATTGCGTGCATTCCATTTTTTCGCAAATCAAACAGTCCATGATGAGTGATCGAATCGCAGCTTGCTCGAGACTTTGTATTCGGCGAACCTTTGGCCCTTTGACGAGAATCTGACATATTTCCTTCTTTACATGCGTTTTAACTGACCTAACGATTCCTTGTTTTCGGAGTTCAATTCGAATAGATTCGATTAGTTCCTTCTTATCCATTGCTGAAGGTGTCTCCACACGGAGTTTAATTCAAGGGTTCTTTTGAATTTTTGATTTTTTTAGAAAAGAAGGAACTTTCAACTTCCAGCATTGCTTCCAGAGATAATTTAATTAAAAAAAAGTACGTGCAAGGTATTATGGAAGATAAGATTCTTATATGTCGAATGTTGTCTACACGTACCCGTAAAACACTATGCGTGAAGCAAATACAAAGTAATAAAAGTGCGTGTGCAACTAGAAGATAAGATCATTATTGTTGTCTACCCGTAAAACACTTCCCTCAGGAAGCCCATTAACAAGATCTGCTAGTGCGACCTTCACATGAATATCACTTTCCCGTCCACCTTCAAGCGTGACCACAGTCTTGAACTCTTTATGGTCTACAAATGGATAGCTTCCAAATGTAACTTCCGTGTGATTTTCAACAACGTTATTCAAAATGGGTACAATGCTATTTTCATCAACCGAAAGAACAACTTTGAATGCTACCTTGCGACCAAATTCTGTAGAGAGATATGATGCAACATGCTGTACCTTTTTTTCGAAGAATTGTGGGACACCAGGTAGAATAAAAATATTTTGGCACTGGAGCACTGGCCATTCACCTTCTTCTCCTGAGAGATACCTAAGCTTGGAGCAGTCAGGAAGTGTTGCCATTTTAACCTGCGCCTCTGTCAATTCTTGCTCGTCATTAGTATTGTCGCCATTCATTTTGCTTTTGAGCAGTTCTGCCATTTCTTCATTCAAATTCAATTCACTTCCAAGCGCAGAAGCGACACTCTTGATTGTTACATCATCATGAGTGGGCCCAACACCTCCAGACGTAATTATGACATCCACTTGATCATTCATTTTCTTAATCTCGCTAATGATTTCATCTTGGTCGTCGGAAACTACTACTACCCTCGCCAACGGTACGTTATTTCCATTTAGTGCGGACGCAGCGGCGTGAGTATTTGTGTCGGGTGTGAGGCCCTTTAATATTTCATCTCCGATGATAATGATCCCGACAGTTCTTTGAGACACTGAATGGCTTCCAATGGAAGAAACATCCGAGTCGCTGTCCGAAATATTGGTTGTTGAATCAATAGCATTCGTGGGCACTTCTTCCAGAATGTCAGGAGGCGCTTTGGTGTTTGGTAAAGAAGCGACGGTAGAGCACTTCGAAATAGCATCAACCTCTCTCTCAACAATCTTCTCTTTCTTTGAAGAAGGTCCACCCTTTTTCTTCTTATCCTTTTTTATCCTTCCAGCCCTTTCCTGGTCCCAATCTTTCAACATGTAAGCGGGCCAGTATTCTTGAGTATTCCCCTCCACATGCACCTTTTTCAATGCAGGGCATGGCAAAGTATCCTTGACAGTTCCCAAGCTAGTGTAGCCCTCATCGTACAATGCACAGTACGGCAATTTATACAATCTCAAAAAGTGCCAAACATGACCGTAGGACCATTTTAGAACAGGATTCACTCTCATGAACGGCGGCATATAGCTAGAAGAAGGAGCGAACGACCCCTGTTTGCCAGCATTAGGATCTGCGGCCCTCGTCCCTAGCACGAATGCCATAGGATGCGTTCTAGCTTCATCCATGGAAACTAAATAATTCTGCTTCACGAGCATCTCCAATCCACCCACGAAACCAATTCCCTCTTGAAATGCAAGCATGTCCAAATCGTACTCTTTTACTATGTGTTGCACGAAATCGTACACATCTGGGAATTCTAATTTGTTGTTGAAATATATGACCCTCGGTCTCGTGGGCTGGACTCCTCCTGTATTTCCTTGGTCCAAGTTACGATGGTAATTAGCATGAGCAGCACGCATTAACTCTAAAATCACAACTGCATCTTTCCCTCCATTAAAGCTTCCAATAACGCTCTCTGGGCCATATAGCCTATAGGCGTGATCGAGGGTGTGCAATGCATCCTGTATGAATGGTTGAATGTAGGAATCGGTACAAGAGATAAATGCTTCATATTTCTCCAGCGCAGCTTCGTAAGCCTCACTTGACCATGTCGCACTTGCAACTGGAGGTCTTTCAACATCATTCTTAGTAGATGGAAGGATGTGAAGAAAATGTGAAATATTGTTTGTTGATTTTCTATCTGATTCTCCGTTGGGAAGTGATCTCCAATTTGGAAATTCGTTAGTGCTTGTGATGGCCATTTGGGAAGATTCTTCTGTGGAAGCTCTGACAGGTATTCTGGATGAAAATGTTGTTCGGCGAGCGTCTAGTGTAGATGCACGAGTTGTCGAAATTGTGAAGGCTGTGAGAGTTGGAAGAAGCAAGATTGAGAAGATGACTGTTTCTCGTAAGTTCATTTTCATATTGCTCTCAAAAAATAACTTCGTTTCACCTCTCCGATACTCTCTAGAATCCCGCTAGGTAGGACGTGATGTGCAACACCAATCAGCTTAGTACTTGGGTACCGGTAGATAGAGTATTACACTTGAGAAACACGTCGCATGCTTCCATGCATCCCAACACCACCGACCGACCGACCCACCCACCCACATCAATCACATCGCAACAAGCAAGAAATGGAAAAATCTTGGATTGTCAGAATTGTCGTCATTCGGGGTGAAAAATGCCCCCTCCCTTTGAACGTAAGTAACAGCACTTTGAACTTGTTATTTTTATTAACTGTACTTTGCAAAATCACAAAACAAAAGAGATGTAGTGGCTTGATTTAACAGAATCACATGCGACAAAGGTCGCAAAAAACAAGGTTGCTCTGACTGACCAAGCGATAGCCTGGGGAGAAAACGCCCTAGGTGGCCCGTATGAACATGATCGGGACCCGGCGTTCGTTCTCGACAATGCGACAACTAAATTAGACAACCAATGCTGGGAATCGATGATATGATACAGTTAAAAACCACACACATCATAACCTTGGTTTCACTCATTAAAGTCTTGTGTGAATATGGATGTGTGTTTGTCTACATGTACAAGTACCGTATAGAAGTACAGTAAATAAGTGATAAAGAATGAAGGATCCATCATCCATCAAACATCATCAATCAAGATTGAAGATCCTAGAATAGAACAACCGAATTTTACCTGCTGTTTTATACTTCAAAAAGTCAAAGATTATAAACATATTAAATAAATGTCGCCTAATCTTTTGAAATCCACCCATCGATAATATTGATGAATGCACAAACAAATATCAAAATTTATGTTACAGTATTTGCATTTATCGTGCATGCTATTGTTTCATATGCGAATGAAATCATTCCAAAGATTGCCTTTGCCTCACCAAAGAATAATATCAGCACCTTCCTGTATCCGAGCATGATAGCAAAAGATATCCACCATGTCAGCATCCATGAGAATCATCGATGAAGTGCGTCTTAAGAAATCATTGACGAAAGGATCTTCAAAAAATTCTGAAGACGTTGTTGTTATTATAATGGTGTCAGTGTCACCATTCTCCGCCAGTTCTTCAACCATGTTTGTCTGAATTAGGCAATGACTTTTCTGCGAAACGATATCGCGGGCCTCTTGACTAAGATGCAGTATTTCACTTTCGCCCTGATACTGATTCTCTTTGATATTAATTTCGTCGTCATATTGGACTACCTTTTCAGGGCCAAGTTGAGTAACGACGGAGCTGATCCAACTGCAGCCGATGATTGCCACATGTTTGTCAACCACTAAATCTTTTTTATGTTTCACGAGGTATTCAGCTAATCTTATCCAACTCGGATTATTGTATTCGCTTGAATTTTCATTGACTATTGTCGTATCTTCTGCGATGGTATTTCCAGATAACATTTCGGCTCCTTGTTTCATAGTGTCTTCTTCTTCGAATACACCATCTACTGGTGTAGATGACGCCAAAGCACTCAAGAAAATTCGGTCATAAATTGCGGTGCCTGGATTCTTGCAACCTTTGCGATGACGAGTGAGATTGGGATTGAAGTTGTGTTGCTTGGTCAATGATGATGTTTGTCTTGACCATCCAACGGTCCATCCAAAGGCTACATGCTTCCAGAGCAAACTAGAGGGAAACAATACGAAGGTCAAGAAGTGACAGGAAACAGAAATCATTGGAAAATTCTACGGCTTGTTGATTGATTCAAAACCTGATGGCTAACGAATCCCTTGATATTTGAGAGTGGATGAGCATGCTGTCCATTAAAGGAAACTCCGTTTGGTGGTATCTTTATTTTTAATGGAAATGGATGAAGGTTTTTAAAGTTTAAAGTAGCCAGCATTATTGGTGAGTTTGCGTGTTGATTTTCAATTCCATTGTTGGAAGGTTGAGGTTCTTTTGAGTTGACAGTTGACACACTGTTGACATACGCGACACGCGCTCTCGCGCACGCGAACTTGGATTGAAGGGGAACAAACCGTCAACCGTCAGTCGTCAAAAGAAAAACAAAGTAAACGAGCAATAACATCATCAAAAGAAATAAGAACCTCTCTTATCTTCAAGAAGGCTGGAAAAACCTCTGCCTGCTGGAATCAATCTTTCGTTCTACCCCTATGAAACTGTTGGTAGTAGTCTGAAAGGTAACGCCATGTATCCAGCTGAAGCCATCACGTTCCTCGCACTATCGTCAATTTCCATAGTCTTATCAAAATCATCTCCCTTCACAACCTTCATTGTACAAGTACCACATCGATCTACAATCCAAACAGTAATGCATTCAACTCTGGATAGTAGACTTGAGATAGAGGCAGAAGCAATTGGCCAAGCGGTCAATTCCTTCCATAGCCCGTTCCTATCACCGAAATCTCAATCTCCTCATGATGATCACTTGAACAAAAATACAGCATTAATCATCCTGAATTCTCCTATTGAGAATCCTCCGAGTCCAATATTCACAAAACTCTGGGAGATTTCGTCCATTAGAATATGCGCGGATGGTGGAGCCAATCGTCTCTATCACAGTACACGTGACATAGATAATGCATATATCCCAGATCTAATAAGAGGAGATTTGGACTCGCTAGATCCAGCTGTACGGCAACACTACGAAACACTCGGATGTGCAGTGGAACGAGATGCAGATCAAAAATTTAATGATTTGGATAAGGCCCTATGTGCCATTCGTGATCGCCAGAATAGAGACGCTGATCTGAATGTTTCTGATGACATTCTTAGCCCTGTGCACGTTTATGTTTACGGTGCTTTTGGGGGGCGCTTTGATCAGGAGATGGCTTCAATTCAGGCATTATACAGGTGGAAGGACGAATCAATGAAAATTGCTTTGTATACAGATGAGACTTGTGCCTTTTTGTTGAAACCTAATGTTAAGAATCTGATATTGCTGCCCTTCCATTCTGGAAATATCGACAGTGATGATAACAATGGAGACATTGTAAAAGTAGGTGAAGGGCCAACATGTGGATTGATACCAATAGGATGTAGATGTGATGGAGTTGAGACAGAAGGTTTCAAGTGGAATTTGGACGGGAGTGTACCGCTAGAGTTTGGAGGCTTGGTGAGCACTTCTAATCATGCAGAAGAGGATACGCTGATCGTCCGATGTTCACAACCGTTGGTATTTACTGCGGAGATGGTACAAAGATAACAATCGTGTAGCTGAGGTATTGAACACCCATTGTCATTAGTGTACGAAAAAGAAATTGTAAACATGGTGCGTCATTTGATGCCGTACCAGGTACAAAACCTCTGACTGATATAATGTTAGGTTCTTCCCATGGTGTAACGATCGACTTTTATTTTATCCCAGTAAATCTCAATCCATTTGCGGCTCATTGTCAATTCATTATACACGTACACCACTTTAAACAATTCTTTCTAGCTCAGTAGCATAACTCAGTGTCTGCGCAATCAATTTTTTACTGGGAATATCACTAGCTGTCGCACCAACACTTGGAGGCTGGAAACACAATTCACCACTAGCCTCGTCTACAATCCAATCATCCCTGCACTCCTGAACATACTCCAATAATTCCTCCTGACTATCAAATTTCATCATACTGACAGCATCCCCAATTTTCATGGTTTTATAACTGACCTCGACACAATCAGCGATCGAGTCGCGCACGGTTTGAAGCAGGTTATCCATAAAGAAGGTATAGGATGCATCCGGTACGTGAGTTCCAGCATTAAGAACTTCATCGTAAGAACCAACCATGAGTTGTCGTTCAAGGTTGATGGGAAAGGAAATGTAGGGCGAGGAGGCTTCTTCCATGGAGAGGAGCTCGAGCTCAGCATGGAATTCGGAGAGGTTGTTCTCTACGAGGAGGTACATGAGATTGAGACCCAACATTTGGCATTTTTTCGGCGTGGCTGTTGTCGATGTGAGTGCGGAGTAATATGATTTGAGTTGGGCTACGTTGCGTGCGAAGGCGTCAAGGTCTTCGTCGGCTACAGAGAGAAGGACTCCGAGCTCTAAAGCAGACGCAGATAGCATTACGGATTCTTCGGTGCCTGCAAAATCTAGCATTAAAATCTGAAAATCATTGTTGATGAAAAATGGGACATCCGTGCATATTCGTTAGAATCCATTTGGTGCAATGATCCAGACACATTTTAAGTGCGTGTTGCGTGATTCGTGTTGCGTGATCTCTTACCTTCAATGCAGACAGAGCAGCTTTGCCACCGTCAATATCGCCAGCATCAACATTGGCGATGAGGTTCTTCAAAGATGATTGAGCGTGGTCTAGTGACATGGTTCTTATCCTTCGAATTGTGTCAAAAAGCTTGTCGGGAGGTGGGAGGATCGATGTTGTACCGGTGCCGTTGTTCATTTTCCATTGTCCACTGTTGGGGATGTCGCGTCGGATGTCTCAAAATTCTTTTGCCTTCATCTTGCTTCATCAAAAAGTAGGAGAGGGGGCAAATTTATGAAATTCCCAACCCACATTTTCCATCAATTTTAGTCCAAACTGAACCCCCAGGCCAAACAGGGTTGTTCGGATAGTAAATAAATCAAACGAATACTCGTACTAGTACCGTATCATACATACCCTTGCGCCGGGGGCACGGGTATGTACCGTACTTGCTTGTTTAGATAGAAAATAAAATACTCGTAGACCTCTCGTAGTAGATAATTGTGAATAAACGAGAGGTACATATCGAGAAGACGTGCGTAGAGTGGAGTGGAGATCTACTCGTAGTACTTGTAGAGTAAAGTTACTGTCTTGTGCGAGACGAGAAAAAAGCAAGCGTCAAAAGCTACAACTCGCTCCATGTAACCTGTCCGGCGACCAGACATGGGTACTCTAACCCTGTTTGGTGCACAAAAGATCAAAGTGCATGTGATTCGATTCTAAATAGAAAATCTTTCTAGTTACGTGTAGTTTCAAGATAACGTTTTTCTGTACAAATAAAGTCGTTAACACCGCATACACAACGTGCATTATTTGTTTTCTTCGTTCTTTCATCTCCGTCAGACGTCGCGGAGATTTGAGTTTGATATTAATCAAACCTTTTTTACCAATTTTTATCCCTCAGAATTATGTTTCTGCCCTTTCAATGAAACCGATCAAACTTTTTAAAAGTCATCACGCTCGATATCTTCTACAAGAGCCTGAATTTCATCTTCGTCGAGTTCTTCTAACCTCTTTGCAATAACAGCGTTTTCGTAATCCTTCAGTTGCTTGGCCTACAATACATGGCAAGCGAATGAAAAAAATGAGCTTCAAGTAACAAATATCGTCAACAATCTGAACGAAAGATTGATTTGTATGTTTGCAGGTAGCAAACCAAAAGTCGACTGATACTCTACTTACATAAGTCATATCCTTTGTAGCAACACGGAAAATATAGGATCCAACCCATAATACTGTGGTAAAGAAGGTGAAACCTACTCCAATCCACCTACCAGCTTCGATCCCGTCTACACCAAAACCAATAGTGGCAATTTCATACCCAATAATTGGAGCGATGAAGAGCAACAGGGAGAGAAAGAGCGCCCCCCCTTTCGTCCCAACGTCAAGAAGCATCGGCAGGCTGGATTCTTTTGCTGCTGGTGTCTCGTCTGCCATTTTTAGAGACGATGGTTTGCGGTAGCTCTGTTTATGGAAGAAAGTCATCCTCTTGGAATCCAAAGATGTAGTGGCAGTGTTGATCTTAGTGTGGGTCTTTAGTGTGAAAGCACTTGCAGACATGCAAGACAGTGCCAACAGCAGAATCATTGAGAAGGAGGTTACAAGCTTCGGCATGATGATATTGATTGTTTGAGGTACTAGAAAGAAGGTGATGTGATGATCCTTTGGTACGGTATTGATATGGTAGTGATTTTTTCATTCTCTCGAAGCGCTGACTACCTTTTTTGTACAGCTTCCTTTAGCATCCGGGTGTATATATGAGCGGGGGTGAGAAGTTTCCAGCTACTTTCCCCCCTGGAGTAGAAAAGGGCCTACATTGACATACGTAAAGGTCAAAATCAAAGATATTTTGGTGGAAACTATTCTAATCCTTAAAAATAAATTTTAAATTGTATTGGATGCATGAACATACATACGGTACGCCACGTAGCAATAGAAAGAATAAAATCTCGAATTGAATCAACGATAGATGATGAGGAGAATGGAGGCAGTATTATTTTTCGACGTCACTTCAAGCTAAATAACTCGAATATTGAATATTGTGTGCTGGAAGTCCTAGTGTTAGAAATCAGTTCCTTTTCGCACTCTTGATCCGGTGTCGTTGAGACGTTGGATATCCTTTGGGATGTTGAGCAGGAAAGGATTTGGTCTTCTGATAAATTCTATTGAGAAGTAGATTCAAAAACGGGATTATTTGTTTTTAATGTCTACTTTGACTTCAATCGTTGGTTGGACGGATCTCCGCCGTTACTGATTAGACGGTTCTGTGCTTCGACAGTTTTCTTTACTCGAACAGTTTCGGCATACGTTAGTTTGATAGATTTTGGTTTGACTGCTAAACAACCGTTATTTTCAACACGCTCCTCAGTTGGACTGAAGATATCAAATAGGGTCGATATATGTGTCCATCCATGATCACATTTCTAAATGCGACGAATAGTTTTCCTTGTAAAGGTTTGGACATATAATCTGCTATCATTTTCTCAGTAGGACAATGACGCACGGAAATGTCGCCTTTCTTGATTCGATCTGTGCACCAAAAATGTTTTATTGCGACATGTTTTGAATTTGAAGTATACGAAGCTTTCCCATTGACTAGCATCCTGATTTCGGATTCGTTGTCTTTCCCTAGTGTAATTTTTGGCTTGTAACCTTGTGCTTCCATAAATAGTTGAAAATTGGCTTGGTGAGGTACTCACTCGTGCCAACATGTTCTGTTTCGGTTGAACTTTCAGTGTTCATTTTCTGTTTACTCGACTTTTGGTCTACGATACCGGTCCCATAGGACGTAATGCCTCCTGTGTGGCCTCTCATATC
>Ga0115005_10003173_pt1 | contig 13118 bp, 12 predicted proteins | sample ArcOceMetagenome_FD_87163 | JGI IMG/M metagenome (GOLD analysis project Ga0115005, IMG submission 87163) | Marine eukaryotic phytoplankton communities from Arctic Ocean - Arctic Ocean - Greenland ARC118M Metagenome | ecosystem: Environmental > Aquatic > Marine > Oceanic | place: Arctic Ocean... | reverse complement strand
TGTCTAGTTGCATCTCTGGTAAAAGCAATCATCTTGGTAAATAAAGTACACCTGTTGTTTCATTAACGTTCCTGAAATTTTAATATGTGTATTGTACGGATACGAAACTTTTTGCGTTAGCCGGCTTCAAAACTACTGAAGATTCAAGAGATGCCGAGAAGAACAGAAACCTTTTGGTTTAGCACCTTTGCTACCAACATTCTAATTTCCTCGCTCTGGATCAAAATTAGTGAACATAGTATAGGAAATAAAGTCGCTTTTTGCCTGTCAAATTGCTCATCAGTAAATCCAAGAATCGTATAAAGAATGTTCACTACCACGCCAGCGAAAGATGTACAGTGAATGGCAAACTTTGTACCACTTTCGCTCGCTACCCTCCACACGTTTGGATCGAGTTTGTGCCCATTCTCTCTTTCAGAAATAATGAACTTTTTCAAGACATCCGTCATTAATGACATCAGCAATTGCTCTGAGAAAGCAACAGTGTCCCACTCATTCAAATCGTCTTCGCTTCTTGGACAGTACAATAATGAAAGAATGCGTACAATGACATTACTGGCGCTAGCTTCTTGGGTCAGGAAAAACATTTCACATCTTCCAAGATGACCAACCCCACTATTCGATGAAAAGGCAGCTTGAGGTTCTTCAACTTTACCGCCCCATTCCATGCGAATAGCTTCTTCAAAATATGCGGGTAGGCTTCTGTCCACACTTGCTATTGCCGCGGCAGCACGAGACGATTCGAGTGCTTCGAGGAGTAAGGATATATCGTCTTTGCTACAATGAGATGAAAACATTTCAAGACACCCAAAAAGAGATTGTTGGACACAATAGATGGAGGTACAACGCACACGAAGAGGGTATATGTACTTGTTCATCATCTCCTTTCTCGAAATCTTGGTATTATTGGTTTCTTCTCGTAGCGATGAAAATAGTATAAGTTTGGTGAGGAGGGTGAAGCTTGCGTGACAAGAAATTGTATGAAAGAATTCTTACCCTCGGCGACCTCTGTCACTGGCGATGCAACCTTATTTTCAATTTCATCATCTAGACGCTTGCTTTCAACTGGACCGAACAGTGTAGCTCCTGATTCAAGTTTGACTATCAGAAGTTCAACCATTTTGTCGTCATAAGAGTCTACCCTTTTGCCAACCAAAGTCCCAGTACCAAAGGGGGTTTCTATTATTTTGTTTGGCTGCAATTCCTCTGCGTTCCATTTGCCTGTAGATTCCTTTATGGCATCTACAGATTCCTCGTTAATTTCTCTTGAAACATCTGAGTGCAATGCTTTTTCCAACTCGATGTTATAAGATAAGGTTTCGGCGAGATTTTGGCAAAGAAAGCCGAGCCACAAGGCCACGTCCTTCTTTTTCATACGAGGAAAAAGCGTGAACACAGTTTCAGAAAGATGAGATATTTCCTTGCATGCAATTCTAACCAATGCTTCGCACGGCGTCCATTGTTGTATGGGTGTAGAATTTGAATATCCAAAAGGAAAGCCAACTGCCCATTTCTGCATTTGACCTAATGTAGCGGGCCACAATTCCTTTGCATCCTTTACATCAAACTGAGTTCCAATCAGACAAAAAAAGTCTGTGAGCATACCAAGAGCTAACGGAGCAGTAGTAGCGACCCAACTGTCAGGAAATGGTTCATCAATATTGTTTTGGGTTTTGTCCTAACAAAGGGATTTCAAAAAGATTAGTATAAAAAACGCTCAAATGGCATATACAGCCTTAATGAAACCCGTGGACACGCACCTTATTTAATAGTGTATGTGCTTGACTGGGATCCTTATTACCTCTATGAATCAAGTCTACTAGAGTAGCTTCCGCAAGTAATTCCGCATGCCCCATTGGTCGAAGAGATTCACTACACGATTCAAAACAAAGTTAGCAATTTTCGCTTTACCGGACAAAAGTAACGCATAATGAATTACTTACCCGTCGTCAGCAGCGTTTCTAACGGAAGCGAATTTAAGAAGACCTGCGTCGTCATTTCCGGGGGGAAGAGGGAGTGGTTCTGTCAGGAAGTCCAAGTTGGACACAGATGGTGATTCTGATATTATCTTCATAACTGGTGATGTGTCGTTGCATGCTGCCCTGTTCATTGATGGCAGAATTGATTGACTCATCATAGCTTTCCATTGTGCAGGTGTGAAAGTGTGACCATAACGCAACAATATGGATCGGAGTGTTATGACGCTGCCGCGTTGTATGAAGCAACCTATTTCGCCATTCAAAGATGATGTGGTTGAACACATTCCTGCAGTGAGACCATCAATAATTGGCCTCCATAGAACCATTGTCCTCTCCTCCTCCTTAGACAGCCCTTCGTATGTGTATCCAGGAATTGCGGGGTCTTTAGTCTGTTGGTGTGGGATAGAAACATAGTAAAATGAGAAAGATATTTTGAAAGGATTTAAAATGGAACCACAACAAGAAAATAGAATCGGATTTACCTGTATTTTCGACAGAGGTGGAAGGATTTTTCCTTCAGCAATTCTGTCCGAATAGCGAGCTAAGTGACAAAGAGCTTTCATCGATAAGGCCATTGGGATTTGCTGATTGCTATCGAGGAAGGCAGCTGATGAGCGACAAAGGCTGATAAAGTCCTCGGCCAAGGCACTTCGCTCCTTAGCTGTCGTTCGAGAAATTTGTTGTTCTGCCGTTTTCTCTTCCTTTTCGTCATCGACCGCCATCGTATCTCCTTTGTTCATGTAACAGAAGTCATCCAGGTGGCTGTCAAACAAACGATCTAATATTGATAAGCCTAAGCTGATATTACTTGCCGACGCGTCATTTGCAGATAGAGAGAGGATTGCAAAAAATGTCTTCCAACCACTGCGAATATTGTGTGAGAAAGCTTTAGTGGTGTTGTCTATACACTCAAGGATGAGCTCCCGTGTGTCTGAACGAGTTTGTTGATTCTCCGTAATTGAAAGAAAAGGCTGAAGGAAGAGCCTCTGAAAGTTGAAGTCGGCAAGTTCGGGTTTCTCGAGAAATTTAAAGCTGAGCTGTCTGAGAGCATGGACAGCAAACATGCTGACCATGGCGTTATCATTACACCCAATTTTTATGAAGTGGCCAGCCATGAGTTCCCATATTTTTGCCCAACTCAATCGAGAACGGCTGTTCATGTTATAATCTGCAACTTCCACTAGTTTTTGCAAGGAGTAAACGCGAGGACCATCAACACCGTTGATAGGTTTTCGACTGGTTTCACCATTCGTTTTGTCATCAGAGGATTGAAGAGCGCGCCCTGCACCGCTGATAGTTTTCTTAGAGTCGCCTTCGATCTCTGAAACAGACACGAGAACGAGGCAGTCAATAAGATTCAGGATTCCAGCATCAGATAGTTTTGTGCTAGAACTAAATACTTTCTCTATGAGAACTTCGTTAATCGCTTCAAGAACCACAGTGGCGTTCATCTCCTCGGTCTCTCTTGATTCCTACAGAGAAAATGGTTTTGTTAGAAAATGCTTGATTAAGCTACAAGTAAGCATACTTGTATCAGATAGGGTACTTACCGAAGTCTGAGTTGTTGTGACACTTTGTGAATCGTTATTCAAAAAGTTATCATCTGAATCGACACCTGATGCAAAAAAAAGCAAACGACCAAGCTGAGAAATGCATTGAAGGATAGGCATCCAGCTTTCCCCGAGATTTTCTCCGTCCATGATCGCAATACTAAGTAATGTACGAATGCTTTCAATGTTTCTGGTCTTCAATTCTCTGATCGATCCCAAGGCAGTAAACTTTGCCAAAGAGTTGACAAAAGTGTTCTTGGCCAGTGTGGTCCTGGTGTGCGATGCGATACGGACAGCGTACACAAATCCGTTCAAGCAAAGTGCAATGCTACTGTCATCGTTCGCTTTTTCAAGGATCTGAGAGAGTGCCCCTAGAAGGGGTCCCCAGGTAATATCAAACATGGGTTTCACGACATCACTGGGATTGACTGAAGAAGTCATGTTTGTGTAGGATGACGATGAAGTAGCCTTTTGCTTCTTAAACAGCTTCTCTGTTGATTCAACAAGCTCCGCGCTTTCTTTCTTGAACTTTTTACGTCTTCGTTCTTCTGCGCCAGTAGTTGTACCAAAGATATCATTCATGCCATTCTCATCACGATTCGTTCGAAAGTTGCGTTCGTCTACATCCTCCTTTAACGTGATTGGACGGGCTTTGATGCTCCTGAAGATTTCCTTTAAAAATTCAACAGGTAAATCCGCGCCATCGACAGAGATTCCTTTGTTCATTTTGACAAAAGAATCTTCAGTCATCTTCTTTTCAGGTTTGATGTTTGGATTGTGCAAATCTGTTTGAAGCATAATCACAGCAAAAGCCAAAATAAAGGCTGTATCTGCTGATGGAAACACACCAGGGTTATGGAGAGTGAAGCGCTCAGCGAATTTCTCCATGACTCTATCAACCTGGAGAAGATGGAGCAAAATCATTTAGTGTCTATTGGAAGCGCTTCAACGGGAAAAGTAAGATGTTCAAAGTGTTCCTGAACTTACCTTCTGAGATTCACCAGGAAGACGAAAGCCCGACAAGAAAAGGCGGATGGCATCGTCAAACTTCAATCCAGTAAACTCAAGTCCATCAACATAATGGTGAAGCACACGTATATAGAATCCTAATCCGCCTTTCTCAGGATCAACATTTTCGCCTTTCACGAAACTTGCTTCGGGTTCTCTTCCAAAAATCTCTCCAATCTGTGTTTTATCCAACACTTCCTTGTGCTCGTTAAAGAAAGAGGCAATTTCCTTCGCATCCATTTGTAGTAGCCCGTTTTTTATGAAGAAAAGGAGACCCTGTTTTGCCGACAACTTAAATTTGACAATGCCAAGCTCAAATGTTTGCTGTGCTGCCCTCTTCTTGTCAAAAGCATCAACGATCTTTCCAGCCACGTCTTCAGCATCAGATGTGGAATTCTCTATATTTTTCATCTCTTCTGCAGTGACAGGCACATCGTCCACCGATGGTTTCTGCTTTCGAAATGCATTGTCCATCTCTGATTTCACGGCCATTCCTACATCAAGTTGAAGACTGCCCCTCACTTTGGATCTTTCTTCATCTGGGACATCATCTCCTCCTGGTAAGTCCAATGCTTTCAAGAATCCCTGAAGGATTACAACGAGAACTTCTAAACCAGCTACACTTAGTGCAAATTTCTCATTGACAGGTTTTGTTTTATTTGTCGGCGTTGGAGCAGAAGTTCTCCCCCTAACACTCAAGGAAGTCAGATGGTAAACAATCGTTTTGTATAAGTTCACGGCGTCAAAGTCACAATCATAGTTTAGAAAGATAGATGTAAGAATCATAGGATCGACACACAAAGCTCTCAAGGCCTCCAATACAAGACTCTTTCGTTCGAATGGACAGTTTGGTGATTCTAGGACAGGCAAGAAGACGTTCGCAATGAACACCTCAATTTCCGACTTCATGTGATTCTTGAACTTGTAAACCTTTGATTGAAAGGAAATAATACAATTGTTGGTGATATTGGACTTATTGGCAAGAGATGATGCACACCGTGGAGCAAAGAAAACGAGAACATGACAATGCATTCTTTACTCACCAGTAACAAAAATACCTTCAAACTCAAATGTGCAACTGCAGTGTTACTCGAAACACAATTTTTCAAGAGACTGACGCACAAGAAATTTTGCACTGCGTAAATAAACTTCTCTCCCTCTCGGAATGCCGGTCCGCAGTGCTCAAAGACACAAAGAATCAATTCCAGGGATAAAATCTTTGTGGCCGTTGCCATGGGGTCACTAGGAGCTTTGGATCCAGTGAACACTCTCAAGTTTCCTGCTGCTGATGAGGTTGTGGAAATCTGATCATCCACATCCTCCGGGAGTGTCTTTGCACTTAATTTGCACAATGCACGAAACAGAAGGTAACTATCAGTGTGAAACATCGACGCAAAGCGATGGTTGTTATCCCCATCTTCCACGTCTAAATTGACATTGGGCATCTCAAAACTTTCATCCACATCACCGCTTTCGTTATCTACCTTGATCATGGCATCGTAAGATTCCATTCTCAGGAATACACTACGTAGCATATCCAACAAAACCGACCGACTCGTTTGTTTCACTTCATCATGTCTCGTAATGAGATAAATGTGAAAAACCGTGCGCACCGATTTCAGCATCCCAGCCTCGTGAACCGAACAGACTGGTGATGTCATGAGTGACAGTAAGGCCTTGGTCATGGCGGACTGTACCGAATCGGATGGATTTTCTGCACATGTACAGATACAATTGATGAGACGCATGACGTCCGATGTGGAGGCATTTTGCCTATCGCCATCACTGCTAATACTGTCGCTTTCATCTAGCTCCTCTACTTTCTTTTTGGCCGTGGATCCCACAACATAACGATTCGAAATGAGCAAACCGATGCATTCCAGTGCGATTTCAATCATTTTAGCGGTGGCAGCAGGATGAGTGATAGTGGTACAATAACAGTCTATGGCAAATTTGACTTCTTGGCGAATCTCCATTTGGTCTTTGGGTGACTCTTCATTATCTTCTTCCGATTCTTGCTGGATTTCTGTGTCATCGTCATCTATATCCAATTCATCAAATCTGCCCTCAATCCGGGCTTCAAATTCGGCGTTTTCATTAGCCTCTTCCTCCTCCTCTGTGGTGACGCTTGCAATCCCGATATTAACATTGTCCTCTTCCTCTCCATTCTCTGTGGTTGCATCCTCGGTGCTGCGGCCTTTTCCTACCTCGCTTCCACTTTTCGAGACATCCTCCTCCAAGTCAATAGAAGTATTAGCTTGGGAGATATCCAAATCTTGGTCAATGTCATTGCCATCATCTTGTGCGGTTTTAGGGGGTGGCCACGTGATATCTTTGAATTTGTTGAGGTATTCAATGGCATACCCACATTTTTGGCTTACTTCCTGCAATTCAATACATCCAGCATGATGAATGATAAGTTAAAGTGCAGACAAGAAAAAGTTGAGTTGTGGAAATAATAATGACAAGATTCCAAATGCACATGTACAGTACACAACGCATGAATAAATCATTTGGAGGACACACACGTATTGTTCATAAACATGAAACGCGACAAAGTGACACCCACCTTTAACCTATTCCTCCTGAATCCAATCTCCTTTTGAATTTTACCAGTGTTTTTGACAATCAAAGATATTGTCGCAGCATGTTGGGCTTGTTGCTGCGCCTTGAAGTCAATCTGAGGCCGTTTCGGCGATTTTGGCATTTCTGCCGAGTGCTTGTTCTTTCCCATTGCAATTGCTACTGTTGTGCCGTGGATAGTCCCGTATGGATGCTAGTTAATGTATGGTCCTGCTGCCGGATGCACTCAATGGCGCGATAGTTTTTCGAAATCACACAGAGAGCCTCTAATATAGTCAGTGTCAGTACTCCACAAGAGTTCGGGACTGTTCTTTTGGAATGATTATCTTCTTCACAGGAATGTAATTTTGTCACCAGCCGAGCAGGTTCTCTATTCGCAATCAACTACAGGTGCAATTGATGGCGATCCAAGGTTGCACTACAAACAGTAGATGTATGAAAATCAGTGATGGTTCTTCAATTGATGGCCCAAAGTCACAAAGGATCATTGAGATGGAGGTGAAATAAAATGCTCATGTGCGATGCGGTAGATCTACAAGTTAGTAATGATTTTTTTTAGTTGTTGAGCGATTTCGTAAAAAGTAACTCTACTCTTTCCTTTCTCTTTCCTTTCTTTTTTATTTCGACCGATTTGATATTATTAAATATCCCTGACTGATAGATAATCCAGGTGTAATCTGAAATCTTCAAACAACGTCACAAACCTTCAATTTATTTTGCACTCCACAAACATCGAAGGTTGAAGGACGCAACGAAGGACGAAGGTTGAACCTCTGATCATCATCAAACACCCACCATCATACCAAACGAACGATTGGAACACTGTTCATCTATCTACAAAGTTTATTAGAAAGCTGATAGTACTCCACTGAAATTTCATTTCTTCAAAATTCTGACCTTTTCGTTCCTCATCAAAACTTGACCATGAAATTGTCACCAATAGCACTATCACTGACGCTAACCACACTCACACTCGCATGTGCGAATGCATCCCCCCAAACACAAATCAAAGACCTTTCCAAAACCATCATCAACAAAACCCGCCAATCCCTCAACTTCTCCAACCTATTCGGATCCCCCACCTCCCTCCCCGCCTACGAACGCATAGCATCCCAACCAGTCTTTAGTGTAACCACACCCTGGGGATCGCCCTACCTCCTCTATGAACGCGCCGATCGCACAGAATCAGAACTCGAATTCGACCAAGAGGATGCAGAGGCAGGAAAGGGTAGGCAGGATAATACCAAACAGGTAGCCCTGTATTTCATGGACGAGGAGGATGCCATGCGTCTCCGTGATGAGATGCTTCAGATGGATCAGATGAAGGGGGCTGATATGCGCATCACTGCGTTTTCCCTTGGTAAAGCTGTTGCGCAATCGAGTAGTCTTCACAAGGGTCTTATGACGGGTCAGCCTATTGATGATCATTCTGGAAAGATGAAGGGACCGGATGCTGGGGGAGTATTGAGGTATAAGATTGTGCCGCCAAAGAGGGAGCTTTTTTATGCTGCGAGGTGTAAGGGAAGGGAGAGAGTTGGGCTTTGGGGGCAGAATGCCGAGGATGATGCTAGGTTAATGATGCAGAGTCTTCCCGTGATTGGAGGAACCCTTGCTAATTTGAGAAAGAATGCTATTGAGAAGAGGAGAAGGGAGAAGAGAAATGCTAAATTGGGTGCTGAAGCTCAAACTCAAGGTGTTGCGGATGGTGTTGATCCGATTAAAAACGAATACAAGCATATGGAGGGATTTGTTGGTGTTCCCGTCTTTCATTGTCCAGAGATGAAAAAGTATAATAAGGTCAAGGGACTCCTCAGAAATGAACGAAAAAAACAAACTCCTCTGTACTTTTCATATGAAGACTTGGTATCTTCCTATGAAGCAATGAGGAAGAAGTCGAAGGATCCTAGTTCTATTCCTGAAACTCCAGATGTGGAGATATACAACCTAATGGACGTTGTCACAAGTATTGATCGTGAGCAATGGAGGGTAAAGCGTGCTATGCAATTGAGAGTTGCTGGATTTTTTGGCAAAGTCCCAGTCCTCAACAAGATTACGGGCCAGGATGGGTTTGGTTCCTCTGGGAGTGAAAAGAGCAAGATATCAAGTGGACTTGAACAGGTCGTCTTTGTGCCAAATAGCAAAGGCACTAACTTTAAGGAGGGTGTCTCAAGGACTGGAAATTCTCAGACAAAATTAAGACCTATGAGGCCCTGGGGGAAGGATATGATGTAATGAATTCGAGATATGACACTGAAAATGAAACAATATTTTTAAAACCAGGTTTATCGTATGAGTAGTAAGTTTTTCGGAAGCAGAATATCGTAGACCCTGCATCATGTAAACATGTATTTCCTTGCGATATTATTGTAGAATAGAAAGATTGATATTTTTGTTTCTATCGAATTCTATTATTTTAATGTTTACGACTCTAACAGTTTGAAAGTTTGTATTTACAGTGTATTTACAATGATTTTTCATTTCCTATGCTTCACCAGCGGGAGAATTTCCATGTTTGGTTTCGCGCTTCTCATTGAGCTCATCAACCTTAGTCTGGTCAGCTCCGACGATATTGTAGGCGCTTCCCTTGTGGTGGGAGATATCAAGTCCGACCTCCTCCTCGAGAGGATCGACACGGAACATTCCTAGCATATTGAGGACCAAGAAAAATGGGGTCATGACTCCCATAGTCCTATTATTGCATTTGGGGAGAATACATGAGTGTGCGAAATATTTTGGCAATTGTTGTATTTTTAGCAAAACTGACTTACCAAGTAATAATGAACATGATTCCAGCAAGCTCCATAGACAAAAGTCTTGCATTGTCATAAAAGAGACCTGCGTTGCGGGCAATTTCCTCTCCATCAGGGCCAACAATGAGGCCATATGCATTCAAAATGTGACGAGGTGAAGCAAAGAGACCAGTCGCAACACATCCCCACATACCATTGAAGAAGTGTACAGGAATAGCATCGACAGCATCGTCAATCTTCAACATAACAAGAAGCTTGGAAGCAAGGACGTAGATGATTCCAGAAATAGCTCCAATGAGAAGTGCAGCCCAGGGTTCGACAACCGAACAACCAGCAGTGATTCCAACAAGTCCTCCAAGGCATCCATTCATTGCCATGGTAAGGTCGTACTCAGCTTCTCCGTCAGCAAAAAATCCAAGAATGGTATCGAAAAATAGAGCTGAAACTGCACCAGCAGATGCAGAAAGGGTAGTGGTTACAGCGCAAAGAGCGAGAACATCACCGTAACCAACAACAGCAAGGGTGGAGCCAGGGTTGAATCCGTACCATCCAAACCAAAGAATGAAAGTTCCGAGGACTTGGAGAGCAACTGAGTGAGGCGGGATATCAGCGGGCTTGTCAAGCACATTACCTTCTGCGTCGTAGAAACGTCCAATACGGGGCCCAAGGACAATAGCAGCAACAAGAGCGGTGGCACCTCCAGTCATGTGTACAACTCCAGATCCAGCGAAATCGAGCATTCCTCCGTAGTAAGCATCCACATTGAAGGCACTGAGGAACCCATTTGAGTTCCAAATAGCGTGCACTACAGCAGGGTATACAAATCCAGTGAGGAAAAGAGAGTAACAGAGGTAAGCGGACATCTTGCACCTCTCAGCTACAGTTCCAGCAACGATGGTTGCAGCAGTTGCAGCAAAAGTAAACTGGAAAAAGAAGGAAATGTAATCAGTGCTGTTATTCAAGAGGTACTCGTCTCCGGTTGTTCCAAAGAACTTTCCTCCCCCCCCATAGGCGAGAGCGTATCCAACGGTGAAGAATCCAATTGCTCCTCCACAAGCTAAAAGAAATCGATAGAAAAAGGCATAAACATGTTAGCACTTATATTACGTTGGTACAACGTGCGTAAATGTAACGTCATCCTATCCCCCTACTCACCATCAAGAAGGTTCTTCAGCATAATGTTCTTCACATTCTTTGCACGAATGGATCCAGCACATAGCATGGCGAAACCACACTGCATGAGGAAAATCATGGCTCCGCAAATAAGGGAGTAGAACTTGTTGAGATCATCCTGTGTGAAGCATAAACAGCTGCGTTGAGTATTTTGAATGAATAACGTTGAATATTAAAAGTACCAAGACCATTGATGCGACGCATGTTCAATATCGCATATATAGAGCGTAGCTAACACGAGCCCTGAATGATCGTTGCACGGAAAGAACAAACCCATGAGAACAAAACAAGTATGCTACAGCGGCAACAGTGTCATGGAAGCTGGTGTACACCTTTTCAACTGTTATACAACTGGCGGACAGAGAGGAGAGAGAGAGGACTTACTTCCATCGCCATATTTGTTGAATATTTTTGTTGTTCAGGTTTGAGCTTTGATTTCCAAAATTTTGTGTGAATGTGAGTTTGATGTGTCACTACGGACCAACAAGAGTAAGTCCAAAAGGGGAGTTGGGCCAGGTAGACGGCGTCATAAAAGTTAAAAAGTTGTGAGTAGTGGGGTTGTCAAGCTTCAAGGGCTATTATAATGATCGAACATTACGTACTAAGTACGGACAGTACTTAAGCCTCGACAAGAGGCCAAATTCCATTTTTTTAAATATTACACTATCTCAGACTACTGTACATACCGTACGTATCATGCCTGTACACTGTACCTGGTACACTATGGACAAACAAAAACCTTGCATGTTAAAGGGGTTGATTAGTCTCAACCCCCTAATGTTTACCCCCTCTTCAACTTCGATATTTAAACAATCTAGGGGCAGAGGGTGTGATAACAGGGGGTTGGGTCTTATTAGCCCCTTCAACATGCAAGTTTTTTGTTTGTCCCAAATAAAATAAGTCACGGATTTCATTGATTCGAAAACCTGCCCCCCCCCCGTGCGTTTCTTTCGTTCGAGAAGCACAAGTAAAAAAGATCCATGAAATTGGCAACGGCCCAGTCGAGCGAGTCAGGCACATAACCTATTTGAAAACTTCATTTCTCTCTTTCTTTCTCTCATTCCTTTCTGAATTTGTCCAAGACGCACTGATCTCAATCAATCTGGCTGGCAGGAGGACCGACACGCAAAAACAAAGAATTCAACAATCAACAACCACGTTGAGAATCAATTGTTACTTTGTTCCAAAAGGAAAAGCCATTCCCCATATTCCATTTGAATAATCACCTTGAATTCTTAATAAACTCTACAAGTTCATGTCTCTGCTCCAAAAGTCAATAATAGCGAGTATGCTGCTCATACTACGACAGACCTTAACATCCCATGCCTTCAATATAAAAGGATCTGTAAGATGGCGTCACCCCCACTCACACTCGTATCTACTAAACAAGAAACACACACGTACAGCTCCTGTTAACGCCATTGAATCACGCGAACTTCGTTTCTACGGTTCGTCCCTCGTGCTTGAAAATGATGCATCTCGTGTCCATGAAGATGGGGTGTTAACCGGAATGAGATCTGAAGAAAAGTCAATGGATATTGGTTCTTCGCCAAATATGTTCTCCTTGGTTAATAATTTAGGGGTATCAGGGACTTCAATGAAACTTGAATCTGGAACTGGATCTGAAAAAAGAGAAAAGAAACTAGATGATCCGTTGTCAAATCTTCTCGCCTTGGTGAATGGACGGAACAATAATAATCGGTCAAATGGAATTGAAGGTGAAAACAAGAATGGCTTTAGAATCAATTTAACCGATGAAGAGGAGATGCTCTTCAATCTCTTGACAGAAGTAATTCATGAATCAAAGACTACATCGACGCTCCGTGTAGCTGGTGGATGGGTGCGTGATAAGCTACTTGCTACAGAAGAATTCAAGAGAGGAAACATGGATGGGGATGGTAGTGTAGATCGTCTCACGTCCAAGTTCAAAGGACCAAGTAGTGGAGCAAGTAGTGGAAGGCAGGGTTCAAAATTGATTGGAGTTAGGGATACGTCTACGCCTCAGAGCTTGGTGGATACAGATGGTGTACCTGTGGACATTGACATTGCGCTAGATGATATGCTGGGACGAGAAT
>Ga0115005_10003169_pt1 | contig 13123 bp, 10 predicted proteins | sample ArcOceMetagenome_FD_87163 | JGI IMG/M metagenome (GOLD analysis project Ga0115005, IMG submission 87163) | Marine eukaryotic phytoplankton communities from Arctic Ocean - Arctic Ocean - Greenland ARC118M Metagenome | ecosystem: Environmental > Aquatic > Marine > Oceanic | place: Arctic Ocean... | reverse complement strand
GGGGGAGGAGGAGGAGGAGACATTACAGAGGTAAGTTTATATGTCACCATTGATGAGAGGTCCACCTGACATGGAGGCTCAAGCAATCTCATATTTTCTGGCTGTGTTTCATGGCATTTTCAGGTAATCGTCGTCGTGGTCGTGGTCGAGGTCGCCATCGTCGTGGTCGTGGTCGCCATCGTCGCAGAAACAGAAACAATTACTGAGGAGAAAGATGGAACTAAAGATGATAAAGTTGAGATCTTTCCAAACCGAGCGATTCATTCATTCTTTTATATGAGACCTTCTACTATACCAAAGAAACTGCTGACGCTCAAAGGCTGCCCCATGGTATACAGTTTTCATTGTTATTCATAATTAATTACATAATACTCCTTCTATTGAATATTATCTACGCGTCCTACGACCACCCTTTCTACTTTTTCCAGCACTTTCACGCCTACCTCCGCCGCCCTTGCCCATCCGTGCAATTGCTGCCAATGCCATTTTATCGGGAACAGGTTTAATGTCCACATAATACCCAACGCCCCGTGATCCCATTTTAAATACAAAACTCTTCTTTGAACCCTTGTATTTTTTGGACGAGATAAAGGTTTTGGACGACCCTTCCTCGTCGGACTTCTTTTTCTTGGAAGACTTTGGTGTCTCTGCTGCTACATCCTCTTTTTCCTTCGACTTTTTCTTTTTTGATGATTTGGGAGTAGCTTTTACAACCTCCTTCTCCTCTACAGAATCGGAATTTGTCTTCTTTTTCTTTTTAGATGGTGTCGTAGCCTCTGAAGCCTCACCATCATGTTTATTCTTCTTCTTCAGAGCTTTCACCAGAGGGGACTTGGCAGCCAACTCCTTCTTTTGCTTCTTGGACCTTGTAGCCTCCTCATCAGCAAGCTCTACAACCTCCTTCTCCTCTACAGAATCGGAATTTGTCTTCTTTTTCTTTTTAGATGGTGTCGTAGCCTCTGCAGCCTTACCGTCATGTTTATTCTTCTTCTGTGTCTTCTTCAGAGCCTTCACCAGAGGGGACTTGGCAGCCAACTCCTTCTTTTGCTTCTTGGTCCTTGCAGACTCCTCCTCAGCAAGCTCTGCTTCCTCCTCCTCTTCTTCACGAGCACGCTTCTTCTCCTCCGCGGTAGAACTAGCATCAACCTTGGCCATCCTCGCAATCTCCTCCAACTCCTCTCTCGTCTTATTATAAACAGGCAAAGCAACACTCTGACTAGTCTTGACATTCACCGCACTAACGTTTGACCACTTTCTAGGAATGTGTTTTACAGCATTTGCCAGAATAGCTTCCACATTCTCCACGAGGTACTCAAGAGACATGGCCGTATTCCCCGCCTTGATCGAAACGCATGTCCCAGGACTAATGAACATATAACTACTCTTCAAACACCTCTGAATCGCGAAAGGAAGCGCCTCCTTCCTTGTCAATTTCAGTGGAATGGGTTGTTTCTTCTCTTGGAAGAAATTCTTGCCGAGGGCTTTTCCCAGCATGGGCAAAATTCGATCATCGGCGAGAAACAAATCGTACCGTTTGAGGAGCTCACGTCTATCCTTGTACTGGGTATACTTTTTTCGGAGGGATGTGAGAGTCAATACCTTCTTAATGCAGGATGTGTGCGAGGGGAATTGTTCGAGGAGTTCCTTGACCCACTGTTTGGATTCGTCCTTGACAATGAGGCATACTTCCACCTCATCGAGTCCGTCTTGGTTTTGGTCCTTGTCTTCAGAGGTTTGGAGGACTTTGTGGAGGGGATGGGGGATTTCGACGCGAATGGGACGAGCTGAGGTTTTTTCTGGGATGCGGGCTAGGGTGAATTGTACTTGGACGGGAAGATCATTTCCGAGGAGGGCAGATTTTGAATCGGATTCGTTGTGGTGCTTGAGGAGCGCTTTGATGGCGTTGTTTAGGAGTTCTGAATTTACCATTTGGGTTGGTTTTTTGGTGGTTGATTTGGCAACCATTTTGAGCAGTTTTGTATTTTGTCTGGTGAACTTTGGACTGTAGAATCGCAGTAATAGCAGTTGAATTACAATTTATCTAGATGAATGCTTTTAGGAAGTTGTGAGAGAACAAAGCTCTTTGAATTTGTACAGAACAAAATTTGGAGCGAAGAAATCGGTGGATGAGAGAAGCTATGAGAGAAGATTCTAATCCGTCAGGGATAGTCGAAAAGGGACAGACGATTGGAGACCACCGACACATTACACACACAAGACAAACAATTCACTTACTACTACACGGTACCTTGCTTGTGTTGGATTTATCTTCTATCTCCGCTGCCTGCACGAAATCATCAGGAGAGCGCTGCCTTCCAACTAACCACACAGGATAACAGCATTTGACAAAGTGAACCAATCTGGCGGTCATTTGTATTTCTCGCAAAGCTGCAGTACATTGAATATACATACAGTAACATTATACAAAACCGGCTCCGATCCAAGGAAGATCTTCATTCCATCCATCATTGAATAAGATCGACTCTCACGCAGTACTTGTAATTGAAGTCAACTATTCATCATGTCAAACGTCACATTGACAGAAGTACCACTCATTACCCAGGAACACAGCAAACAAGCCAAGCGCTTCACCATTCAAAACGATTTATCTATTACACAATGCAGTGATGACCATGATAAAGATGCAAAATCAAAGCAGGAATCCTTTTGGAACGGAAACGAGGATGAATGGAAGGATCGCGTACACGGTTGTGCCGCAATACTCTTGGTGAAGAAGACCCAGACTCTTATCCGCACCGCTGCTTGCGTGGAAGAACCTTATGTTCTTTCCATTGCCAAAATGAATATGAACGGAAATGGAAATGGAAACGGACACGAATCAGAGTCTCCACTATCATGCATCGAAATTGATTTGTCGCATCTGGACGCAAGCATTATGGGAACCATCATCAAGACCATGGTTTTTCGAAGAGACTTGCTGACGGACGACGACGAAGAACACGATGGAATCGCAATGGACACGACGGAAAGCGTCCCCGTCATCGAAATCATGCTCGTTGATTCAGAGGCCAACATTCTATCCATCCCATTAGACTCACACACCCTTCAACCCCTCCCGAGCGCTACACACACATGCACCATTTCCATCCTCTCCACGCAAAACATCCACCCGCACACCCGCTACACACTCACATCCACCCAAATTGTCCCGCTAGACTCCAACCGTCTGGTGATTGCCATCACGCCCTTTGTACTCTGTCTCAACCTCACCACTCAGAGAGTAGCCTCGTGGTCGAAGGAATCGTGCCATTACAATCGTCGTAAATCTCTTAGTGGAGTTTTCAAATCCGCCAAGGGGATACTAGTCGGCAGATCCAACGATGCCGAGGAGGAATTTATGGATGATCTCGATCGTGCCAGTATTATGGCGAGTACAGCTGCATTATGTGTTTTTGACAAGGTGGATGAGTATACTGGAGTAGATATCAGTGCCAAGGTCGTTTGTTCCCTCCATTCGGATGGAACGGTGAGGATGTGGACTTGTGCATTGTCAAGTCAGCAGTTTACCTACCCGAAAAAAATGAGGGTTTTGTACGGGGTGGACGCTGTGAATGGTGGAAATGATATGCCATTGCCTCATTTGTGGAGTTCGTCGAGTGATTCTCTTTTGATTAATGGGCATTCGTATATTGGGAATGGGAATGGTGGTAGTGTTGAGTTTGTGGTGGCAGTTGGAATTCGTGTTGCAGAGAATGTGGGTGTAGATAGGACGTCAAGTCCGTTTCATTTGACAGCTCTCAGTGGTGAATTTACTGCTTCGGTGGACTCGGTGGAAACGACTACGATGGTGATTCCAAAGGAGGTGGATTCTATGAAAGCCATGGACTTTGTTCGATTGGATGTCAATACCGGGACATGGGAACTGCGTGCTCTATACAGCAGTATTCCAGAGCGGAATTTGAACGAATCTGGGTTTTTGTATGCCTCTTTTTCACATGCTCCACCTCGAAAGGCAATGGTTGCGGTGTACAAATCACAATCGTCGGAACCTCTTTTTGTAAAGTCTTCCAATACGTTTGAGACATTTGTAGAGGATGAACGCGAAAAGATTATTTATGAATCCAATTTGATGTCTAGGAATGAATTTCTGTTAGGCGAAAAAGGTGAAGATGAAGACATTAGTGTCACGCTGCGCCGAATAGATGGGTGGTACTTGCAACGCATGTTTAGATCAGGGTCAGTTCAAACTGTGGGTTTGGATAAGGCAACCGATGGAACTATCCGAAGGGCGCTACGGCAAGTTGTTCCTCCCCTCTGTATTGATGATAATTTCCAGAGAGATATTAGTGGAAGCAGTATTGAAGTTGAAACTTTGGTTATCATTAACAAGTGGGCAAAGTTTGACGAAACACGGTCGAGTGTTGATGGTAGGAGGCGTGCACCAAGTCAGGTGTCGGCAGGAAGCTCTGCCAGGGATATGGCACCAACTTCGTCTGTTTACAGTGAATTTTACAATGCAAGTGCTCAGCGAAGCCAAACACCCGAAATCAGGGAAGACAGCGACGATGAAATGGAAAGTGCAGAAACGAGCGTTGGTGAGAGAAAAATTCAGCAGAATCACAGCAGGTGGAAGAAACTGCTTCTTGCTGTTAATTATGAGGAGACAAAACTGCTGTCTCCAATTGGATTCTCGGTTATGCAACCTTCTACATCGAATCTTGTCTTGAGACCCGGGATAACATCTACATTGGTTTTGCAGGAGGCTGCCGGAGGAAGTGCACGCAGTGATAAGCTTGACTCGATCATGATTTCAATGCTTGAACGCATAGAAAATGCGGAAGCCTCCAATAACCGGGAGATTCTTTCATGGCTCGAATCCAGAGTCTGGCAAACTATATCCAAAGCGAAATTACTGTATATGGATGATGCGAATGCTTTGATTTTCCATGTGAATGATGCAATATCAAACTTAGCTGTGGATGGATGGGACCGAGTTTACTCAAAATTGTTGATCATATTGAACACCATGTCCCAGGAAGAAGTCAAAGCCTGGCTTTCGACACCTCTGCCCTCGTGTCTCCTTTCCGAACCGCCGGTTGTTGGAGGAGGCACGGGGTTTAGTGTTGAGAAATCTCGAACAGGTGCTGCTTCCGTGATCATCCCCAACGCGTCAAGGTTGTCGAAACAATACATTGCGGGATGCCAACGTTTGGCCCTAGCTAGATATATTTGCATTAATGGGATTGAAGCGAACGGGAACGCTTTGTTTAATGCTGAACAGGAAAGGGTATCACTCGTCGCATATTTACATACTGTTGCAACATCGTGGACCTGTGCACAAATTCTCAGTTCTACATCCAAATATGAAGATGGTCCAGAGGCCCCTCCTGTGTTTGCAAAACGACTCCGGACCTCTTCGTTTTCAAAAGATCCAAAGAAAATTTCGATGCTGTCTATGTATTTGTCGAGAATCCTTAAATCACATGATTCATCTCCCATTCCAGTTTCGATCGTACCATCAATCATTAGTTTATCTAGTGCATTTGTTCGGGTTGCAATTGAAACGAGTGAAGAGATATACCCGGAGTTAGCAATTGTTCCGCAGGACTTTCCTGAAGATGCTGCTAGAATTTCTCTCCGGTTGTTGTCTCCCCTTGTTGCATTTCCTGATAATGATCCCAGCAGCAAGAACAGGAACATAAAGGCAGCTGATTGCCTCTTGTCCGAAGTTTTTGCTCTTTGTAAGACGAACAATTTGAGTCTCCAAAAGTCGACAGAAGCACTAGAACACGCTTCGATATTACTGAAAAGTGTTCCTAGCGTCATATCAGATCCGGGTTCTATGGGCATTTTCTTGGAGACACTAGGGAACCTACCCAACCACTGGAGTGCTGAGTCCAGTGAAGTTTATGACAATGCTGTCATCGAAACGATACAACATATCTTTGGTGCATCGTCAGTAACTGTGAACAGCGATGATATTTTGATTCTGTCCAGAATGGAACAAATGAAAAAATTGGTACTGCCTTGGGTTGTCGTTTCGAAAGAGAAGAAAATCAACACAATACAGATGATTTCTGAAAGTCTTGGTCAAATTACTGAAGATCCATCAAAAGTTCTGTGTCATGCCGCGAGTGTGATGCTGGCTGTATCAAAACTTGTTGAAAGAGTGCAGGTGTTAGAAAAGCATGGTGCAATGCTGAATTTCCCAACGCTTCGGGGGTCTTTCGCTAAGGTCTTGATCTCTGCCGTCAATGATGTCATCGAGACTGTTCAAAACCACGCCAATCCCCAGGACTATATCCATATTGTAGAATATCCAGCTCTGTGGTCCGCTCTATTCCGCAATGCGCTGCAGGGGCATTGTTGGGAGGATGCATTTGAAGCATGCTTGTCAAACCCAATAAAAGAAAGACAAATCACAAATTTTCAGAGACTTGTTATAGCCATGACTGATGCTGGTGCGCTGGGCGTGTTGCTCGATAAGATGATCTTCTTTATCGTAAATGGGCATGATTCCAATTCCGATATGGACTTGTATGAATTGGCAACGGAAACTCTTGTTGAAGCATCTCAACGCGCAAGTACACAGCATTTTGGCGATTCTTCGGTGGCTGCAGTTGATTACAGAGGATGTCTCTATGCATTGCATGCAGCCTATGGAAACTGGAGAAGAAGCTGTCAAGCAATTGACTTCCTTGGGGCGCTAACATTGCGTCGTATTCCTGTTCCAGATGATGCAGGTGACGATTCCATATCTTCAACGCCAATGGAAAAGGAAGTCAATGATGGAATCATGGATGAGTTGGTTCTTTCGGCTGTCTCTGCCGCGCAACTAATTCAGTTGGTAGACAATCCTAGTCTTCGTTATATCGTAAGTGGTGAGCTTGCGGCATCTCCAGCTGTTATTGAGGTCGATCTTGCAGAAGACGATAGGACACGGGAAGGCAGGTCTCCTGATCTCGCCATGGATGTTGAAGACGGAAGTGCTAGCCGCAGTTCAAGGCTTTATTCACACAAGGATCTCCTTCTCCGTGCAAAGAGACTAATTGCGCTTCAAACGCTTCAAAGAGATGCGTTTTCGCCAGAAAATATACTTGGTATCTTGAATGCGTCGGACACTTCAATCATAGATGCTCTTCCTCGGCTGGGGTATTATGACCATGCCATTGCTTTCTCCCATTGCAAGCAGGAAAATAAAAAGGGTACTAAACCACGTGGGCGTGATGTCTTTGTAGATGCTGTGAGCCATATGCTTTGCAAATGCCTAGCACCAGTTGCGACATCACTGTCTAGGTCCCTGGTCGATGATGTTGACATTGAATCAGAGGGTAATATCAAATCCAGGCCTACAATGCATCAGCTTCGATTACTTAGTGGTGATGGACGGCTATCTCGTTCTCGGGATTCTTGGCAGGAAGGAGAGGCTACTGCAATGGTAGAAAGGGGTGCGTCTGCTCTGGAGCTTCTCCGACTTTACACTGAAACCTATGCTGCAGAAGATAATACAATTGCTCTTGACGTGGCAAAAACTCTACTTGATCTAGATGATGGCAGAGCAGCACTTCCGGTCTGGTTGACTAATCTGATCATAGGAAGGAGCGCATCTGACAATAATGGGCTCTTTGCAAAGAATGGTGGAAATCCTACAGCTCTTTTGAATCTTTACATCAAGAATGGTTTATATATTGAAGCGTGCAGCCTTGTTAGTACCGTTTTACTTGGGGAAGAAAGTGAAAGACAAAAGGCGGCAACATCGCGCTTGCCAGAGAAAGGAAATATTGATTTTGTACCATACGAAGCTATCGATAATCTGTGGAACTTGATCGAGACAGGTCTTAAAACTTCCATTGATCCGATTCAAAAGGGAAAGCTTCTGAAAGCACGGAATGTAATGGAAATCTCTCTTGAGAAACACTTCCAACTCATGCAAGTCAGTGAACAGGGCATGTTGAGTGCAAGGGCACTCAACAGCAGGTAAAAATGTTCGTAGAGGATCATAAAAGATTGCTAAAAGTACATCACTATCTTATGTCAATTTAGTAAATCCACCTTTTAAAGTTTTATTATGAGTGAGGAGCGTTCCACACTGATTGAAGTCTTTGTGGTGCTGTTCCATCAAGGAGGCTGCCATTTTCCACGTTGGGGAAGTGTTCGCTCAATGTTTTCACTTCATTTGAGCGCACCCGCCGCGTGATGTCGTCACTACTCACATGATCTATGGACGTATTTCCCATGGCACCAATGATTTCAACTGCACTTTTCACCGTAAGCCTTTGATAATTGTAAACACGCGCAGATTTTTCATCAGGGACTAAGCCATGCATTAGTTCCTTATCCGTTGTTGCAATACCAGTTGGACATTTGTTTGTATTGCATTTGAGTGCCTGGATACAGCCAAGGCTCATCATAAAACCTCGAGCGGAGTTGGTAACATCAGCACCCAGGGCAAGGTTTTTTACTATCGAGAACCCAGATATGATTCGCCCAGAAGCAATGATCTTTACCTTTTCCCTCAGTCCAGCCCCGACAAGCATGTTTCGCACCAGAACTAATCCTTCTTCAAGCGGCACGCCAATATTATTCGAAAACTCGGGAGGGGCTGCACCTGTACCTCCCTCAGCGCCGTCGATTGTAATGAAATCTGGGCCGGTTCCACTCTCGTAGATAGCTTTGCACAATGCTGCAACCTCCCCAGGCTTTCCGACACACATTTTAATTCCAATAGGGAGACCTCCACTCGATTCACGTAAAAGAGAAATAAACCCAAGGAGCTGATGAGGCGAATTAAAAGCAGAATGAGACGATGGCGAAATGCAGTCAGACTCGGCTGGAAATGGCAACTTCCTAGCATCTGCAATTTCCTTTGTGATTTTTGACTTCGGTAATAGACCTCCTTTTCCTGGCTTTGCACCTTGACTCAATTTGATTTCAATCATTTTTACCTGCCCATTAGTTTCGTCAATCGTATCTTGAAAGCATGTTTGGTCGAACATTCTCTTCTCGTCTCCAGTCCCACATCCAAAATATCCTGTTCCAATATTCCAAACCAAATCTCCACCATTCTGTCTATGATATTTCGATACGCCACCTTCGCCTGTATTATGGCTGAAATTACCAAACTTTGCCCCCTGATTCAATGCCAATATTGCATTCTCTGATATTGCTCCATAACTCATGGCTGATACATTCAAAATGCTTGACGAGTAAGGCTTCTTACATCCCCACTCTGCTGAGCCTATGGTATGCCGTGCGCTCTCCGGTGCAATATTCTGTGGCCACATAGAATGACATGCCCATGTCGAATTAATGTCATACAAATTGAGTCTAGTTCCAAAGGCTATGGTATCATTAACATTTTTAGATCGTTGATATACCTGCGCTCTATGCAACCTATCAAATGGGGCCCCATCCTTATCTGATTCGACAAAATATTGTCTCAATTCTGGCCTGATTGTTTCAAGAATATATCGAAGATTTCCAATGACGGGATAGTTTCGTCGCACCGAGTGGCTCGTTTGTTGCATGTCAGCTTCACCAATTTTGAAATATGCTGCAGTCCCTGCTGTAAGAATGGCAGCAGGGAGAGAGGAGGTGGAGAGTAGTGTGTCACAGGTTAGAGCCGTTGCACCAGCGACAAATGTACTTGATGCTGCAAGACCTTTTTATGAGAAAGAAGATATTCATTCATGAGAATAAAAGTTGGTATGCATACTACACGTACACTACACAGCACTGAAGGTGCACCAGTATTCATCTTTTGTTTCCTTCTTACCATATCCAACTTTCCTATAGACCTTACGGTTCCATCCCTCAATAAAATCTGGAAAAGTGTGCCCTACATACGAATTGACCCACCATTTGCTCGTCCGGATGTCATCCTCATTGTCCTTCTTCCTTGGTGATGGAGAAACCGAGAAGAACCGGGGACAAATTGTAGATGGAATGCTCTTCTTGTGGACCAAATGGGGTTTCGATCGTCTGAAAGCAAACGATGTCATCATGCAGGGCTTCCGTACCTAGTAAATAAAGAAGCACGTGCGTCAGATAAATTTCGAGTTTGAGCGGTCTCAGCGTCAGGAATTTGTTGACGTGATAGAATATAATTAGTAGTTATAGTTTGTTGTTGTATTTGTTGTGTTCATGTAGATTTGTTTCTTGAGTGTTTCTCGTTATTTGAATTTGTTGGTTTGTTTTGGCCTTTTTTCCTTTTCTTTTCCTCTCTCGCAAAGCTCGCAAGCACAAGCAAGCAAGCGAACGAAATGCATAACCCGCCGTAAAACATGGAACAGTAACTTCACCTCGCGCCAAACAAACATGTCGTTCATTACACATCCATCATTATTTTAATTGTAGAAACATCACCATTCTGAAAATCCTCGCCTGCGGCGCTAATAGCACACGTAGTATGTGTATAATCTCAAATCACCAAGCAAAACATCAATTTATAAATACATTACAAACATCACATCGCGATATTGATTGATGCGAGAATAAGCCAGGAGATAACGCATAAATTCTGAAAATCCTCGCCTGTGGAACTCGTACTACGTGTAGTATACAGTATGTATAATTAAGCAAAACCTCAATTAATAAATACATTACAAACATCGCGATATTGATGCGAGAATAAGCCAGATAATGCATAAATTCTGAAAATCCTCGCCTGTGGCGCTACGTGACTTCCCCTTATGTACAATCCCCCATTAGGGCTACCGGCATAAATAAAACTGCCTGTGTCTGCAGCAAATTGGTTGGTATTTGATATCTTTGCAACAGTGTTCGTTTGTTGATTCTGAATTCGTTGAAGGTCGGCGTACGACGTTTTTTTTAAATGTCATTCAACCATCATCAGGCCATCACACGAATTCGCATGCATGTGAAAACATTTTGAAGTGAAATAAAGAATCCATGGAATTTGCATGAAATGAATATTATACATCCAACATTGGCTTTTGCACCAGAACTGCTGAAACACATTTTAAAAATAAAAAGCCTAAATATAAATAATCCAAGTATTTATAAGTGTAATGTGATAATGTACAAGTACTTGAATAACAAATCCTAACCCATTCACAAAGAAATCAAGATTTAGTTGTCAACAGTAGACATGAACTTCGCCAAGTCAACCAATCTGTTGGAGTAACCCCACTCGTTATCGTACCAGGCGATAATCTTGTGGAAGTTGTCGTTGAGATGGATGCAAGCCTTAGAATCAATAATGGAAGACCTCTTATCGTGAACAAAGTCCTGGGATACAACGGGAAGATCAGTGTATCCAAGGATTCCATAAAGCTCAGACTCGGGGTTGGTTGCAGCTTCCTTGAGTACAGCATCGATCTCCTCTCCGGTGCAAGCCTTGACGGTACGAACGGTAAGATCAACAAGAGAAACATCAGGGGTAGGAACACGAACAGACATACCGGTAAGCTTTCCGTTGAGCTGGGGAAGAACCTTTCCTACAGCCTTGGCAGCACCAGTGGAAGCAGGGATGAGGTTATTGAGAGCACAACGTCCAGCACGCCAGTCCTTTCCTCCCTTAGCGGGTCCATCAACAACAAGCTGGTTGGCAGTTCCAGCATGGATGGTGGTCATCAAACCCTCCTCGATTCCGAAGTTCTCGTCGAGAACCTTAGCGAGGGGTGCAAGGCAGTTGGTGGTACAGGAAGCGTTTGAAACAACAGATGGAGCTCCGTCGTAATTCTTGTTGTTAACTCCCATAACAAACATGGGGGCGTCACCAGAAGGAGCAGAGATGATAACCTTCTTTGCTCCTCCCTGAAGATGAAGAGAAGCCTTCTCAATGGTGGTGAAAACTCCAGTAGACTCGCAAACGTAGTCAGCTCCTACGGTTCCCCAGCCAATATCCGCAGGGTTGCGCTCAGCAAAGAATTTAACACGAGTGGTTCCGTTGATAACAAGGGAGTCTCCTTCAACCTCAACGGTTCCGTCGAACTGTCCGTGGACGGAATCATGCTTGAATTGGTAAGCAGCGTACTCAACGCTAAGGAAAGGGTCGTTGACAGCTACAACATTGACACCTTCTCCCTCCAATGCGGCACGCATTCTAATGGATGAAAAACATAAACTCATGAGACTTCATTTTGACATATGATGTGTTTGTACATGTAACAGTAATGCTGATAGTGCCGGGCAGGCATCGAGTCTGATCTGAACTTACACAAGGCGTCCGATACGTCCAAAGCCGTTGATTCCGAATCCGATTTCGCTCATGTTGGTTTCTCTTGTTTTACTATCTAAGCAAAATTTATGACCCATTGATTGGTATTTGACGTTCAAATGTTGTGTTTGAAGTAAGGGTGTTGTTGAAGCCAAAGGGTTCTCAAAATCTTTTGTGAAGGAAAAATGAAAATCTTGATGCCTTCCAGCTGGTTGCCGGCCAATCAGATTGCGTCATTTCTCTTTTGGCGTATTACCAAGAATTTCTCAATTGATCCGTTAGATTATAGATTTGTTATATAAGCCCTTGCTTGGTTGGCTTTTATTAGCGAAGGAAATTCAACGACTACAACTACTAACTGTAGTCTAACTGTACAACAGGTTAGGTATCATAGACACACCAAGTACTTTCAAACTTGTCTGTCTGTCTGTGAATGCAAAACGTCCAAGCCAACGCGCATGCTCGCTCGCGCATGCATTCAACTTGTCTCGGGGGCTGAAATGGGAACGAAATTGTACCCTTTTGCAACGGCTTTACAACCGAAACGAAACAAACACACAACAACACACAACAGTTAGTATTTGATACAGTACCCGCAGGTACGGTACAGGGGTACCGGCCGGTACTGTACAGCCAAGGGGTACAACCAACACACATCACACATCAGCTCACCGTTAACTACACTTGAACAATACAAGCAAATAGTGGTGCATTTCGTTGTAGTGTGAAGTTTCGACAATAAAATCAAACCACACCGTCGCGTCATGACTTTAGCCATCAATTCTCTCAAAGTGGCTACATCTCGATCATGCTTCTCTCGCATCAATAACAAAATTGTTGCGCTATCTGGGCGATCGTTTTCTTCAGCTTCGTTTAGAACTAGATTCGATACCAAGGTTGCACATAGCTCCTGCTCATTCTATTCCAATCCCAAAGAACTCATAGACAACAATCTGAGATATTTTTCAACCCAGGATGATT
>Ga0115005_10003168_pt1 | contig 13124 bp, 14 predicted proteins | sample ArcOceMetagenome_FD_87163 | JGI IMG/M metagenome (GOLD analysis project Ga0115005, IMG submission 87163) | Marine eukaryotic phytoplankton communities from Arctic Ocean - Arctic Ocean - Greenland ARC118M Metagenome | ecosystem: Environmental > Aquatic > Marine > Oceanic | place: Arctic Ocean... | reverse complement strand
CGTAGTAGAGTAGGGGTGATTGTAAGAAGAGTTGGCCGTGAGTTATTTTGATTTATGAATAGAAGGAAAGGGAAGAGGTGAGAATATTTGCAATCTAACATCTAACCTAACTGCTGCACGTAAAAGGACCGGGTGGCAGCTAGAGTTAGTGAAAAATCTATAAACTAACCTAACTGCCACACGTAAGGATCAGCCTGAGGTCAGAATTCGGAATTCGGAAGTGAAGTCAGAATTCGGAATTCGGAAGTCAGAATTTTGATGTCAGGAGTCAGGAGCCGGAAAAAATCGTCAAATTTCCAAAAAATGCTGATTGAAATTAATCTACACGTCTAGTTTCTTATAAGCGTTTCAGACCATATACTTGTAGTTTGAAATTGCCGTCCTTCACAAACTTGCCGTCCTTCAACGCCTAGTCTGTCTTCACAGTAAATATTTTGTAAATTTTGTAAAGCTCATTGGTGTATCAAGCGGCGTGGTAAAGAGGCGACCGCCAACAACAAAAGCTGAACATAATCATTTGAAATAGACACCTGTAATTTGAAATTTGTCGATGATGTTACGATGTTGCGTAAATTTAGTAGTAGCTGCCAGCACATCGCCAGGTACAGAATTGACAGCTGTGTGCTGGCAAAAAGACATGCAATGTAGTACCGGTACGCCCTCCCTACTATTTAATACAGATTGGTGAACACGGACGACATTGACGTCTGTTGGTTTCCGATATGACTCTTCTACATATTTGTTGCTAATGACTGCGATGTAGCAGCAGTGAGGAGGTACTACTACTACTAGGCAAGGAGAATAGTAGTAGTGTACTGGAGTTTCAAATTCTTGGTTCCTCGTCTAACTTATGCACGACGAGAGATTCAGTAATATGTTTTTGAATTCGATAAGGATCTTTTGTGTTTCGCAGCGGCCGAATGCACCTACTGTATAATGTGGACAATACTATGTAGTAGTACTAGCTAGGGAGATTTTGTTTGCATCCTTTTCCGGGATTCATTCGTCGAGTCACTATGATACCAATTTTTTTTTAAATTTTACATGTGAATACAGATAAGTTAAACGTTAAGTAATTAAAAGTTCAGATTTGCGTGAAGTACGAAGTACAACACGTGCTGTAACCCAGCAAAACCCTGCTCTTGAAGATCGATCTGACTGTAATGTAAGTACGTTGAACATGTAGGCTCGAAGATTTGAGCTCGAAGCTACCGTACGTAGGTACTACTGTACTATTTACTCATTGATTCCTCTACCTTGATTTAAGAATTATCACGTCAATCATATTCAGTTCTCTACGGTACTACTACTTACATAACAGCACTACGTAGCCGCTCCATCTAGCGCCAACATAATAGCAGGGGTCGCAAAGATCACACCAACCAATAAGAACCGATTGATTTACCTAGCCAGATAGACCTCCTCTTTGTTAAGACCTACTAACATAACCACTAGGCCGAAATCTGTTGTTGCCATGTTACAGCGGGTCTGTTTGAAGCCGAATTGGTCGCTGCGGCGGCAGCTCTTTGTGTCCTTCGGGGCAACAGCAACAATCTCAATTGGCATCGTCATGCTGATAGGTGCACTGACGGCGACACTATCAGGCCAAAGCGTCAAGATTGAAGCACGTAATAGCATAACAAAACAGACTAAAAACAACATCTTGGGAGCCACGAGTCGGTACGTCGCAGATACCATCACCAAGAAATTCTCAAATTTCGGTGGAGCAGCCTCCCTACTTGAAGAGACGACCCGTGATCGCTTCGTCGGGTACCCAGACATGCCGGGATACGCCACGGATGAACTTGTTCCGTTCTTCGATTCCAAAACAGGAAAAAATATGTACCCTCTCGACTCTCCACTCGTCCCTCTCGAATGGAATATCACTTCAAATGTTGACGTCGAAAATCAGCACGAGCACCTTCAAGATCGTTGGGAGTGGTATCTTCCTGAGGCCAAGGTTAGCACCGCATATGCCTCGTATTTCATGCAAGGCCAGTGTGACCCATCTGCTGCAAGTGACGACCCTACCTACTATGAAGGATGCACCGAGCTTCATAATGATATTGTCGTTGGGGGGGCTAGAAAGCCCACGGTGACAAATGAGCTCATCGCAAAGAAAGCGGCAGACCTCAGCTTCATTCTCAAGCCTTTGTACGAGAGCCACGAGGATATTAAGACAATTGGGATCTATTTCGTGAACGCCGGAGCAGGTTCGCACATAAGTTACCCATCCACAATTGCGGACGGGCGGCTCACTTATGAGTCGATCGGATGCGAATGGCTGCAGTCGAAAAATCCTCTCGGAATGGCACTCGCTACTTCTGATGAAATATCTCTTTGTGATAAAGGGAGCGGCAAAGGCCGCATCGTTAAACTCAGAGATTACAATGCATTAGAGCGAGACTGGTGCCGCAATCAGGCTCTAGCTCCAGGAACAACAGCCAGCGTAGGCCCATATCTTGATGGTGAGTATGTCAGTGGTATAATCGCTCTATCTACTTCACAGTGCTTGCTTGCCCCATTTTGTGTCTCACCTTCAATTGTGTTCTATGCATGTTTTCTTGTTTTTCTTATATTCCTCAGCGACTTCCAAAAATCTCTGGCTAATGACATTTGGTCGTGCTGTGTTCGATCGCGATACGAAAAGGTTCATTGCGTGCACATTGGTTGATGTTTCCATCAAGCGTATAAACGAAATTCTTCGAGGGGTTAAAGTCGGCGAAACGTCTAATATTGCCCTCGTTCGCTGGGAGGATGGAACTGTTGTTTCATCTTCTACTTGGAACACTGATGAAGCTACTGAGACATTGAATATTGAAGATGCCAACCTAAACATGGGAGTTGATGAGCAAGTGTTTGCCAAAATGAAGGGATTGGTAGATTTCACTAGGTATTGGGATCCATCCACCGTCAAGGAGGCATACGCCAACGAGATCTTTACCCACAATGGGAAACTCGTCATGATGAATCCTGTCCCCGTCCCACCCGATGATTATGACGAGGTCTACAGCCCTGAGTTTATGGTAATAATGTCGATAGAAGAGATGGAAGGTAAGTGTTTATGCCGCCAGGTTTTTGGTTTCCATTTGTTGTATGTTGTGTAATCTCCGCTAATTTTTTTGCATTTCCACATTGCACTTGATTCGCTCAGTTTTTTATGCAATTGATGCCATGGACAGCAAAGTTGATGATGTTGTCCATAATTTGATCAAGAATAATCTGATTGTTGGGTTTCTGGGAATTGCATGCGTGCTTATTATCATCTGGCTTGTCGCCAGAAGGTGAGTAAACAAGAGTGTAGATAAAATCGCAACTTTTGTGTAGTTTGACTGCCAAAGTTGCCACAATACTTCACAATGTTCTAAAACGCTATGGGGCATTTCCTCTTTCTCCTTTTCTCTTTCATAGCTTGACAAAACCTTTGAATTGGATGCAGAAGGTGGCTGGACAAATAATCGACAACGCCGGCGGTAATCTGGGATCTGGAATAAGTGCTATTGATGACAATGACCAAACTGCATGGTGCACCCCAAGGACAGAGCTGACGGTGCTTTTGGAAGAGTTTAAGAAGATGGTTCTGGGGTTTAGGTGAGTACAAAAATCACCTTGACCTGCTGGACAGGAGTATCGTTTGCACTTGAAAAACGTTTCTCAATTGCTTTCAATATTGTTTCCTCTTATTGTCTTATAGTGGAGAGGGCGCTTCCAAAGTGGCCAAACACCAGAACAATGAGGTGAAGAATAATTTCACTTGGCGAAATGAGTACGACACTCTCTACAGCACAGCAACATCGCGCATTCCGTCGTATTCGCCTGTGCCGTCCGCACCACCACTTAGCGATTTGCCACCACCACATGTGCCACATTTAGCTGACGTTGATCCTGAGAATCCTTTAGCAGAACCTCCATCGAACAAGAGGTTAGGGTTAGGGACATTTTCCAGTTCAGGCCCAGATGTGATCACTCTGTTAGAGCACAGCTCGGGCACTCGAGGATGTGTGAACCTTGGCACGAATTTGAAAGTCCACACTGCTGATACATTATTGAGAAAGGACGGTCCACCCCAGGTCATAAATCACAAACGCCTGATTTTATCGCCTATTTTTTGGTGGATCTCCGTTCTGATAGCTGTCCCTCTCCTTGCCACCATGATAACCATATGTGTGATCGTCACCAATGATATCACAACAGCTCTTCCAACTTGGCTTGAGGACGTTGAAGTGGCTTCAGTCGCTCTCGAAAGTGATGCGATTGCCACGACCGCCATTGCCAGAGCTGCATTTTCCGCCGAGGTGATGAAGCAGCCTGTTCGAGATCTTTATATATATGCTAGAGTTGCAGGATGGTTACTTTTTGGCGGCCTAATACGCTCATCCAGTTTTACGGAGATGACAACCGGTGCTTACGAGTGCAAGGACAAGGAGGTGAACACGTGTGACTATTTGTTGCTTGATGATCCTAGGACCCCTTGTAGTTGCGAGTGGGAAGATTCTCATGGCATCGATTGTCGCAACTATGTTCAAGATCCAAGGTACGAGCAAAGACGCTTTCATGCAGGGCTCAATCAAGACATTTCAGACGAAACAATAGGAACCCGTGAAAAACTCGCTTTCGTGAAACGTTCACCTGGCGATACGAGCTGGTGGCTACCTGGGCTCGAGGGCATGCCCGGCATTGAGAAGGGCTCCAACGTGTCTGGGTACTCTACCACCTATGACCGTGTGCGAGTCCTATCAGCAATGTCGGTAATCGAATTACCTCTGTATAATTACAAGTCGGGCACTGATAAACACTTAGGAACCTACATTGGGCTGAACACAGACGGCATGATGGTAGGATGGGCAGGGTGCGACTACACCCATGCGAATTACCCTCATTTCCAATCAACAGAAGAGAATCGTGCTGCCGACATTGCAAGCCATCTTTGCCCTCTGGATAACTATGGTTACGACTGCCGTTGTCGTGACTGGTACGCAACAGGGAAAGAAAAAGGGCAGACTCACATTACTCCCCCATATATCTTTGCCAGCTCAAACTTGCCGGCGAGCAGTGCTACCTTTCCTCTTGTGGATCCAGTAACCAAAGGCCACGTAGGGCAGGCCCTTCTTGACTTTCTTCCTGGTGATATTATGAAATCCCTCGAGTCGGGAAACACCATCATTGGTCAGGGAAAAGGAGGTTTCCCCATTGTTATCACACCAGAAACGGATGTGACCGGGGGCGACACTGTGGTAGGACCGGGATACCAAATCACCGATTCTGCTTCTATAACCGATGTGGTTCTACCGCACAATGATGTAGGGTCACCTCATCGATATGCATTTGAATCGGAGGTGGTTCAACAAATGAAAGACGGTGGTAATGGCACTGCACATTTCATGCGGAAGTCCAAAGACGGGAAGGACGAGATTGTATTCATTGCATATGCAAAGATATCAGTTACCACACTCTTGCCAATAGATCCGTCAGATTTCTCCAGAGGTAGCCTTGCATCAGATTCTCTCATTTATTCGCTCGGAATTGCAGTCCTAGAATCCGATCTTTCGCTTCCGTTTGCCAAGATCGAAGATAATGTGAGCCGCAAGATTGATGTTGCAATGATCGTTTTGATCGCGCTCATTTGCGTATCTGCAGTGTTGGTTGGATTTGTCACGTATGTAATGGCGGCCTCTATAGCACGTCCAATGGTGGTCTTAACAGACGTTGTCCAGCGCATCAATGACAAGACGCTGAAGGGTGATATGCCAGAAGTCAACAGAGGTTCTTTGGAAGTGTCTGATGTCCATGGTAAGTAAGCAGAAGCAAGGGCATTGTAGTTCTTGACCTCGTTCGCACCTGATTGGCTCACGCATGCGTCATTTTCGTTTCGTCTCACCGCATGTCTCATATCTACCCCATAACAGCATCTTTTACGAAGCTGTACACTGTCGTGAGGTTCTCCTGCGCAGCCTTCTTTGCCGGTGATTTGGAAAAAGCTCGGGTAATTCTTATCGAAGCCCTTCATCTTTTTCAGAGTATTGGAAATAACAAGGCACAAGGAATAGCGAACAATAATCTTGGAAACACTTACTTGGCGCTCTATGAGGAGACGGAAGACTGTGACTTGTATCGCACCGGAAAGGAGCACTTTGACGATGCCGTGGTAATCGCTACGCACGAACGTGCGCTGTGTAGGGCCGATGACAAGGTAGATTATACACGCCAACTTTCCAACCGGCACTTCAACCGTGGAATATTCGTGTGTACGATGTGTAAGAAAATGACTTCAGGAGAAGTCCGCTTAGATTCCGGACTACAAGACATTCTTGCTGCTAAGAACCTCGATGATGAGTTGGATCTGCTTGTCAACGGGTCTGATCTCTTGTTAGAGGTTGCAAGGTTCGAGAGGATTGTTGGAAGAGCGCACGGAATGATCTCCCTTGCGTCAAAATGCATTGAGGACGTATGGGGCATTGCTGGGCTGCTGGATCAACTCGAGAGTATGTTATTCAGAAACTGGGAGCATGAAGAGCACCCTCTTTTTGAGGAAATCAACCGTGTTGGTCGGCAGCAACAAATCTATGATCTGCACATTCGGCATGAAACAACCAAGGGAAAGACACTAGCGGCGGCCGAGTTTGCCGTTAAGATGTTGACGGATGATGAGTATATCATTGCTTCAGCATACGTCAATGCAGTGATTGCTCTCGCCAAGTTTTTCCAAGATCTAAATTCCGAGGAGCAGCAAAAGATTGGAAAAAGAAAGAAGAAACAGATATTGCGGGAGAGATTGAAGCAACGGCGAGAGAGTCAAGGGATGACAGAGGAGGATGGGGCAGATGTCACTGCTGATGCGAACGGTGTTATATCGAAGGAGCATTCGTCAATTGTGGGGGCAACTATGGGAGGAAAACGTAAAGAGCTCAAACATGCTAATGAGTTATGTGTACTCAAAGAACTGAAAGTCCTCCTCAAGGACAACAAAAACTTCACAAGCGTTTCGAACAAAAACATCATATTTTGCTTGGACTACAGGTAAGTTGAGGAACACACATGAGACTCAGCGCGCGTCTCATCCACACACTTTCCGTAACAAATTCATTCAATATTTATGTACGATCCAACTTACCACATTCTTTATTATAGTTACAGTATGAAAGGGGGAAGGATTCGCAGGTATGTTCATAGATATGTGATTCGGAGATAACTCCTTGATTCCCTGTGTACCCTTTTGCTTTTGTTGTGACTAACTTACGGTTCGCCCCCTGAATGATCTTCCCCCCTCAGAGCAAGCAAGAATTTGCTTCTAATCTACGATAATCACTGTTATCCGGACGATTTCGTCGGCTTTATTCGCTTCAACCACGAGATTGACTACAGACTCACCTTCAACCTTGAACGCAAGAAAGGTAATTCAGAAAGGCATCGGACTATTCTGAGAGGAGCGGTCGATGCCAAGGGTGGCACACGACTGTACAATGCAGTGGATTGTTGTGTTACCATGGCTAACATTGCAGGAGATGAAGCGAGCACCAATGATACCTGGATTGTTGCCCTAACTGATGGGGAATCTAGTGACAATTCGGATAGCGTCGTTCAGCGCATCCGTGCCATAAATCAAGAGCGTCTCTCACAAATTCATCTGATCCTTGTGGGATGCGAGGTGTCTAATATAGTGGTTGAAGCTTGCAAACGTGCGTGTACCGTGACTGATAAATCGATCTATATCGATGCCCGGGGAGGACTTGATCAGATGGATGAGGCCTTTGAGCATGTAGCTTCGATTATTAGCGGCAGTGCTGTCACCATGGAAACATTTTAAGATATGCATGCGAAATGTTGTTTCAATAGGTAATGTAACAATACTTAGTAAATGTTAGCATGCACACGTGCAATTAGAGCATCACCCGGGCGAAAAATAGGATCAAAGAAAGAGAAGAAGCAAGCACAAGACTTTTGGCCGTCTCAAAGAATACAGCCTCCAGAAGAATAACTCCATTTCTCCTGTGGAAGTGGACCAGAAATAACAAATAGACAACATCTTAAAAGGTGACAAAGAATGACAAAAACATCGAAAAAGGTCTGTGTCCTATAATTACGCTTAAAAATCCTCTCAGAAACCTTTTTGGCGGCAGTCTCTTATGAAGAATGAAATGTTCTCCCATTGCTTGAGTATGTTCTCTTCGTCCCGAATAACTGTGTCTTTTCTTTGATTAAATACATTCTGATCGTAACTATAGAAATGAACTTCTTCATCTTTCTGTAGATCGTTGTTTCCGTCCTCAGATATAATCATCATTGCGCCAACATTGCTTTATCTATACCGCATTCTTCAGCACTATCGCCGTCGGCGCCACTGAAAGATTCTTCATCAGAGTCTTCGGTTGCTTCACCCTTAAAGGTGGTTTCAGAACTTCCCTACAAAATATCATTAACAGCGTGAACATTGACAACATCCTCCACAATGCTCTCAGAGATAGCCTCGATAGAAAAATTGTTTACGACAGAGTCCCTGATAGTGTCCTCCTTCGAATCACCCACTATATCATCTTCAGCAGAATCCTTAATCACTCTTTTGACAGTGTTTTCAATATTGCTACCAATAGAATCCTGAAGTGATGTTTCTGAACTATCCTTTGAAGTTATAGAAATTGAATAACTCCCTCCCATATACAACATATCGGTTTCTAATTCATCTTTCTCGTGCATCGATAATAGAGACTTTTCGGCTCCTTAAACACTTCTGGCATCCCGCAACAATGTTTCAAGCTCCACGATCTTGCGAGAAAGGTGAGAAACATGATTTATTCGCTTTCTACTTTTCCGACAGTGCCAAAATCTCCTCTTGTAAGAGCTCGCTATTCACAACTAAACCAATGTTACAAGTTTCATCGGACGATTTCACCAGTTCGTTTTCAGTCACAATGATGTCTCCGGTATTACTATGCATTGAGTGCAACTCACTAAATTGATGCTTGAATAACTCATTTTCAGCAGTCACTTGAGACCCTATTTTCTGTTCTGCAACTGGTAGTTCTACACTGCTGGTTTCACAGTCCTCGTTCGGGATATACCGATTCTCCCCTAATAATGTGATACGTCTCGCTTGTCCTGAGGAAGGATTAGAAGTTAAATTTTAGCCATTTCCTGGTGAAGTCTCCTCAACTTGTCCTCCAGACGTTGGGCTGACAATTTCACTTCGAGATTCATTTATATTTGTGTCTTTACTGTCAATTCTCTTTGCTTCTTCTAGTAAGGCATGGACATCTGCACCTACAAACATCGACCACTCAATTTCATCCCACTTTTCTTCAATTACTTTGAGCTTCTTCATCAATGTGAGAATTTGATCTCGCATTGTGGACCTCCCTTAATGTCTTGATGATGAGAGATCGATCATCAAAGACTTATTTGATCATGGGTCTCGTCTTGACACCCAGGGCAACATTTCCAAATTCTAGAGTCTTCCGTGCCTGTTCCGTGTAAAGTCCAGATGGTGCGATGCAGCAAATTATATTTATTTTGGAATGATTCTTCAAATCATTTTGTAGAATCTTCGTCAAATTGGAATCTCTGTGGTTGAATGTGCAAAGGATTCAAGTTCTTTTCCCAGATGGCGATGAGCTTCTCGGCGAAGAGGACCTTGCTATCAATGATGAATCAATTGAAGATTACCTCAGCGTTTCTGATGAAGATATGGATAATATGGATAGCATTGTTGCTTCCAATTCATTTATTTCAGTTACCGCACCTGATGATAATGACAGGGCTACTTTGGTGTATTCCTGATTTCAGAGGAGACAGAGGAGTTTACTTCAGAAGAGCACCACAATGTTGCAACATTTGAAGATGTCCAGGAGTCATATTTCGTGACGACTGGTCCAGTCAATACAACTGCCCCATCCCCTCCTTTATCAGTACCCATGGTGAGCCAGAATCAGCCAGAGGTTGAAGTCGTTGACTCTGACGATGAAGATTCTGATCCAATATCTGTGCAATATTTGGAAGTAGACTTCAATCAGATTGCAAGCGATGTAAATGGTGTCTTTGACCCTGATGATAATCTCATCAGGGAAGAACTAGAGGCAATTCTTGACCATCCTTTCTGTGGAGGTGTCATGGACTTCAGAGTTAGATATTCAACTGATGAACTCGCATGGCATCCTCTCAAACTTGTAAAGGATGTAGATCCGCAAACCGTAGCCAAGTGTTAGTGAATGATCTAGGACCTATTTCAAATGGTAAACATCGTCGTTGGGCTCGAGCGTTCTTGCGCTCCCTCAAGCACACATTGTTTCGTCTTTGCCGATGTCATACATTCGGTTTCGAAGCGACGACTTACCATCTGTCCCTGAAGAAACACTGTTCTCGCCGTGCCACTAATGAGCACAAGGCAGCAGAATGCTGCATTCAGGAGAAGGCCACTGTGCCAAAAGGCAAACGTGCTTTCAAATATGGACTTGAAGTCCCTAAGAATTGGAAGGACATTTTGTGCATTTATGACACTGCAGGCAATCAGAATTGGCAAGACACTGTTGAGAAAGAGGTAGTCGCATTAGTATTGTAGATTGCACTTTGTGTACGAGATCAAATGTGATCTGCTTCACAAAGCGTGATTAGTCTGTAACGGTACACAAGTTGAGCCCGAGGGCTTGCAACTTGTGCTACCATTGTAAAAGGGATTTCAGTCAGACTTCTTGATCTTATTGCTGACACACAAGATCTAAAAGTTGTCTGTGGTGACATTGGTAATGCTTTTATTCAAGCATATACTAATGAAAAGATTTATACCAGGGTTGGTACTAGTGAGTTTGATGATCACGAAGGCAGCATTGCTCTTCTTGTAAGAGCATTGTACGGCTTTACCACGAGCGCTGAGCGTTTTACACTCTTCTCTCTGATTTTCTATGCTCAACGAAGTTCACTCCATCACGATTTGACTGCGGTGTATGGATGCAAATGCGTGACACCAATGAGGGCTCTGACTACATCTGCACTCACGTGGATGATTTCAAAGTCGTCGCCAAGGACCCAATGATGTAGATTGATAGAATTGCTGGAGTTTTTTTATCAAAGAACATGGACCACGTAAATACTATCTTGGCAATGATTACACGTTCCATGATGGCCCAGATATGTGGACCTACGGGTGCCAAACTTACTCCAAGGAAGCAGTCGATCGCATCAGGCACATCTACAGATGTCTTACAAAGCAAGGAACCCCATTACCAGCAACGGATTGCCATCCCAAGATGGACACATCCCCCCTACTGGGTCTAGATGATCACAAAATAAAGAAAATGGTTCTCCTAGACTAGGATCATGCTCATGACCAGAAGACCCACCGTTCACTCACTGGCTTGATTGCTTTTGTTGGAAGCACTTCAGTTCTTTGGATGAGCAAATAACAGGGATCTATTGCATCCAGTACCTATGCAGCCAAAGTGTTTCAGGTGCATAGTTTGAAAATGCTGTCCTTCAACGCCTCATCTGTCTTCACAGTAAATATTTTGTAAATCTTGTAAAGCTAAGTGTAGTCAAGCGGCGGTGTGGTACTGTAAAGAGACGACCGCCAACAACAAAAGCTGAACATAAAGCATTTGAAATTGAAATTGAAATTGATATTGATATTGATATTGATATTGATATTGTATACTTTTTCATAATAAGCGTTTCAGACACCTGTAATTTGAAATTTGTTGATGATGTTACGATGTTGCGTAAATTTAGTAGCTGCCAGCACATCGCCAGGTACAGAATTGACAGCTGTGTGCTGGAAAAAATACATTCAATGTAGTACGCCCTCCTCCCCACTACTAATAAAGATTGGCGAACGCGGACGATATTGACGTCTGTTGGTTTCCGATATGACTCTACATATTTTGTTGCTAATAACTGCGATCATGTAGCAGCAGTGAGGAGGTACAGCAGGTGGTCTTGTCGAACTGTCCCCCCTTCTTATTTTGGCCATGCCCCCCCACGCAGAGCTCAATAGCCAAACTATTGTCCCCCTAAATCTAAATGCTTCATTCCGCTAATTTGGTTGAATCAAAATTGAATCTTTATATTTCCACTATGTCCCCCCTAAATCTCAGTCTAATCAAAATATGTGTCCCCCCGGGGGGGGCATTTTGACAAGACCACCTGTACTAAATAGTAGTGTATTGCAGGAGGAACATGGTTTGGAATTCTTGGTTCATCCAACTTATGCACGAGATATTCAGTAATATTCTTTTGAATTCAATAAGGATCTTTTGTGTTTCGCAGCTGCCGAATGCGGAAAATACTAGGGAGATTTTGTTTGCATCCTTTTCCGGGATTCGTCGAGTCACTACCAATTTTTTTAAATTACACGTACTGAATAGGTAGGAACACCAAGTATTGCGTGTTTTATGTAGAATTTTCACCAAAATGTCTTTATCTAAGTGTGATGTAAGCCAACAGATAACGGCCGTAGACGGACGTTATATGTTAGACATAGTTGTTGGCAAGCACATAGAGTTTATAATTTAAGTAAGAAGAGAATAGTACAGACTATTGCATGTATGATCCACACGCTTACGCTAGACTTAGCTTACGTGGATCTTAGATTGTTTATCAGACCCAATGTTTCTACGGTAAAGTGAAGCTATGAAACTAACTGTTATGAATCGATTGAAAGCCTGTTGTTTCTGCGTATGAGTGGTTTTCCGAGGGGAATGGAAACACCTACGATACTCGGAAAGTATCGTGTCCGATGGCTGGAAAGCTGGTTTAAACAATCCAAGATGAGAACACTACATCGTAACCAATGCCAATGGTTATGTCTCATCTTAAGCACTCAAGACCCAACTGGCATGAAGCCAGTGGTGCTAGGACAACAAAGAAAGAACTGATCATTCTCCCTGATCGTTTTGGTGATGATAAAGATGTGAACAAATGTTTGTTCAAGAGGCCTTGGGCGGACGAAATGGCTATTATAGTCCAGAGTTTAACCACAACGACAATCATATGATTTGAACAGACCAACAAGAAAAGGTCAATGTATGATCTAAATGTATTTTAGATCTGTGCGTGTCTGTGCACATGGGAATTTAGTATTGAACTATAGCCCTCGAAATTCCAGTCTTGCATGGGAATCAAAATACCGTTGCAAATCCTTT
>Ga0115005_10003167_pt1 | contig 13124 bp, 9 predicted proteins | sample ArcOceMetagenome_FD_87163 | JGI IMG/M metagenome (GOLD analysis project Ga0115005, IMG submission 87163) | Marine eukaryotic phytoplankton communities from Arctic Ocean - Arctic Ocean - Greenland ARC118M Metagenome | ecosystem: Environmental > Aquatic > Marine > Oceanic | place: Arctic Ocean... | reverse complement strand
GTAATATTTTTGTTGTTTTTTTTTTTTTTGTTTTTTTTTTTAAAAAAAAAAAAATTTTTGTCTTTTTTTTTTTCTTTTCTTCAATGACCTGTTTTGGGGGGGGGGGGGGGGGTATGTCAACTACATGAATGCGTGAGGCCCCGCCCCCCCCCAATATTATTGGCCAACAACAACAACAACAACGAACAATAACAACGCAATGCAACGCATGAAAAATTGGGGCAATATTGTATTCATCATCGGCGATCAGTCTTACAAGACCGAATCATTTACTTATCCAATATCACTGTGTAAACAACGGTTCTAACGTTATTTCAAACGCCGGACTCGGAATTACAGTTCATGTCTGAGAATCGAGAACAGTAAGTTACAGTAAGACATTGAATAGAAAACGATCTTCTCCCTCCAATTAAACCTAATTCCTCAACATAATTGAAAGAAATAAAACTTACAAATCCTCAAAATCATTGAAACAGATGAAACTCCCAGGCACATGGCTAGCTGCTGCCCTATCAGGCTCAGCACTGCTGTCTTATATTCCCAACACGTATTCTCTTCCTCTTCCAATACCAGGAGCAGAGGTTGGTTCTTCTCCAGGTACGTCATATGTCGACTCACTTCTCTCTCACCTAATGATTGTTTTAGTTGTAACCCCCGATCCTCATTTATTTATCTGTCTCGGATAGCTTCCATGAGTTCAAATAGACGAGGAGTGAGACCATTTTTACGTGCACTGCCTTATAGAGATTGTAGTTGTAACCCACATACATACGCTTGGGAGATCCATGTAAAACATACATGCGATTTACTTCACTCCGGGCCAGGTATTGAACATGTGGACTGCGGTATCAAAGGTCCTTCCGGGATACCAGAGTACATCACTAACGTCATCACCTACGAAGGTAACGGACATGAGTATATTAAAGTTAATCCTCAGGGCGATTTTCAGTTTACCGATGAGGCGATAATTTGGCAAAAATCAGTTTTAGCGGATGGCTCAGCAGATGATGTTGTGAAAGAGTACAGAATAGAAGCCACTGGTGTTCTTACCGACGGACAAGAACAGCAAATGTTTGTCCACATAAAGTTCACTAATGATTGTGATGGGCAGCCTGTTTTGACAAATGGTAATACCTTTGCATGGTTTGTTTTTAATTCAGATTGGTCTGAGGATATTTTGGAACAATACTGCCCACTTATAGATGAATCACCAGACTTCAAAGACAAGGGTCCTACCACACGTTCATCACCAACAGCAACAACTACAACACCGGCACCAACAGCACTATCGATGGCACCTACAAAAGGACCAACTGGAATGCCATCATCGTCTCCAAACCCAACGACGACACCTACACAAGGACCAACTAGAATGCCATCTCAATCTCCGTCACTAATTCCATCAGCTTACCCAACAGAAGGTATGTATCCTATCCATGCTAAATATTTGTATTCGTTCATTTGTGTCCTCATAGTATTTGCATTTTCAGTTCCAGAAGACAAATGTCTTGATGTTAACATTGCGGAATGTACATTCGTATTCAATCAAACCACTATTGAGTGTGCTGATTGGGTGGAAAAGGATTTTGGTTGCGATCATAACGTTACAATAGAGTATGCGATCACAAACACGCAACCTGGTAATAATGATGTGAAAATTTGGAATGGGACTGGGCCATTTGACGATATTCCTCTCGTGGATGTGGATGAGGAGGGTACCACCGCTGGCATCAAATTAAACAATGTTGAAATAAAACCCGGTTCCGGAAACAGTCTCCTTGGTAATCACACGTTGAATGCTCTGAATTTGTGCACATTGGATATGGACATAAGCATAATCATTACATCTGGATACAAGCCAGGTGTGCCGACAGATGTTGGATATTGTAAGATTGAGCAGGCAGCCATCACTTTAACGTCTCCTCCGTCTCCAGCACCATCGAGGAGTCCACCTATCATAATTGGGCAAGGGAGCAAAGCATGCAAAGGTAAGGGTAAGGGTAAGGGTAAGGGCAAGGGCAAGAGCAAGGGCAAGGGCAAGGGATCTGATAACTCTGATAGCTGTTCCTACTATGAATACGAATGCAACGGGGGTAAAGCATCAAAGTCAGCAAAAGCAGCGAGACACGCGCGCAGACTCGAAATCACGAACTCACCGTCGAAATCACCGAAGATTGGGAAAGGCAAGGGTGCCACTAACGAACCAACTTCTACCGAAACAACGACACCGCCCACAGGTTTTAGCGATGAAAGCTCCAGGACTTGTGCAGAATGTTATGAGCTGATGGAAGAAGATGTTTCTACCCCAGAAGGGGCTGGAGAGAAAGAAATTTCCTATCTAGTGACGATAATAACGAAAAACGATAGAGTTGCAGTTGAGGACAGTGAAGTTAAAAAGATGTTCCTCGAAACGATGAATGGGTTTTTCAAGGCAGAATTGCTGGGTTGTAACTTTCTCAGTGTAAGGCGGCTGGCGGCTGGCGACTCCGTGGATCTCCGCACTGCAGATTTTGATGAACTCAGTTTTGAAGGAGATACTGCCACAGGTAAGGATTCTTGTATCACTATCAAACAAACTTTGATTCCTTTTGAGGTGGAACGTGTAATGCTCACAACATCTCTTACACATTGAGCAGTTTTGTGCGAAACTAGTGCAGAAGGTGAAAATTGCCGTGGAGCGGAGGGAACGTTGCAGGTTATATATGTTGGAGAAGATGAAGACGATGAAGTCACCCAAGCAGTCACTGCTATGCTCAACGACAATGCTGACCACATCAGCGGCCTTGTCGATGAGTTTAAAAGTATTGTGTTTAGTGGAGTCAGCACCTCCGCATCTATCTTGCCTCCTCGTCCTCTTTTACTATCATCCTGGTTGGTTGCCCCCTTTGTCGCAGGCTGCATGCTTATAATGTATGGAACATTCGTCTTGGTTCGCGACAGAAAGAAAGGCAAGGGTGTTGTTTATAAGCATGTCGAAGATGGCATGAATGAAGGTCTCTTCGACTTCGATGACAAATTGCGGTCAGACTCGAATATTCACTTTCCAATCCCTACGCAGAAGTGGGACAATGTTCAGGCTCCCGATGACGATGATGATGGCCATCGCTCTGAAAGTGAAGATTATAACAGGAAGTCTCTTTCGAAAGGTACATTCGTCATGCCGACTGTTCATGATCATGAAGAAGCTGGAGAACAAATGGCGCCTTTGGAAATGTCTGAAGTCCCCGAGGTCAATGTTTATCACCCTTGAGATAATGTTGCGCAATTCGAATTGCCAGCAGATGATGATTACACGGAGGGAAATGGGGTACACATACTCAGCCACACTCACTAGGAATTCGATTCTACGATGAAGCTGTTATATGCTTATTCATTGTCGTTGGATCGTTGGATACTGGGCTGTATTCACATATCCAAAGACGAATAGATGGGAGGATGGATAACCTCACCGTGCGATGTCTTAAATGCGTGGTAGAGAAATATAAAGCATAGAATGTTGCATGTTTATATTATTGAATAATTTTGGAATTAAAAGTGTTTATTGTACAATTTCTATTAATCCTCGAGCTACTACTATAATAGTAGCAGTTATGTGAAGCCAAACAACCCAAACTAATTCCAAAACTTCCTATCGGTATATTACATCATCATCAGTTACTCCAGCTTCGGTGCGAGTCCAATATCACGAGCATACTTCAAACTGATTCCCTTATCGTCCAACATCTTGTCCACATCCTGGTACGTGGGCCTCGTCTCCATTTCCCCTAACCAAATGTAATCCGTTTCACTATCATTCTCGGCAAACGCCACCCAGTCAGTGTCAAATCTCTTCATCAGACGGACGTTTCCACCCTTGCAGACATACCCTTCAATGACAAAGACTTCTTGATAACCTGCATCCTCCAGTCTCTTGAGAGAATTTCCTTTCCCTCCCAAGAAAACAGCCAATGATCCAAAGAGACCATCCTCCTTCGAGGCCGAGTCCAACGCATCATCAACATTCCTCCATTGAGGGTTCATGAGCACGCACAACCGATCCCCTGCCTGCGCTGAGATAGTTTCGATGGCCCCGACCGTCTCCTGAAGAGGCTGCACAAAACAGCTAATGTCATCCTTGGGATCATTCTGCTGTGTCATGAGCAACCCTACTCCGTCAACACCAGACTCGTCAACTCCACGATCTTCCACAAGCTTGGGCGGGACTCCCGCCACGTCTCCTCCAATTTTTCTCAAGATTTCCTTGCACGTGGGCATGGCCGCTCTGTACAATTGCATGATTCCCCCCTGCCAGGATTCATCCGGTGGTGCTAGGAGAAGATCTTGAGTGTTTCTGCTCTCGACCTCAATGTCGTCTTCAAAGTAGTTTCCGAGGTTTCCACTTTTGGGATCGCGGGGGAGAAGTACTCTGATGATCTGACGTTTGATTCCCTGTGCAGACGCCTCGCTCATTGCATCAGAAGCTTCTTTGACCATGTCGTTAAATGTGAAGGGCATGTTAAGCTTTGAATTGGCTGATGCAGTCTCGACAGATGCATCAGTGTCTGTGCTTTGGAGATGAGAATTCTCTCTGACAAAGGTTGTACATGTACTACTATGTTGTTGGATCTGCCTAGTTTTGTGAAGGGTTGGGCCTGTAAAGGCTGATCCACTAGGTACGGATGCCAGCACAGCAAAAAGAATACTGCATCTTCCAAATTTCATTGTCAGGGTAGTGTAGGATTCAAATGTAGATAATGTTGAGATTGAGTTGATCTTTCAGAAGCACCTCTCTCTTCGGGGGTAAGGAATGCTGAATGCAAGTTCGAAAGCCAAAATTTTATAATTCTGTTGGTCTCAATTCTTCTTTTGAAAACACGTCACAACATCAATATACCAATCCAAGAGGATAGTGTTTAAAAATTAAAAATGCTTCTTCAAGTCACGAATTGCAAGTCACTTTTTGACCTTCCTAAGAGTGATGTGACGCACGTACGTGGGGACTCGTGAAACGTATCTCCTTATTACACCTTGACACCTTTCATTGGATGTTGGTGGTGATGATGAAGATGCAACGATTGGCCACCTCCACCGCCCTTGTGCGCGCAATCGCCTTGAGCACCGCCGAATCTTTTCTTCCCTGCTCTTCACGTGGACGCTGCGGTTTGACACGAGGGGGGCTAGCGCTAGCCGCCAGAAGAGACCATAACCACCAAGAATTAGACAAAATGAAGCTTTCTCTCTCCGCCGTCACCCTCCTTGCTCTCTCTGGATCTGCTAACGCATGGTCATCTTCCATCCGTGTTAGCGGAGCAAGATCTCTCACTGCTGCTGCTCTCTTTGGATACTCCACCGAGCAGGCTGGAGAGACTGCCACCGAGTCCTTTCGTCTTAACTTCATGGATGAAGACAGCAAGAAGATCTCCCCCTGGCATGACATCCCTCTCAAGGGAGAGAAGGGATACAACATGATTGTAGAGATCCCTAAGATGTCCAAGGCTAAGATGGAGATCGCTACCAAGGAGGAGTCCAACCCCATCGCTCAGGATATCAAGAAGGGAAACCTTCGTGATTACCACGGACCCATCTTCTGGAATTACGGATGTCTTCCCCAGACCTGGGAGGATCCTAATGAGGAGCACCCCGAGCTTAAGATTTTCGGAGATGATGGTGAGTACATGATAATAGTAGAGTGGTGAATGGTGAACGAAAATTTTGGACTTGGTTTGACGAAACCTATGTATGCATTTGCAATGAAGTCATTCTTACACTAAACTTATGAATCTTCTTTCTTTAGATCCCATTGATGTTGTTGAGATTGGATCCAAGGCTTTGGGCATGGGATCCGTCACTGAGGTCAAGCCCCTTGGAGTTCTTGCCATGATTGATGATGGAGAGCTTGACTGGAAGGTACTCGCTGTTGCTGTTGACGATCCTCTTGCTGAGGTATACAACGACATCGATGATGTTCCCTTGGCTATCCAGGACGGAGTTAGAGAGTGGTTCCGTTGGTACAAGACCCCTGATGACAAGCCATTGAACGGATTCGGATTCGAGGAGAAGTTCTTGAATGCTGCTGAGTCTGAGAAGGTTATTGAGGAGACCCATCAGGCATGGAAGAAGCTCAAGTCTGGAGAGACCGAGGCAGGAAAGCTTTGGATTAACTAAGTCTTTTTTATAAAATGTACAATAAGTTCATTTGTTGTGGTACACGTACTATACGTATTCAATTCAATTCAAGTATAGCACGAAGGTCCTTAATCTAAAACATCCCCCCTGATGGCAGCTGCAATGGCTGCAGCTTCTTGAGCAACACGCTCTCGTTTAGCAGCCCGTTCCGCTCTCTTCTTGACAATCTCTTCGGGTGTATCTCTAGTTTTGCTTGGCCCCCGTACCTTCTTTCTTCTCGAGCTCCTTCCTTTTCCTCGCCTGCCATTCCCATTTCGTCTAGCTTTCATTTGCATTCTTCCTTGCTTCACCCAATCCTCCTCTTCCTGTGGCATTCCTGGGAAAGCGAGGGGAGGATCGTGTACTTCCACGCTGGAGTCAATTCCCAAAGGTAGTGTAGCTAATACTTTGAATTGACCAGCATCTCCAACTCTCTTCAAAACATAAATTTCTTTCACATCAAATACTAAAGGTTCCCACCATGATTCTAGTTTTGCTTGTCCATCGAGTGCATCTTGTAACGATAGGAAATGGGAAAGAGTAATGTGTGGTGTAAACTTGCCATTCTTTATGGTATCGCCACATTCTGGGATGAATTCTTGAAGGATTGATTGAAGCTCAATCAAGGGTTCCCGTCCAGGATCATCACTTGAATCTATACCAATATTATCTCCATGGAAATCTGCAGATTCTTCATTATTGTCACAATCCAAAGGGCTGAAACTGCGAGGATAGAGGTACAATACGCCACGGCTTTTTCCACCAAAGGTTCCAAATGAATCCAGTGCTACTCGAAAGGGTTCACATTTTTTTACAGCCTCGCTCAGTAGATTCAGCTTATCTTCGTCTATAGTTATAGAGTTCTTTGGTTTGATATCAAAAAAGGGATATAGAATATTAGCATGGGGTGGCCATCGATATAAACCTGGATCTCGGAGTTCTGTCCTAGCTCTCGTCACAGCTTGCCAAACATGTTCATGCTTGGCTTCGGGGACTAGGCAGACAGTCGTGGTATGGACCTTTCGTAATTCTGTTTTCGTTTCTTCAGATTCTAACGATTGATGTGTGTTATCTTCGTCTGCGGAAGATAATCTCGATTGTGACGATAAGAAGGGTACCTTGTTTGGCAGCGCACAGGGAACGTTCATTCTTCCATGTCTGTTGGAGATGAGGAATCCACTAAGAGGTCTTATGATTGTCTGAATGATGATAGCAATAGCCAAAATATTGCTGTTATTTTTATGCATTGAAGTTGGTTGTGATTCAGGGGGTATCAGAAGAGATTGACGAAGTGTGGTACCGGTAATTATTTGCCCTAAGGAAGTTTGGAAGTTGCTCGTAGTTAGTGAAGTTGATGATGCCCATAAAATCTTTGGTGTCTCGCCTCCTGCTGGGAGATGCGGTAAATCGCGATTTCTCTGTTTTCTCCAATCGCGGAGAAATGAAAAGTCGCATCAGACAGACCAACCATCCACACCAACGTAGGAATCGAAGCAATCAATCGTCACGCACAACGCTCTATCACAACCCACACACATTCCTCCTCCTCATCTCGGGTTTGCGTTCTATTATTTTAGCTACACGTACACGTAGTATACATTTTCAATTTACTGGTCTCACTTTTTCAACTTCTTCTGTCTTAGAATCAGAGCTCTCTTTCTATTGTTTTCGATACGAACAAGTTGTTCAGCAGTAAGAGATGTCTTCTTTGTTGCACTTGCCATGATGGGGGGACGTTGTGCTGGATGGCTTGGTGGTTGCGACTCTTCCCTTATTGATCTCGCGTCGGTCATTTGAGGACTACTTGTAGGTTGAGAGCCAACACTAGACTCTTGGGATTTTGATGTTGCAGCTTCTTTCATTATGGCGTGATATTCACTTTCAATCTCATTAGCATTGCCGCCTTGCCTGTGATGCTCAATGACGCTTCGAATAAAATGCATTTTACCAAGGTTTTTCTCTGAGGAAGGGAGTGATAATTGTGTGCTTCTGTTTCGGTTTCTGGCCAAAATTGGTGTCGCGAATGTTTCATTCTGTTCCTTCATCATCCGTCGATGAAGTGCCAATGTACCAGATGAGTTTGAGACTTGAGACTTGTCACATTCTAGTGTATCCAAAATATCCTGGGTAAAGTCCAACTGCGATGAGTCGTTAATAAAACTATCCTGAGAGAGCCCAGCATCCTCACCATCTTCATCGTCTTCACTTCCACTCGCTTCAGCTTCAATATCAAAGAATTTTGAAACATCTTTATTCTTCTTCCTTCGTTTTGCAAGTATTTCAACTCTCTTTTGTTTTTCACTCGGACTTAATTCACTCGTAGGGGTATCTTTCAGAGGGGTGTCTTTAAGAGGGGTATCTTTAAGAGGGGTATCTTTCAGTTGTTCGCTCGAAGGGGTGTCAAATAGCTCGCTTGTATTTTCTTCAAGAGCTCGTTTCTTGTGTGGGGTGTGGGAGCTCTGACTGAAATGTGCAGATGGTGAAGTAGGAAATTGGGACAAGAAAAGATCGGACCTAGTTTTCGCTGCCCGCGATCTATGGAAAATTGGAGTGTCATCTTTGTCCTCGTCATCATCACCTAATTTATGAATCGTCTCAATACATCTCACTTTTTGTCGCAGCTTCAGTCGGCTTGGAGCTTCAGTTGCTGGGGTTTGCAACATATCTGACTCCTTTCCTGCGGTTGAATTCGATGTGGAAAGAGCAACTGTAATTGTTCCATTGGTGTTATTTTCTAAATCAATATTTTGCCTTCCTTTGTCTTCGTGTGGCACTGGATTTGCAGTCGTTGGGAGCGCAGCCAGTAAATTCGACTGAGAACTACCACTAGCATTTGATATAAATACTGTGCTTAGACTATTCTCCACCATTTTCACTTTTTGTTGAAGATTTAGTCGGTTTGGAGTTACGGAATCTGGAGCTTGTTCCGTGTCTGGTTCCTTCTGCGGTTTTGAGCTTGATGAAGAAAGCAATGCTGCATTGCTTTCATCCTTGTGATCCCCTGGATCAACGTTTCGACTTTCTGGTTCTTTGTGCATTTCTTCATTTGTGTTTGATGAAAATGTGTCCTTCGATTGTGGCTCAGAAGTTTCAACGTCTGAATCTTCGGCAGCTGACGAGGAGGACGAAGAAGATGAAGAGTCTTGTGTAGGTAAATCAAAACAGACAGAATGTGCTGATTCGGATTCGTCGTCGAGTAACTCAATGATAGAAACACTTGTTTCTTCTACGTTGTGGCTTGCAATGTCTTGAATGGAAACGTCACGGCCGGCATCGTTTACACTAGAAGCCTGGCGAACTTTGATTTCATTTGTCAACTCGCTATCTTTCTCGCTGCATGTAGCTTTAGGTGAGTTGGATGCCAAGGTGTCTCCTTCATTTTCTCCGTTGGTCGACATTTCCTTACACTCCAGATCATTGGCATGCATAAAATTTGGTGAATGAGAGCGCTCGGTGGCCTCTTCCAAGATTGGCACATCCTGCAATATATCGTTGTCCGTGGCCCTTGGGCTGTCAAGCTCGATAGTTATATCTCGATTGGCGTCAACAAAGGATCCCACGGAAAACTCGCCGCCGTTATCAAATATGTGGGATTTAAAACTATATTCTCCTGGTGGTTCAACCATCTCATTTGCACTTTCAGCACCAAATATTATTGCGTTTGCATCATTTGGTAGGTTTACAGCACTAGAAGCTGTAACAGGGCCAAAAATATTCTCAAAGTCAGAAAAATTTGCTTCGCTGCAGTGAGGAACAGCGTGAACTTCAAACTGATCAATTTCCACGTGAGAGTCTGCATAATTATCGTCTGGAGAAAAAACAGTCATTGGTGCTTCGTCACTCTCATCGTCGTAGCTGCCAGAGGCAGCATTTACACGAGGAGGTTCTCCGCGCGTTGCTACGAAAGCATCGTCCTTATTTACAGAGAAGGAGGGTAGGAGGTTTCTACTTGCTCTATCCAGTGTAGACTCATTAGTGATGGAAATGTCGATATTCATATCAACTGCCACTATTGTCGATGTTTCAATCTCTCTTAATACAGCTGACAGTGGTCCTTGGCCAAGAGCACGGATTGGTCTTTCTTTTAGAGCTGTTTTAGTTGTGGGAAGTACATTTTGCCAAGCCTTTATAGCTTCCTTGTATACTTTGCTATTGAGTGTGCACTGTCCAAATTCTTGAAAGCGGCTCATTTCCTCGACATCATTTAGTATCCATGAATTTGAGTCGTCAAGTCTAGAGATACTCGTGCTGGTCTTCTTTTGTCTTTGACTGTGCCCCCCGATCTGTGAGAGCCTGTATTCTTTCACTACATTCATATTCTCACGCTTTAACACCGGTTGCTCTGGAAGGAGAGGGGTATTCTTAGTTAACTTGAAGGCTTTACAAGTAGGATTTTTTAGGGCGTTCCAAAGTGTCTTTGTGGCAACTTCGGACCTGTGAAGCCGATCTTCTTCTTGACCTTTTGAAACCAAACATACAACTCTCCCGTTTCTCGAACGGCCTGTTCTTCCAGTCCTCTGGACCATCCGAATGGGTGAGCTAAGACAATCAAAGTTGACAATCAAGTCCACTTGACCTATATCGAGACCCTCTTCTCCTATACCTGAGACATTTTTGGAACCGACGTGTGAATCACATTAAAAAAGTACGAACTGATATATCCATAAATTGTTTCATACACTCACATGTACACACAATCACATTATGAAGTCCATTCCTAAACTCCTTCAGAACTCTCTGCTGCTCTTTCTGTTTCATTCCTGCTACTTTAGATGAAGTCGCCCGATTGGTGGTTGGAGTCGAGACATCTTCTGTAGTAGACCCTGCACCTTGTCCGACGAATTTGGTTGCCTTTATTAGAGGTGCTGAGGCTTGCAGCACATTCACGATTTCTTCCACGCTATCTCTCCACTGGCTGAACACAATTGCACGAGAGGATTCTTGAAGTGCTCTGGCCCTTTCAAAATGTTCCTTTAAAATGAACTCAACCTTGTCCAATTTGGGATTATTCAACTTTTGATCTTCAACCCCGTCTTGACTAAAAGATTTTCCTGTATCCTGCGCTTTTACAACTGCGTTCCATATCTTTACAAAATCCTCCGACTGGGCCACTTTCCCACCAAAGCCCCCTTTTGTTCCAAATTCTTCCATAAATTTATGGAGTTTGGATCGAGCGAAGCCTATTCCATTTTCTCGAAGTGCTTGTCTAACCGACAAAAGGCTCTGAATAACTCTGAATTGATCTACAAGTCTGAAGTCATTTTCCTGCATATGTTCTCTCATAGACATCAAAACGTTGTAATGAGTGAGTGTTGCGTTTCGTCCTCTGAAATTTCGAAGCCCGCCCCTTTCTCTCAACATGTTGATCAGTGGATCTAAGAGGTTGTTATGAAGTTTTTCAATTGCTATAATCTCAGAAGGTTGATCCACTATGATCACCTCATATTTACGATCGTGAGTATACGGTTTCACTTCTGCATCCGTGTCGAGTCTAGCTTCGACCTTGCTCACACTCAGATTCTCAATTACGATACCTATACTTTTCAAATCCCTTCCTGGTGTGGCAGATAGTCCCACCTTTAACAATAATAAAAAACGTGAGAACACCAATCGTTTCTAAAAGGTAGCCTACTTGTAAGAAAATCAACTTACCACTCGAGCCCTCGCACCAGAACTAGTGAGTTGTTGTACAACTTGAGTATATGCATACTTCCCGGTTGCTTTATGAGCCTCGTCGAGGACAAGGCAAACAACCTTATCGATTTCACAATTTTTGTTTTCAATGTCTATCTGAACAGTCTGGGGTGTACAAAAAAATAATCTGCGTGTCCTCCACAGTCTCTTCCGATCCTTAGGCTTGACGTTCCCCGATATTTCTGCAGTATCAACTTCAGGAATTCCCATAATATTATAACACGCTTCAATCTGCTGTCGAACTAGGGGGCGCGTAGGAGCGCAAAATATTATGAGTCCGGTAGGAAACCATCGATAAAAGTTGTACATGACGACAGCGGCAATCAATGTCTTTCCAAGCCCAGTCGGAAGAGAAACGAGAGTATTTTGCATTATGGCAGAGCGGGAGATTGCCAATTGATATTCGCGCTCAACGAATTTGTCACTTTTTGGATAGATCCATGTTTTGAGAGCTTCACCTTGTACAAGGGGTACCGGACCTGGTTGGTAGCCCCGATTCACAGTATTTCGTTCCACTACATTTGATGCTGAGGCTGAGCTGCGATTTTGAAAGCCTAACTGTTGCTGCTTTCTAGCTGCTGTTGGCTGAGTTGTAGCTGTCGGGGTCGCTCCTATGTGGCGTGGTTGTTGTGATTTACTAGAGGATGGTATCCTGCCACTGGAATTAGAAGTATTAGATGCCACCTCATCCGTGCTGTGGGGTACAGCCTCATTCCTGCCGGCACTTTGGAAGGTTGGTCTATTTACATTTCTTTGCTGTGGTATTTTATTTGTAGAGTGAGGAGTCTTGTTGATCTTCTCCGCACCATTATTCCAATTCGCCATATTCTGCCTAGAGTTATTTCCATCCAGAGGCGTTTTAGTGTTGCTACTAATTCCTGTCGCAACGGGGTTTTGTGCAGGAGTAGGTTTCTTTGCGTATGGATTGTGAATCTTAGTCGAAGAGCTTATGGTTGTGTTGGCATTTTGATTTGTATTCTGACGGTTTCCATTTGTGTTTGTGTTTTGATACATTCGACGGTTCGTAGTAGCAGATCCGTTATGCAAGATGGCTTTATTCTGTTGAGGATTTAGTGTTTTCTTCGGTGGTATCGAAGTGTAAGCATTCCTCTCACTGGTGTTTACATTTTTCTGCTGTGTATTTCCCTGCCTCCCTATAGCTTGGTTATGTGCAATATTATTGGAGTTCGAGACATGTTTGGCATTGTTAATGGCGTATGGATTCTTAACATAAGGATTGATAAGTGGCTGATTGGTTTTTCTTTTTGCTTTGGACGCAGCAGCAG
>Ga0115005_10003163_pt1 | contig 13133 bp, 15 predicted proteins | sample ArcOceMetagenome_FD_87163 | JGI IMG/M metagenome (GOLD analysis project Ga0115005, IMG submission 87163) | Marine eukaryotic phytoplankton communities from Arctic Ocean - Arctic Ocean - Greenland ARC118M Metagenome | ecosystem: Environmental > Aquatic > Marine > Oceanic | place: Arctic Ocean... | reverse complement strand
CTGGTTGCTGCCGCTGTTGATGCTGCTCTCGGTTGCTGCTGCAAGTGCTCCTCCTGTTGCTGGTTGGCTGGTTGGTTATTTTTCTGGCTTGCTGGCTGGCTGGCTGGCTGGCTGGCTTGCTGCCCAGCCGGCTGGCCTAGAATGGCTGAGGGGTGGATTCCAAAATGGCCCCGGGCCCGACCTGGAAGTTTTGGCGGGGCGATGCTTCCTCCATGGGGCCACCGGGACATGCGCGGAAGGCTGGGACAGCGCGCTTCAAAGGTGTGGGGGTCTATCAATTTAGCCCGACTGATTGAGGGGGCGACCTTCAGATCGATCCGCTGGCGGCCACTGCGCACTGGCTCAAGCCCTACATCTGACATCTTAGGCTGCACCATCTGTCCCGCAAGCTGTCCATCTTTGCTGTGCTTCTTCAGAGAGGGATGGGTGGGAGAGTGTGGTGATCTGTTTGGGTCTGATCCATCGTGTCCAGGAGGCGCGCCGAACGCTTTCCAAGGACAGCGTGACTGAGTGGCTAAGGTGATGGACTAGAAATCCATTGGGCTCTGCCCGCAGGGGTTCGCATCCCCTAGCTGTCGTTTTGTGGAGATCTGCGCCCAACGGGGTTGAAAAGCTTTCGTCTCAAGGCTTCCTGGTCTCAACCATCGGAGCTATGCCTCGACATTTTCATTCTCCACGTTACCATGCATCCGTACCTGCATGCATCGGTACGTCCGTGCCCCCGCCTTCCCCGTGCAAGCCTTCCTGGCGTCAACGCTCGACACTATCACCTGTTGGCGAACATGGCATAGTCAAGCCAGCGACGCAAAACGACACAAAGGGGAGTCGAATCCTTGCGGGCACAGCCCAATCGATCTTGAGTCCATCTCCCTAGCTGCCGGACAAGGCTGCACTAATGGATGCTGCATGATCATTCTCCGTCTGTGGCGGCACCCTTCGGGCACTAGGGTTAAAGCTTCAGGGTTTTAGGGTGTGGGGGCTCGCCCAGACTGAAGTTTTTTTCACACGGTGCCTGGCGGCGAAAGCAAATCTCTTCTCCTCTGTCAGCTCGTAGGGGTCGGTCCTGCATCGCCTACCGGGGGGAAGGGTATCTTTGTCTGCCAGGCGCTGATGATAGCTCGCCAAGGACTGGCTCATTAGGGTTTGTGGCTACGTAGCAGACGCGGCCCTGTGGCCTAGTGGATAAGGCGTTCTTCTTGGAAGCCAGAGATTGCAGGTTGGACTCCTGTCAGGGTCTTTGTGGAGTTCTCCCTTTAGGTGGCACTGGCTGACACACAAAGGCTACGTGCCTCGCTAGACCCAGGCAGCGGGATGTGAGGACAACCATAACCTCGCATAGTCTTTGTGCTTTCGCAATGGAGCATTGCTGGCGGGCAGACGTCGAGGAAGCACGCGCACACGCCCAAATCCGGCCACCCGTAATCGAACCAGGAACCATCAGATTGCTGCAGCAGTCTACAGTCAGATGCTTTACCAACTGAGCTATAGCCGGTCTGTTAGCCAATACCGCACTGATAAATGACACCTTGGGCTCAAGGTGGACCGCAAAGAACGACTCCCACAGCACATCTACAGCTGAATACGCCCTCGCGCACCAGTTGTGAAATTGGGTTTCCAGACAGATGTTTATGCTGCCTTGGTTTCATGATGCGTCCTCTGGCTTGACATCTTCCTTGGCTGCTTGGAGTTGCAAATGGTTGCATGGCCAGGCGCTGGGGGACCCAAGCTCTGAAACAGGATCGCGAAGTCAGAGGAGCACATGGTGTGAAGGCACACATCCGCTTCGCAAGCGGAGGTTCAAACCCGAATGTGTCCATTTCTTTGGAATGTGCCCCTGGCCGTGTTGTGCGCATACCCAGCGCTCTGCCTCAGCTTTCGAGTGGGACCCCCTCGGGTAAGGAGTTCCGCGAAAGCCAAAAATGCAACCCACTGCGTTATAGTGGCGAGCATTTTCGCCCATCACGCGTAAGTCCTGCGTTCAATTCCCGGCGGCGGGTTTTCATTCTTCGCGGTACTTTTTTTGAAGGTTTCGCATGTTGGCCGCCCCGTCACTTCACCATAAGGTCGCGACGGGCAGAGGCTGCGGAAATCATGCCCGTCCGCAAGGGGAGTCAACACCCCGCTGCCTACCCAATCAAGCCTTAAGGCTGAAGCGCGATGGCCCCCGAGGGGGAGGAGGAGGCAATACACCAGCAGAGTGGCGCAGTGGTTTGCGTGCTGGGCTCATAACCCAAAGGTCGGAGATCGAAGCCACGCTCCGCTACTTCACCTAATTTCGCAGGACAGGATCACCGAGCAGGATGAGCAGCAACCCGCCGCAGGAAGCCCACAGAAAAACACCCACCCTGGGCTAGAACCCCCGACCGCAAGGTTAAGAGACCGGCGCCCCACCGACTGAGCTAGGCGGGCTGTGCCACATCAGGGCGACATTGCACACTTCACTCCAGGGTGCACCCTGATGGGTAGCGCTTGCACCCGAAGGGCACTAACCTCGCAGTGCCCAGCGAGCGCCCCATCCACGGGCACCTCCAAATTTGAAGCTCGCCGCACATCGTCCTTCCTGCTCCCCCTGAAGGGTTGGGCCCAGTCCCAGAGTGGGGGATTTATAAATGTGATCCTATAAAACTTGTATGTATTTCTACACATGTTGGCCCTTGGGGAGCAGATCCTGTACAAGCATTACAGAAATGTAACAAGATTCTGTTGGAAGCGGTTCTGTAACCGACCAGCCCGCACTGTCCGCACCATTGAGCGTCCTCACCCGCATCACCTGCACTATTTAGAATCCTCGCCCGCACGGTTTCGCAGTATTTAGAATCCTCACCCGCACTATGTGCACTACTCAGCCGCGCTATTGGCATTATTCAGAATCCTCAGCCACCCCACCTGTATCATTTACAATCCTCAGCCGCACCATGTGCACTATCTACATTATTTGATAATTGCCCCCAGCACCGTTCATAATGGATCTGATCAAATACACAGTGAATTGGAAATCTCAGCTTTCCACAAAAAGTTGACGTCGACTCCGTACAAAATCAGAATCCAACAGCGAAATACCCCTCAGAGTTTAATTTAATTGTGTACGTATGTCACAACCCTCACAAGCCCCAAGAAAAGACAGAAGCGTTGTGAATATATATATATATAGAGAGTCGGGGAAAGGGTTGGGTAAGAGCATAGGAGGTACAGCGAATGACACATCAGCTCCCATAATAATCTTAGTAACGCAAATTTATTTGTCTATATATATACATATAGAGAGAGAAGGAGAGGGAGAGAAAGAGACAGAGAGAAAGGGAGAGAGAAAGAGAGAGAGACTTGTTGACATTGCCACGCCTTGTGAAGTCATCCAGGTCTCAGGCCACGAGGTTTGTGATATAAAGCATATCACGATGACATGAAGACATTTCAGGCCATGTGCATTCTGGATTGGATAATAATCAAGGGTGGCGGGGGGGAAGAACCGTTCGACCACAGTTTTTCCACCTCTCCCTATACCCCAATATCCGTCCCCTATACATCTTTACCCCCCAATATCCTACCCCAGCCACCCTATACCCAAATTGCTTCCAAAGTATGGGGATTTCTGTGTTTTGAGCAAATGCTGTTTCCCCATGGAGTACAAATTATAACGTCATATCAGAACTGACACTTTCTTCCATGTTGAAACCAAAGTGCTACAGGCAAAATGACCGTACCATCCGTGGGATCATTTCAGGCTTTCCAAGAAAAGTGAGCTTGACTTGTAAATTGGACTCAGATGTGTGTTTTCTGTCCACAAGTTAATTTTCAATTGCTTAATAAATGATTGATGTTTCCACATGTGACAGATGCACGCAGGTTTTGATTTTCTCAGGCTATACATCCTGGAGAAACGACTCCCCACCCCACCCCCAACTCCATCCGACTGCATCTGGCCACCCCACCCCCTTACTAAGTTGGGTCCAAGGGGGGTGGGTGATGGTTATCCCATCCAGAGTAAACGATGCCGATGCACACAATGCTGGGGTAGTCACTCGACCTGAAGACACCATATTTTTCAATGTTCCCAATGGATGCTTCCACACATTCTTCGAAAGCCCATGCGAGAAACACATTCCAGGAGGCTCAAAGGCCTACATGGTTATGAAAGAGGCTCCTAGACCCTCACCCCGCATATCGATTATTATGCAAGTTCATCCTCAAGTGACCAAGTGTTTATGGACCAGGATCCCCACCAATTTTAATGTCCATCAATTCACTTCCCTCCAGGCATGTTACATAACACATACCAAGGAGGAGTGCAACATGTCTTCTTGTAGCAACTGACGCAACACTTGCTTCATCAATGTATGCTCGCTTGGGAAACAAACCTCGAATTACAAAGCATTTGCATCCTGAGCATGCTAGAGAATCTTAGCTCATGCTGCCCACGTGGCCTATTTTCCGCAATGTTGTTCTCCATATATACATACATATAAATATATATAATTATATATACCATTTCGAGTGTTACATCGTGCATCGAGCCATTTAGATGAACGCTCGTATGTGCAATGTAGTAGTCAGTGTTAAGCTATGGAGATTCATCAGGTCGTCGCAAAGAAGTTTTTCGGATTTAAACGCTCTGGGGCAAAACTAGAACCCAGGCCGCAAGCCAGCCTCCTCGAGGATTTCCACAAAGGGGGCGGGCCGCAGAGCGGCCTGCCCACTTTGTGGGAGGCGGCCGGAGGCCGCCTCCTTTTTGGAGGCTGGCTTTCGGCCTGAGTTTGGAATTTCGCCCCAAATCACCCATGGCTCCGCCCCCAAAGTGGCAGTGGCTTGCTTGTATGGCCCGAGTAGCCCAGCAGCAGGGCACCGGCCTTGCAAGCTGAAAATCCCGCTCGACACATGAGAAGATCAAATGGGGCGGCGGCGCCTGAGCATTTCAAATAAGCAGCCCCGCGGGACTCGGAAGCCCCAATCTTTGGATTACGACTCTGATGCCCCTTCCACCTGGCCCTTGAAATTGGGCATCAAGACTTACGCCGCTTAGTGCCATGGCATATCTCATCCCTTTGGTGTGTCATGTGTGGCGCTTGCTCTGCGCCTTGCTTCTTTTTCAACGCGTGGTTCGCTTCGTGGCCCCAGGCACCTTCCCGAGGAATGTCCGAATGAGGCCGCCCAGCCGCCTGAGGGTTTTCTTTGTGCCCGAGGGCCCTTTCCAGTGCAGCCGCCCATGCCACAAAGCACATTCGCACCCATGGGACTTGAACCAGTGCCCTTGGCGCTAATGTAACTTGAGTGCGCCACCCTGGAGCACTCGGGCGAAGTGTCCTCGCCAAGTTGCTCGGCCATGGGCCAACGTTTCTAGCTGTGGGCTCTCAGGGCATAGTCCTGTTGAACCTGCCAGTGCTCGCATGTGTGTGTGTGCATGTTTGGGCAGCTTGGCGGTCTTTCCATGTGGCCCCCTCGGGGCAAGATTGCTTATATGGTCGCGCGACTTACATACATTTGCCGGGCAGTCGGGCTGGGTCGGGCCGGTGCCCCGACGTGAAGCCAACCCACAGCAGCCGGACATCGAATGTCAAAATGATGCGTCCCCCAAAACGATTGTGGGAGAGATGACATGCTTGTTTGAGGAACGGTAGCCATGTTTTTGCATGCCCTTTGGGCCACGCTGTTCTATGGAGAGGAGGCATACATCCCCACAGTCAGCGCAATGCAAACATCCCAACACCTGCACAGTAGGCGGTAAATTCCCATATGATCACCCCCTGCGGGATTCGAGCCCGCAATCTTCGGATTAGAAGTCCGACGCCTTGTCCATTAGGCCAAGGGGGCCATGTCATCGGGAAGCTGATGTCCTTTCGAGTTGAAACAATATGTGCGGCCCGCTGCAGGACTGAGCGCGCCGAATGTCATAACAGCGCAGGGGACAGTTGCAGATTGTATTCTTGTGGCTGGTACTCTCCATGCAGAGCGCGCACCGGGTACTCCATATCAGGCAAGCCGTCATGCCGACATCGCGCTACATTCTGAACGAGAGTTGCCATGCAGGCGGCAATGGTGACGGCAGACATCTTCGTTACGCATGTGGTATTTCAGGTTCTTCGCATACTCTTTTCCATGGGGCCCGTATTTTCACACACCCTGCGCTCCATAACAATGGTGCGACAAAGAATGGCGATTGCGAGCCCATCAGGGGGTGGAGTCCACCCCGGCTGTCCTTCCAAACGACCCTGGCGGCTGAAGCTGGAGGCCCTCCTAGAAGGATGCGGTACACCAGCGGAGTGGCGCAGTGGTTACCGTGTTGGGCTCGTATACCCAAATGTCCGTGAATCGAGACCACGCCCCGCTATTTCATTCAATCTCGGGCGACAGGAACACGAAGCAGATGAGTAGCAACAAGTCGCAGGAAGCCGGATAGGTAGAGGCAGTGATCTAGATTTTCAAGAAAAACGGTAGAGCTCGCAAAGGATATCTTGGGAGCCAGCCGTCTCCTAGAATGCAGACGCGGCAGTGATCAGTGAATAATATGTGCCTGCGTCAAGGCCCGCGCAGATTGAAAGCATCACATATCCAATTAGTGTGGTAATACCTGTCTCATATGATGTATATCTTGTGCCATCAATTATTCAGAATAGCGCTATCCTCGGATTAGTTTAGCGAATACATATTAAAGCACAGTCGACAAATTGTATTACAATGCTTTTTCAAGTCGAACGCCGCCTCATCATTTTCTGGCAGGTCTGGCGGCCAAACTGGACATTTTGCCTGAAGACGCTTGCTTGCTTCCCGGTGCACGAGGAGGCGGCAGTTTCCGTCAACTGGCCGACCCTTCCTGAACAATTTCTGTGAGGTTGGTGCGCGAAGGGGATGACTCGTGATCCCGACCCCAAACGGCAACCCGCCCGACCCAGCCATCCAGGCCATCTGGGCCATCCAGGCCAGTAGCCCAGCCGACCCACCATCCAGCCGTGCCCACCCGAAAAATCAACAACTCGAGGCAGATTATTTATGTCGAGAAGAAAAATGAGAACGAGGGCCGACCCTGCCTCCTCAAGCTTAGGACTTGAGCTCAGGACTTCGTGTCAGCTTCGGCACGCTAGATCTTGGCGATCAATTCCGCCCGTGACAATAGGCAGCTGGATCACGGGACCTCGCAATGTGGGTTCCATGACAGTCCACATCGTCTAGTGGTTAGGACGTCGCGTTGTGGCCGCGACAACCCAGGTCCGACTCCTGGTGTGGACATTTATCTATCTGCCCATCTGCTACATATTGCAATGTAGCATAAGCAATTGGCGGCGAACACGAGCGCGGGCCTGAGAAGCCCCCACCTCTGGATTCAGGCTCTGATGCCCCTTGCACCTGGGCCCGGAAATTGGGCATCAAGACTTATTCCGTTTAGTGCCATGGCATGTCTCATCCCTTTGGTGTGTCATGTGTGCCGCTTGCTCTGCGCCGGCCTCTTTTTCAGCGCGGTGGTTCGCCTCGTGCCCCCAGGCACCTCCTCGAGGAATGTCCGCATGAGGCTGCACAGCCGCCTATGGGTTTTCTTCGTGCCCCCGGGCCCCTTCCTCAGGAGTGCAGCCGCCCATTTCACATGCGATTTGAACCCACGCGCTTTGCGCCAGTGTAGCTTGAGTGCATCCCCTGGTGGCAATCGGGCAAGTTGTTTTGCCATGGGCCAAAGGTTCCTAGCTGCGGGCTCTCATGCCATAGTCCTGTTGAGGCTGCCAGTGACCGCTCTTGTGTGTGAATGTTTGGGCGGCTTTGGCGGTCTGTCCACGTGGCCCCCTCGACGCAAGATTGCCTATATGGTTGCGCGGCTTGGGCAAATTTGCCGAGCAGTCGGGCTGGGTCGGGCTGGTGGGCGGACGTGGAAACCAACCCACGGCAGGCGGACATCGAATTACAAAATGGCGATTCCCCAAAAACGATTGTGGGACAGATGATATGTTTGTTTGGAGAGCAATGGCCATGCGTTTTGCATGCCGTTCGGGCCACATTGTTTTACGGACAGCCGGCATACATCCTCACAGCCAGGGTGCAATTCAAACATGCCAACACCTGCACAGTAGGCGTTAAAGTCTGATATGATCACCCCCTGCGGGACTCGAACCCGCTATCTTCGGATCAAAAATTCGACGCCTTGTCCATTAGGCCAAGGGGGCCATGTCATCGGGAAGCTGCTGTCCCTCCGAATTGGGGTTTTATGTGCGGCACGCTGCGGGACTGACCGCCCGACCGTGACAACAGTGCAGGGCACAGTTGCAGATTGTACGCTTGTGGCTGCCTCTTTCCATGCAGAGCTCGCACCGGGTACCCCATATGAGGCATGCCATCATGCCGAAGTCGCTACGCATTTTGAACAAGAGTTGCCATGTAGGCGGCGATGGTGACGGCAGATTTCTCGGTACGCATGTTGCTATTTAGGTTTTGCGGAGAACTCCCTTACATGGGGCCCGTATTTTGACACACCCTGCACTCCATAACCATGGTGCGAAAAAGGGTGGCGACGTCGTGCCCGTCAATGGGGGGAGTCCACACCCGGGTGCCTATCGAGTCGAGCCTGGCGGCTGAAGCTGGAGGCCTTCCGAGAAGGATGCGATACACCAGCGGCGCAGTGGTTACCGCGTTGGGCTCGCAACCCAAATGTCCGCGGATCGTAACCACTCTCCGCTATTTCATTGAATCTCTCATGACGGGAACACGAACCAGATGAGGAGCAACCACTCGCAGGAAGCCGGGGAGGTAGACGTAATGATATAGTCTCTGGACGAGAAACGCCAGGCTTCGCAAAGGGTATCTTCAAAGCCAGCTTTCTTTCATTGCAGGCGCAGCCGTGATCAGTGAATGATTTATGTCTGCGTCAAGATCTGCGCAAATTAAGAACACCACATATTTATTCAGTTTGGGAATGGATTCGGTCAACTACGTATGTGCACCTGCCGTAAGTTTTGTCAGGGTAGCGTCATTTTGAAACTCGTGTAGCGAATACATATTAAGTATTCGATAAATTGTATTACGATGCTTCACCAGGGCCCATTGTCTGGTAGAGTTGGTGGCCAATCCAAGCGTTTTGCCTGAAGACGCTCGCTTGCTTTCCAGGGCCCGCGAAGGCGGCAGTTCCAATCAACTGGCCGGCCTTCCCTGAACAACTTCTGTGAGGTTTCTGCGCGAAGCAGATGACTCATGATCCCGACTCCACCCGACAACCCGCCCGACCCAGCCATCCAGGCCACCCAGGCCATCCGGGCCATCCAGGCCAGCCGACCCAGCCATCCAGCCCTGCCCATCCGGAGAAGCAGCAGCTTAACGGAAATCAATTATGTTGGGAAGAAAGGTGAGGCCGAGGGCGGACCCTGGCTCCTCAAGCTTAGGACTTAAGGTCAGGACTTCGTGTCAGCTTCGGCACGCCAGGTCCTGGCGATCAATCGGGGGGGTGACAATAGGCAGGTGGAGCACAGGAGTTCGCAATGTGGCTTCCATGACGGTCCACATCGTCTAGTGGCTAAGACGTCGCATTGTGGCCGCGACAACCCAGGTTCGATTCTTGGTGTGGCATTTATTTGCCCAGCCGCTACGTACTGCAATGTATAGCTCGGGCTATTCGCGTCGAAATCGACAGAAAACGGTCGACAGGCAACTGCCACCAAGCAGGGCTCCAGGGTATCCCACTGACAGCATCGTGGGCCAGAGCTGGCGCCGGATGCCATATGCCCGACCACAGAAAGAAGTCAGCTGGGCCCGTGTTGTACCGGTCGGCAAACTGGACCTGGAATCCAGCAGTCGCGGCGCAAATCTGGCCGAGGCCTTTCTCCACACAAGTATTCTGAAGCCAGTGCAGTGCTGTGTTGCAGGCTTCTGCCAAGCACGCAGCCCCATGCCCACAATAATGTGGTTGAGAGATTTGCGCCAAGGTGGCGCGACACAGGCATGGTCCACGGTGCCATCACGACGCCGCTGACGCGATGCAGCCAAAAGAGGTCCCACGCGGGTGGCAGCTGCGGACCCTGCGGTTATTGGGCGTGGGCCCTAACCGCCTGAGCTATGAGGCAAGATGATTAACAGAGCCGGAGCATCTTCTTATCTCGGCCACGCGTTCCAAAGGAGGAGAACAGGCATTACAACAGTGCGGCCCCTTAGACCAGGATGGGGGCCAGGACAAAGCGCTTGCCTACCCCAGCTGTGCTTCAAGCGATCCAGGTCCACGAACATTTGCGACAAGCCACGCAATCATTTTCAAGTCGCTTCCTTCTGACTGACTCTGACAACCCTGCCGCCAGCGATTCCTATTGGTCGCCTGCGAAACCATGGCTGTGGCGATAACTTTGTATGTGTATTGTGTATTGAGGGCCGCTCTGCAGCACATGACGCTGTGTCCGACCGGCTGGGGAGATGGGCTCGAAACCTGGGCCTGCTTTTGGGAGTTCGAATCTGCACAGTTTCCTTGTCCAGCCTACTTGTACATTGCTATCAGATGTCATACGTACCGAAGGTCTCCACCAGTAAGGGTAAAGTCGCATGCCCTCGGAAAATTCTCTTCATGTAGCATTGGGGTGGGTCCCGGCAGGATAAGATAATCAAAAGTGCGCCGGGTGAGGATCAAAGTCACGACCCCAGGATTATGAGACCTACGCGCTGCCAGCTGCGCTATCGCCGCTGTGCTAATGGACCGTCCCGACATTTCAGCAGGAGGCTAGAAATATTGTGGCATGCTGCCTGAGGGTGTATTGTCCGCCTGTGTATGACATGTGCTCAATGCGAGTGCTCATCAAATTTTGTTGTGCTCAATTTGAAATCGAGGCGATGCGAATAAATGCCAGCTGTGGGCCTCGAGCCAACGCCTTTGGGGATTGGCGCCTGCAGCTTTGGACCATGCGGCCAAGCTTTCAATGGCTGCTTGCTCTGGCGACTACAAGATTCAACAGAGCGTCGCCCAACAAACCCCCCACAGAAAGCCACTCGCCTGGCCATGGCAAGTATATGAACCGGCTTCGACGCTGGTCGAACGCAGGCAGGTCGAACGCAGGCACCAAGTTAGTTACGCCCTCCGGGGAGAAAGTCACGTGCCATACCTGCAGCAGTATGGGAGCGAACCGGGGACCTTCAGATCTTCGGTCTGACGCTTTCCCAACTCAGCTATCGCGGCTGATGCCGCTGGAAGGGCGCATGGGCCCCATTTGTTGAGATGCCAGCATGCTCCATAAAGGAATGCACAGCGAAGGCGAAGGCTTTGGTGAACTGCGATTTGTTACGTAATCGACCGCTTAAGATTCAAACGAAAAAAGGTTAACCCAATCACGTGGAGATCGCATGATTGATTTGAGGATTTCATGATGAGGGCGTCGGCCCTTTGCGTACGGCGCGGCGTCATCGTGGTAAGGGGTGCTTCAATCGCGGGAAGTGGGGGCGTATTTCAGATGTGTGAAGCGATCTAGTCAGAAGAAGATTTCCCTGAGCACATGGAGGTAGCATGCTTGAGCAGAGGATTTCACGATGAGTGCGTCGGCCCTCGGCGTACGGCGCAATTTCATCGTGGTGAGAGGCGGTGCAACCGTAAGACAAGTCTGGGGGCGCATTGCAGACGCGTGCTGAGTCCAGTGACTAAGATAGGAGAATGGTTGACCATTCGAGAAAGTGACACAGAATTGCAGGCGCGTGAGCACACCTTTGATGAGGGAGAGGCGGCTCCATTGGACAAGAAAGTGGGAACGAATTGCGAACGTGTGATTAAACCCTTGATTGGGCCGGGAAAGGGCGGGCCATTTTTTGAAGAGAGTGAGGAAATTGTATTAGTCATAAAACAAATGCTTCACCACCGCGAAGAATAACATCGATTGGAGTTGGGATTTTTTCTCATCATAGAGCATGATGTCATCATCAAGGAATCGCGTGATGAAGAATGACCGAGGGGTGAATACAAATCCAGAGGGCGAGCTGAGTTGGAGGCGAAGTGTTGCAAGCCGCAGCCCACCCACAAGGGCATGAGAATGGGCCGCCTGCTTCTCATTCATGGTACCTTCACGCAAGCTTTCCAAACATTCGCCAAGCCTTCTGAGTGTGGCTTACCCTGCGCCGGCAATCATGCTTGCCTGATGCATCGATTGTATCTGGCCCCGTGGCCCGATGGATAAGGCATCGGCCTACGGAGCCGGGGATTGCAGGTTTGAGTCCTGCCAGGGTCATCTTGCTGGTTGCCATTGTCGGCAGGCACGCGGCCCCAAGTCGACTGCATCAGTCCCTCCACCATGGCCGACAGCTGTCGTGGTTGCACGCAACCCAGACTCGAGACGCCAGACTAAAAGAGCTGCGCGTCCGCAGCGCCCGGCCTGCACCTGCAGCCACAATGTTTACAGTGAGATCTGAAGTGGCCGCACAGCCTGGTGACCAATGGCTTCAGTCTGTATGTAGGCCATGGCGCCTCGCACTCGGAGTGTTACGTCACACACGGTACAAATCAAAAACGTTTGTGGGGCGCAATCAGTCAGGGCGCAACGCATTCATCCTCACAGTCAGGGCGCAATGCAAACATCCCGACACCTGCACAGTAGGCGCTAAATTCCCATATGATCACCCCCTGCGGGACTCGAACCCGCAATCTTCGGATTAGAAGTCCAACGCCTTGTCCATTAGGCCAAGGGGGCCATGTCATTGGGAAGCTGATGTCTGTTGGATTTAAAACAATATGTGCGGCCCGCTGCAGGATTGGCCGCGCCGAATGTCTCAACAGCGCAGGGGACAGTTGCAGATTGTATTCTTGCGGCTGCCTCTTTCCATGCAGGGCACGCACCGGGTATTCCATATCAGGCATGCCGTCATGCCGACATCGCGCCGCATTTGAGCGAGAGTTGCCATGCAGGCGGCGATGGTGACGGCAGACATCTTCGTTACGCATGTGGCATTTCAGGTTCTTCGCATACTCCTTTCCATGGGGCCCGTATTTTCACACACCCTGCACTCCATAACCATGGTGCGACAAAGAATGGCAAATTCGAGTTCTTCAGGGGGTGGAGTCCACCCCCGGCTGTCTTTCCAAACGACCCTGGCGGCTGAAGCTGGAGGCGCTCCCACGAGGATGCGGTACACCAGCGGAGTGGCGCAGTGATTACCGTGTTGGGCCCGTGTACCCAAATGTCCGTGGACCGAGCCCACGCCCCGCT
>Ga0115005_10003159_pt1 | contig 13137 bp, 9 predicted proteins | sample ArcOceMetagenome_FD_87163 | JGI IMG/M metagenome (GOLD analysis project Ga0115005, IMG submission 87163) | Marine eukaryotic phytoplankton communities from Arctic Ocean - Arctic Ocean - Greenland ARC118M Metagenome | ecosystem: Environmental > Aquatic > Marine > Oceanic | place: Arctic Ocean... | reverse complement strand
TTTTCCTATTGCTGCTAAATTTTTTCCAAAATCAGCAGTACAGGCAGACATATGAATGCCACTTGTCTCGTTTATAATTTCTTCAAACGGAGAGTTTTTATATTTAACATAATTATCACAGCTAGCTAAATCACCAAAATTAAATGCACCATAGAAACGTATAATACTTTCAGCATTTTTAAAGGATCTAATTGAATTAATTGTACTAAGTGCACTATAGCTTGAACCAAATCGATCTTCACTTTGCTCTTCTTCATCAGTAACCATAATAACTGCAAGATGAGCATCAGCTCTAAAAAAAGAAGTGTACATAGGATCTATAAGCATTCTCATTACATTATAAAAGACGTATTCAGATGCATCCCCGTCCGTACCTAACCTTCCTATTGCATCAGAAAACACTCTTACTTGGTCAATGGATGAATTATCGAAAACATTAAGAAAACCGAGGTAGGGTTCATCTAGTTTATCTGTTGAAACAACACCCATTTTCCACTGCATAAAGTTATTTTGAATAAAATTTTGCATAAATAAATTTGCATTTCTCACAATATTTGACTGAATGGTAGACATCGAACCAGAGTTATCTACAACCCATAAGATATCAATTTTAGCATTACGAAGTAAATTTCTGACTTGAATTGTCTCGTCTTTTCTCTCAATTCTTGGTTGATTATCATAAACAAGATAATCTTCGTCTTTTTCACAAGATATAACTGATATAAGAGAGATGATTAACAATAATTTATTGATCATAAGTTTCCTTCAATACATTTTTTTTGTAAATCTGCTTTCATATTGAAAAGCTCATCTGAAAAAAGAACTTCATTAACAGGAAATTCAATTTTGTCAGACTTATCAACTGCAGAGTGAATAATTTTAACACTATCAATTGAATTCATTTTAGAAATCTGGCCGTTCATTCGACGCATTTTTGAGAGATACTCGACTTTTACAAATCTCATTCTACGAATAGTATTCTCAAGAATAAGCTTTCTATGTCTCCATTCTCTTTGAATATTTGAAACCAATTGCCTATCTAAAAAAGACTTCTTGGTGATCGTAGTTTCTACAAGATCATGCAGCATTCCGTTGTCTACATTTGCAGAAAGCTTAATAAGTAAGTCTCTTTCTATTTCGAGCTTTTTTAATGATCTATTTAACATGGAAATTCTAAAATCATCTTTATTAATAGTAAGAGGATGACCTGACTTTATATTCGCTTCAATCTCTACAGCATACTTATTATTCACTCGAATAAACTCATCAAAAGATTTCTTTACATCGGAGAAGTGACATAATTGCAATGAAGCCATTGAGTTCACCAAATACACTTCTGGTAGAAAATGATGCTCAAATATATCTAATTTAAGACTTGCAAGTTTTCCTTTAAGATCAGAGTAATTTGCATTTCTCATATGAATCCATAAAGATTCGACTTCCGCAGTTAAAAAATACTTAGATTCATCAGGGATTAAATTATAATAAGATAAAGAGGCTTCAAAGGCCTGGGCCTGATAAAGAAGACGAGCAAGTGTTAAATAATATAATGAGATATCATCAATTGAAGATTTTTTTTCAAGAGAAGGCTCTACGACTTCTTTTAAAACCTTAGCTGAATCGGCTAACCTATTTTCTCTTGCAAATTGCAAAATAGTACTTTGAGCAATTTTTAATCTAAATGGATCATCTAATTCAAGATATTTAATTAAACTTAGGGCTTCCTCGCCTTTATTTGAATTTCTATATGCCTGTAATGAATAATTCATTTTTGACTTAAAATTTTTAATCGTATCTATTTTCGTTTTTTGTTCATCTGTGAGGATAAGGCCATTGCTTACAATCCATTTAGAGAATGACTTTTTTGTAATCATTTGATCTAGTGCCACTCCAAGTTGGCTATCTAGAAAAGCGTAAGAAGAAGCTTCCGTTAGAAAATCTTCTATAAAACTATTTGCAAGACCTAACTTCCACTCTAAATAAATTTTTGTAGCATTAAGTAATCTCTTCACGGCAATATTGTTTGATTTAATAGATGATAACTTTACAAATGCTTCTTTAAACTCTCCAGCAAACACTGTGTCAAAAAAAGCATGAATATCTTGACGTTGGATATTTAGTGATCTGAGTGTTCCATAGGCCTGAACTGAAAATTCATCACTTAACTCAAGAGATTTTTGAATCTCAATGACTTTTTTTAAATCAAGTTTTGATTCTGATCCTTTGATCATTAAATCAATTCCACTTTCTGCAAACACAGAGAGAGAAAAAATGCTAATTAAGAGCATTTTTTTCATATGCGAGCTCCCTCACCAAAGAGGTATCCAAATTCCATATAGCCCATAGCATTTTGAACATCTGATGAACCATTAATTTTTTGTTGAGTATAAAATTCGTTTTTTAAACCAACTCTAGCAGAAGCCTTGCGACCTAGCCAAAACGCCAATCCCAAATCAAGGGTGGTCATTTTCTGCTCACCATTAGCAAGAGCAACATCCCCATAACCTAGGGCCACATATTGATCGAAATAAACAATTGTATCTCTAGTTAATCTTAGTTTTCCGTAAATAGTATTAAAACTAATAAAGCCCTCAGTACTCTTCAGTGCATAATCTGTGTCAGGAAGTAATTGCTCATTATCAAATAATTTTTTTCCTGCACCACTTAATTTATTAGAATACTCAGAATACTTTGCCCCAATAGACCATCTTGAATTGATATGAAATCTATAAGCAGCACCACTTTGAGTCGTTTCAATATGACTATCAGAGTTAAAATTATTAGCACCAAAGAATGAGACTTCATGCCTTTTTGTTAAAGATGAATATCTATCATTAACTGCAAAAAGATTCTCTTTAGAAACAAGTGGTGTCACCTTATCAGAGGGAATATTTAGTGAATCAAGTTTTTCTGATAATTTTGTCTCAGAAGCTTGAAGGCTTAATACAGGAAGGACAAATAGTGATATTATTTTGTATGAAGTTTTCATTATTTATTACCTCTATCAAATATTTTTGTTGTAAGCATAGTTCTAAACCAATCAGATGGGATCGTTGAATCATTCACAGAAGTTTTAAGATCAGCAAATTCCGTCCCAAGAACAGCGAGTCTTCCTCTCACCCCTCTTTGACAAATAACTCCTATCTTATATCTTGTAAGTTTTTTTGCATCTGAAATCTCAAGCACATCAGCGCAGTTATTTGTATCAACCCCAGTAGAGAATAAAACGGGATCAACAGATTCAACAGTAGCACTCAGCATTAACTTAACAATATCATTAGGTGTTTTAAAATCACGTCTAAACACAAATTCCATGTCTTTTAAATCTGGAGTATCAGGTAATTCTGAATATCTTCCGATAATTGCGACTTTATTTTTCGTCTTAAATTCTTCAAGAAATTTCGCTGGCATATTTTCTACGAGAGGAGATGCGACAACAATATTATCTATCTTATCCATCGCTCGCTCGATTGAATTTTGCATATTTAAATCTTGTAAAATACCTGTCCCAACAATGAGTGTATCTCTTCCTGATAAATTTCTCTCGTTTAAAATCTGTAGAGCTGGATTCATAAGTTCGACATTCTTTAAAGTATCTCGATAGAATTTCACTTCTTTATCTCTGGAGGAGTCTGTAAAGTACAATGTTTTTGCTCTTGTTTCTTCAAAAACCTCAACGACAAAACTTTCAGCTGAAGACATATTGTATTCTGATGTTGCAACTAAAGTGAATTGATGAATTCCAGGCTTATCAAACTTAACTTTAAGATCACTTCCAGACCACTTTACATACTTATTCATCTCCTTGGGCATAACGTCGACTTTATGCACTAGTTTTCTTGAATCTCCATCTCGAATAGGAATATAAGTTGTTTGTGATTCTTCATGTTTTAAATAATGAATAACACCAGCTGACCAATTTGATCTATCAAAAGTTGGTGGTTTTCTCTCTTTAACGACAATTTTAACTTTTGTAGTCGCCTCAGTACAATCCCTATAACTCTTTCTACTGTCTAGAACACAAGACTTAAATGTAAAAAAATGTTCTGATTGATTATAAATTGGTGGTATATCTTTCCAATAAACATTTAAAACACTTGCATTATTTTCTTCATCTTTAAAAATCTCAGTTTCAAAATCTCCGTAAATAGGCTCATTCGAAATCATTTCAATCTTTGGAGCAACTTCTCCATTTAAGTCATAACCACTAACTTGAAAACTTATATCTAGCCCTTGTTCAGTTTGCTCTGGAACAACGATTTTAGTTCCGAGACGTTTATCTATAATTTTAACTTCAACCTCTTTCTCACTTTTGTGATTAGCAGGATTAAAGACAAAAATCTTACCAGCATAATTTATGCAATTTTGGTAACTAGTTGAGCAATTAGAATATTCGTTTATTTTCACATGGTGGTGATCAACTTTAAATTTCAATTTAAATTCTGTATCAGATATTTTTTCAATGATTGTATTCGTTGGCATTCCTAGAGTATTAATAGAAAACGGTCCGTTAGGATAATCAAGATTTTCAACTTTAAATGAATAAGAAAACTCATCACCTTCATTACCAGAAATTGAAGTGGCTCCATTAATATCTAGATTTCTTGGTGAGTCGTAAACGATAAAATTAACTGTTTTCTTTATAGCTTCAGTCTCATCTTCCGTTGATCTTAACCATACATCAACAGGATAAATTCTACTCTTAATAGTGACATCAGCTGGGTTATTTCCATCAAAATATCCAGGCTTCCATGAAATCTTCAAAGTTGTAGGATCAAACGTCGCTCCAGCAGGTAAGTGATCAACTCTGACATCAGGCTTACCAGGTGCAGGTACAGAAACATTTATACTTAAGATCCTCTCCCTTCCCTCTTCTAATTCTAAAACATCAGGAAGAACCATAGATAATGCTGGAGGAACAACTTCACGAGGAGCTCTCGGAGTTTTTCTTAAATCCCCATCTGGATATGGATTCTGCTCACAACTAATAAAAATACTTAAAATAACCAATGCAAAAATACGCATTATATAACTCCTATCTAAGAACCAATTGGTCTTAACATAAATGGATAATTAACTTTTACTTTTACTCCACCTTTTGGTTGTGGAAACTGCCAAGTCATCATTTTAGTCGTGATGCATTTCTCAACGACAGCACTTCCAAGAGATGATTTTGCGATATTAGAAAAATCGAGTCTTCCAGTTCCGTTAATTTGAAAATTAACTGTTACTAACCCTTCAAGGCCTGGTGTTTTATTTAATTCAGATTCGTAACATCTACGAACTTGTGATAGATACTTTGCAATCGTTGCATTGATAGCATAACGAGATAACCCACCATCAAGAACCATATCATTACTTCCAACAGAAATAGCAGAAATCCCTCTGCCTTCTCCAGATGCAACCATCGTATTTCCATAACCACCGGCTCCACCACCAGCGCCTTTAGTTCCAATTCCACCAAGACCTGCAACGCCAGTATTACCCACCGTTGTTTTCTTAAGCCCCTTACCAAGACCGGTAAGAACTTCTCCGCCAGAACCTGCATCGCCGCCTTTTCCTGCTCCAGCTGTTGCCTTGGCAAGTTTTTGTGGAACACCACCAACAGCATTTTTCAATTCAGTTGATCCTACAAGACCTAAAAATCCTAAGTTTTTTTGTACTGCACGCTTAGATCGTTGTGAGTCAGTAAGAGGTTTTACCTTTATATCAGGGTTTGCTGTAGATACGTTTACTTTTTGTGCTTTCTCAATAAGTTGAACGGTAATAGGCTCTATCTTTTTTTCTTCTTTTTTCTCTTCGATTTCTTCACTTGGAGAAAGAAAAAACAAGATTGGAATTAGCAGGAAAACGAGAAAAATTAGTTTCTCAGTATAACGGCCCATCCATTGATTTGAGTCATGCTCATAAATTAATTCATCACTAATAATTGCACTAGATAAATTAGATACCTTAAAATCTCCTAATGGTGTCGTAATTTTCCAAACTCCACTATCGAGAGGCTCTGTTGAGCAAGAATCAAGAGAGTTAATCTTTATTACTTTATCGACTTGAGTCATGCTAAATTTACAATGCCAAACATCGGTATTAAACTCAAAACCCTTTCGCTTTCTTGCTGTAAATCTTTTTTCTGCAGATTCTTCTGTCGTGAATCCAAATAGTTTATGAAATCCAAAATTATGAGATGTCGCATCTTTTATCACTTTTACTAAATGTCCGTCCATCGTCTCAATTGTTATCATTTAACATCCTCCCCGAGATCATTTGCCATTAAGTCATTAAAGTCATCACGAAGCTTTAATAAACCTAAATCTTTTTCTCCAAGATTTCCCGTAACAACTGAATAATCAGCTTTCTTTTTCTGACCTTCAATGAGAAGTGATTCAAAATCAATACGTCCACTTTGACGGTATTTAACAGTTTTGTTCTCTTCAGAGTGAGCCTCTTGACCTAATGAAAAATAAGTCAACAATGATAAAACAAAGATAATCCTAATCATGTTTTTCCTTTAAATTATTGATACGTCCTGTAAAATATGCTGCAATTCTATCTGCTTTGTTTGTTTTATAAAATCGTTCAAAGCCATTTAATGCTTCAAGAGAAGTAGATGCACTCTTTAAATTTTCACTTAGTTCTATTGTAGGTGAAAAGTCGATATCAGAGAGAGATGATTTCTCAAAAATATCTTTTTTAATCTGTGCTGAATAAAGAGTTTCTCCACTATCAATTATATTTATAATTTGCGTTTTTTGATTCAAATCACTTATAAGAGAAATCTCATCTCCCATTAGCTTAGAATAGTCGTCAGCAACTTTAATATATGGAGCAGATAATTGGGCAAGTTGGTTATTAACTTGCAAAAGAACGTCTTCCGTAAGACCTTCAGGAATTGGTGTATTTAGAATCTCTTGTGAAAACTCTTGATTCGCTTTTTTTAATAAACTAAGTAAATAAATTCTCGTCTCACTATTTGCACCATTTAAATATTTATTCGCACTGGCAGTTAGTTTTTCAATAGCTCTCACACGTCTTTTAAATTTTGATTGAGATCTATTTCCATAAAACCCAATTTTCTTTTGCTTAGCATAGTCCTCTTCAACATCCATTAATACTAACCTCGCCCATCTTGAACCAGAGTAAGTTGATTGACTTAGAATTAATGAGTCAGTTGACTTAGAAGGATTAACTGAGCTTAACCTTCTTGCAATGGCCAGTTTATTATCAATTGACCAAGGAAGAGTTATCGATTTTTCATCGAGAAGATTTGCATCTCTAAGAGTTACAAATAAAGCACTTTCGATGGCTTCAGAGATATTCTTCTCTTTTTTAAATTTAGACATCATTTCCTTTAATAGACGATCTCTATTTTTAAAATCTAGACCTATTTCATATAAAAGACTAACTTTAAAATATTGTTCAAACTCTGATTTTTTATTAATAAGATATTTCTCTTGTAGAGTTGCAGCTTTTACAAATTGTCCCATCCTCTCATATTCATACATAAGAGCTTTTTCATCTCTTATACTCTTATAAGGAGAGCCTTCAAGTAAGCTCACTAGCTTTTCTTGATCTGCAAGCTTAATGGAGAGAACTTTTGCATTTACACAAGATTTATCAATATAAATTTCATCAAAGCAATATTTATAAAACTGAGAAAGAGCTTCTTTTGTCTCTCCTAAACTAACTGTTTTTTGGAAACGCGCCTGAACTGCTATCTCTTTCATTTGAGAAAGCTCTTTTTGTATTTTTTTATCGTTAATGTCATTTTCAAAATTAATCCATGAAGAAGCCTGAGAAACCATAAGATCAAAGTTTTTCTGAGTGTTATAAATATCAAGGACTAAGTTTTGGGATAAAATCGCCCAATTAGAAATATTGGAAACATCAGTAATTTTTGAAAGAGGAATAAATAAATGAAGTGCCTCTTTATAATTTTTACTTTTATAGTATTCATGTGCTGCTGTGTAAGTAAATTCATCAGCTTCCGAGCTACCTTTTAGTATCTCTGCAATTTTTAACGATTCATCTATAATAATCTCTGTTTTTTTCTCTTTCTGAGCAAGAGATAAACGTGTTTGTCTAAGCTTTCTAATTTCGTCATTTGAAACACCAAATTGAATATCTTCAGCAATCCAAACTGCAAGTTGATCAATTTTAAGTAAGTTTTGATCTTCAACTTTTAACCAACCCTGTTGCATTTTTTTTCTCATATCATCATGAGGATAAAAAACAAGATATTGAGAGATTGAACGCTTTAGAAACTTGGAATATCTATTATCTTGAGAGACTTCTGAATCAAGTTGAACAATAATTCGCTTAAGCATTGCTTTGAACTCTTTAGCATCTTCAATTTCACTTGGAAGTTGAGATGAAGTTCTTTTTGAAATCGCACCTAAGTAATAATCAACTTTATCCCATTCTCTAAACCCGTAAAACTCTTCTAATAATCTCATTTCATAAAATGCATCTGGATTATCAGAATTTAGCTTTTCAAGAACTGTTGTCCCTGCAATTCGGTTACCAGCACCATAAAAACCTTCTACGAGCTTTCTGACAAGGTCTTTTTGACCAGTTTTAATAGATAATTCACTAATAAAAGCTAATTCATTTTCTCCATTAGTCATATTTGAGGAGAAGAATAAAAGGAGGTCGTTAATTATTTTATCACGTGGTTGTTTTTTACTATCCCATAAGGATAATTTTAGCTCTTTAATGGCCTCATCAATCTTTACTTCTTTATATAAAAGCCATGCTCTTTTATAATGTGCATAATTACAACTCTCGATAGTTGAACATAAATCAATTGCAGCAAGATAGAACTCATTGGATTTTTTAAAATTAATTTTTTCCTCAAAGTATTCAGCTAAAGAGAAAGAAGCCTCTCTCTTAAGTTTTTTTGATGCATCTTTATGATCAAATACAATTTGAAAATAATTTTTTGCCTCATCAAATCGGCCTAACTTATTTAAGACTCGTCCAATTTGATAATTAATCAATATGGCCTTCTCACCCTTAGGACTCTTAAGCTCATCTCTTCCATTTAAAACATCTGAATAAAGTTTTAGTGCTTTTTCTCTTTGAGAAATGAGTTCACTCCCAACACCTTCTTGAATGGAGACATCAAAATAAAGATCTGCTAGCCTGAGACTTAACTCAGTTCTATCGGGATCATTTTTTGAAAGGGTATTCTTTAACGATTCCATCTCTTCTATTAAATACGAGTCAGCGAATGCACTTGCTGCTAAAAATGCCGTTAATATCAATTTAAACAGAAGATTTTTTTCCATTATCTAATTCCCATCACGGCCAATTGTATTGATTCAAATTGACCGTTGGTTAAAATACCCATTATTTCTGAAACAGTTGTACTAGGAATTTCTCTATCAGCTTGTAAATTAATTTGTCCTGGGAATGGAACGCCTGAATGCTTATCCGCCCAAGAGTTTTTAATCACATTTAGCTCTTTCATTAGTCCATTTGGTTTAGCTAAAACATTTTTCGTAAGTCCAACAAACTTTTGGTCTAAATAAAGATTACCATCACTTGCAATCGCCAAAACAGGAGCTTCTCTTACCTCTGATGCAGTAATTGAATCAGGAAGAGAAACACCTTTATTAATAAGAATTTCTGGAGAAGTTGAAAAAGTTTGTAATAAAAAAACAACTAACATTGAAAACATATCAACCATCGAAGTGAGCATAAGTGCATAGACTGCAGCTTTTTTGCCCCAACTTTTCTTTCTCTTTCTACTTATTAAATGTTTTTCAAATGCATTTGATGAAACTAACGTATTATTTAATATCATTATCTTTTTTCCTTCATGGAGAGAATTCCTATATTAACAATCGAATTCTTTCTTAGAGTGTCTAGTGTATGAACCAGTTGACCGTAGTTAACTGTTGATCTAGGTGTAATCGTTGCAGTAGCGATCTCAATCACTTTATTTTTATAATTAAGAATTTCAGATTGAACGATTGTATTTAAATTAGCTTGAAGCTCCAGGCCATCAACACCAGTAACTTTAAATGTTTTTAATCTCTTTCCAGAACTTTTCAAGTTGACATTGAGTTGAGTTGGGCTGCTGTAAACTAAGTCTAGATCATAGCTAATTTTTTTTGTTGGAGGTGCATCTGTTCCCTGACTTTGTTTAATCTCAACAGTTCCAATTTCAATCCATACAGCTGTTATCAAAAGAAAACAAACACATGTGGACAATAAATCTATAAAAGGGGTGAGATTTAAATCTGCATTTAAATCTTTTTTTGAACCACCTAATCCATTTTTATTTCTCATATTTCATCCTGAAATAGCTAATATTAATTTCTACTTGTATTTACCTCTGCAACTTTAGTCGCTGAAGGAATAACTGAACCTACTGAATCTTCTTTGTGATCATCAGTATAGAATAAAATATCGTGATATAATTCACTTGAAGCTTCTGTCATTTTTGAAACAATTTGCTCTGTTCTATTTTGATAAATAGCAAAAGCGACTAGAGCTGGAATGGCCGCTAATAATCCAAAAGCTGTTGAGTTAAGTGCTTCAGAAATACCTTGAGATAATAAGTTTGCACGCTCAACAGGAGATGCACTTGCAACACCAGCAAATGAACTAATCAAACCTGTAACAGTTCCTAATAGACCAAATAACGTCGCAACGTTACCAAACATTGCAAGAAAACCTGTTCTTTTATCATAAAATGATATTTCTCTAGTTAATTGTTCATCCATTCTTGCCTGTAATGCTTCATCTCCAGCACCACTCATTCGAATCTTAATACCTGTCATTGCTACTTTACCAACTGAAGTATCTGCGGCAGTAGTCTCTATATAATTTTTTGCTCCCTTAAAATCACCTGCAGATATAAATGCAAGAAGATTTCTTCTAAAATCTTGGGGAGCATCTTTATATTTTTTGTATAGAACAATTCCTCTTTCGACAATAAAACCTGCTGTCAAAAGACCAAATAAAAGAATAAAATACATGAAAAACCCACCAGCGTGGAACTGATCTATTAAACTCACCCTCAACCTCCATATTGTTAAAAATTAGCAATCCAAATTTGCCTGTACTGAGTCAAAATAAATTTTACCTATTTTTAAAACACGTTGACTAGACAAAAAACTGTAAAAGATTTAATTGTAAGTTTTTATAAGAAGCTATTTAGTCCAGTAATGAAAAAACGCCCCAATTCGAGGCGTTTATTATATTTGCAGGAAGCGCAACAATTTTTCCATTTCTCAATTGTGTGTGTTGAGGCAGGATTGGTGTCGGCCGAAAAGACGAATCATTTATTAACTACATCCAGTAGTTTCTCCACAAGAATCACATTTCATACAACTTCCATTTCTAAGAAGTGTAAAAGACTGACAAGATGGGCAAGCTTCACCCTCATATCCTTTCATTCTTGCTTCATTCATTTTTCTTGCATGAGTATGCATTTGAGCATCACGCTCTCTTGTATAAACGACCTGTCTGGAGACATTTCCCTCCGGGTCAGTAACCTCTTCGGTTTTTTCTATCATTTTTAAAAGAGGTTCTTCATTTTGTGATTCACCGGAAATTTTATCACCTTCTAAGTCTGTCGGTTTAACATGAACTAAATCGTGTCTTCCTAAATACTTGCAGGCAAGGTCTCTAAATACATAATCAATTACAGAAGTTGCCATTCTAAGATTGTCATGGCCTGTTACCATTCCATTAGGTTCAAATTTCGTAAACGTAAATGCATCTACAAATTCTTCTAAGGGAACACCGTACTGTAGCCCCATTGAAATTGCGATTGAAAAGCAATTCATTAGAGACCTATAAGCGGCGCCTTCTTTATGCATATCAATAAAAATTTCACCTAAAGCTCCGTCATCATATTGTCCAGTTCGTAAATAAACTTTATGTCCACCAACAGTAGCTTTCTGAGTATAGCCAATTCTTCTGTTAGGTAAGCTTCTTTTATTTGAGGCTTCTTTATAAATAATCTTTTCGACAATTTTTTCTGCGACTATATTTACTTTCTCATTTGTCGATAAATCATCAAAGTTCTCAAGCAATCCAAGGTCTTCAAACGTCGATGCGTTTAAAGGTTGGGATAATTTTGATCCATCTCTATAGATAGCATTTGCTTTTGTCATTAGACTCCAAGACAGTCTATAGGCATCTGCTATTTCAGAAATACTAGATTCGTTTGCCATATTAATAGTTTTTGAGATTGCACCAGATAAATATGGCTGACATGCCGCCATCATTTTAATATGACCTTCCCAGTGGATTAATCTTTTTCCGTATCGACCACATTTATTAGCACAATCAAAAATAGCTAAGTGCTTCTCTTTTAAATGAGGAGCGCCTTCAATAGACATCGTTCCACATACATAATCGTTAGCAAGTTGAACTTCATCTTTAGTAAAACCAATTTCTAATAATAAATTAAAATTTGGATCGTTTGATATTTTCTCTTCAATCTTCAATGTTTTCAGTAAAAAATCATCACCAAGATTATACTTATTAAAGGAAAAGCTAATATCAAAAGCGGTCTCAAGTGATGATTCTATTTTAGATATTTGCTCATCTTCAAAACCAAGTTTTCTTAATTTTTGATGATTAATACTTGGACATCCAACTAATGTTCCATGCCCAATAGCGTACTTCTCAATTTCATTAATTTCTTTTTCTTTATACCCTAGTTTTTTTAAGGCAAATGGTACTGATTGATTAATGATTTTAAAATAGCCGCCGCCTGCAAGCTTTTTAAATTTTACTAGAGCAAAATCGGGCTCGATGCCAGTTGTATCACAATCCATCACAAGGCCTATTGTTCCCGTAGGAGCGATTACCGTTGTTTGAGCATTTCGATACCCGTATTTTTCTCCAAAACTCAATGCTTCATCCCATGCTTTTTTCGAAGCTTCTACCAAAAACTTTTCAACATACTTAGGATTTAATGCCTGAGGCAATATAGTCAATTCTTCGTAATCATTCATCCCATAAACTGCACGTCTATGATTTCTGATAACCTTTAACATTTCATTTTTATTCGCTTCATATCGCTCAAATGGGCCATGCTCTTTTGCCATTAAAGCAGACGTTTTATATGCTGTTCCACCCATAATCGCTGTCAGAGCTGCCGCGATATTTCTTCCT
>Ga0115005_10003158_pt1 | contig 13138 bp, 10 predicted proteins | sample ArcOceMetagenome_FD_87163 | JGI IMG/M metagenome (GOLD analysis project Ga0115005, IMG submission 87163) | Marine eukaryotic phytoplankton communities from Arctic Ocean - Arctic Ocean - Greenland ARC118M Metagenome | ecosystem: Environmental > Aquatic > Marine > Oceanic | place: Arctic Ocean... | reverse complement strand
CACCTACTAATTGTACTTCCTGAGACCTGTAAACAACTTCAACAGTTACTTCAACCTTGATCGGCGGCACAAGATACAACAAGTAAGTTAGTGGGATTCTTTTATGAGAAAAGGGACTGAAATTGGAAATTTGAATTTGCGCGCCTTATTATCGACGTCAACCCGACCCGACCCGGTTCAAGTTATTTATCGCTGGCGTCACGCCGCCCGCGTAGAAAGTGTACTAAACTTCATGTAAAGAAAGCTCTACGTAGAATTCTACGATACGCCAAAAATGTTCCCAGGGTGACCGGGAAATGGTGTCGATTCAACCACCGCGGCAAAGCGAACCCAAAAGATTCTTCGTTGAGCCTTCCACATCAAATTTCCAATTTCTTTCTAAAGCACCAACTTTAACATGCAAGACATCACCACCAAACGTAAATTGTCAGTCGAAAAGGACCCATCCATCGTTAAGGATAGCAATGGGGTTCCATCTGGATTCGTGCTGAAGCTTTACCAGATGGTGAACGGCGCCCCTGATGAAATCATTTCGGTAAGTTACACGACATGCACGACATGGTCCCTGTCATTCTTTCCTTGGACGTACGCGGAAATTCCTTATAACGAAAATGAAATTTCCCGCCTCTATCGTGTGAATTTCTGTGAGAACGGTTTCGGTATAAGGAAACTTTTGTAATGTTCTGCGAAAATATGACTTGACGGAAAAAAACATGATTTTGTGCAATGGAATGGCACTTGATTGAAACTTGCACTGTCATTGTCTACAAAAGTAATTCATCAAGGATTGAATGAGACTGGAATACGAGACGTGTGGAGGAATTGTTAGTTGGAATAGCATTACGGTCATTACCAGTGGCAAGGAACCGGAAGAAAGTCCAATGAATTGATGCATTGTTCTTTGGAAAATGTATTTTTTCATTGATCCTTTCATACCATTCCTTAGCTCCAAACCCACTGACATGAGTCACACAAATAAAATCTACAATGCAAGAGCATGATTGATTTCAAGTTACTTGGTGTTTACGGCTCCATTTCCAACGCACTCCATTTCCCAAGTCAAACGTTTCGTCGTGAAGGCGAGATGATTTCGATGATCCTCCAATACGGGACGGGGCAGTCAGTGTTGAAAACGGGATGAGGACAGAAGGTTCCTTGCTTTTTTCGGAAAATTGGATTTTTACTATTGCCCCTGTTCGTTCACACTCTCCGCCTCTCATTTCGGCGCGATTCGACAGACAGACACATATGCCCTTTTCTAGTTTTTCTAACACCTCCATTTTTCCCGCCTACGGTATTTTTCAACATGTATCTATCAACATGACAGTGGAACGAAGGAGGTGGGTCATTCAAAATTTCTGACCTGGGACGTCTCGAAAGCGAAACGCTTCCAACCTATTTTCGTCATCGACGATTTCAATCTCTGGTGAGGCAGCTGAACTTCTACAACTTTCGCAAGGTCAATAGAGAGCGCAACTTCTGGGTGTATAAGCATCCGCTTTTTCATCGCGATAAGCCCCATGATTTGCATCTTTTGCGTCGTCGTACATGTCCTGGGGTAGATGGTAGAAAAGTCCGTCCCGATCTCGAGATAGGCATTATTGGGAATGGTTTACGTTCTCCAAGCATGGTATCACCCGTGCCTCCCGAAACTTCAGATAGTGATAGTACACGTAATGGTGCTTTTGGTGAAATTGGCAAATCAAAGAAACGTAAATCTGGCAGTGGAAGGAAAAAGTCGCATGCTAATGCTGGCGATGTCCATGTCCTACCGGTACAAGTACTGTCAGCAGATCTCATGACTCCAGATCATGGCAACGGCAACGACAATGACTCGGATGGCAGCAAGAAACAGAGAATTGAAAGCTACCCTGATTATCTGACCAGTAGCGCAGAAAGATACATGCGCGGTCCGAGTCGACTTGTTTCGCCCAAGGAACCTACCTGCTCAGCGGATCTTACAGAACAATCTCTCTTGGTGAGCAAAGTTTCCAAACAGCTAGAGGAACATACGAAGCGAGCTTCCCTCTCATCAGGAAGAGGCGCAGGCTTGGGCGCCAAGAAAAAATTAACCCCTGCATATGTTTCAAACACTATGAGATACCACGCATTAACATATGACGATGAGATTGAGATTTTTGACTCGGCGCGTGGTTGTGTCGTTGAGAGAAGCTCGTCCAAAAATGATACTACGAGTGCCAGTACCGGTATCACTGCCACTGCAGAAGACGTGAGCGACGATGAATCTGAAAACAATGCAACCGTAGTGTCTTTTAGTGATTGCGAGTTCGCAGCACATTCCAGTAAACATGTTGTCACTGCTCCAATTCAGGATTTGAATGTTATCAACAGAATTGTGACCAAGCTACTCTCTTCCACCAATGCCAACGATTCAACGACGTTTGTCGCCATTGCCTCATTCTGCATGAGGACCGACCCCCATGATCCCTCTCTCGGAGAGAAAGCAATTCAGCTCATGAGCAACCACGCCGATCTCGCTCATGAATTTTGCCGCTACAAAGTTGCTCTGAGCCCCAACAACAATCACAGTGAATACATGAAGGAAATGTTTCGTGGGGACAGCGAAGATACCATTCGTGGCTTCAAGACTTTTCTTTTGAACAATCTGAATGATCTTCTCCAGCAATACGAAAATACTGCTTGGAATGAATTTCACGACCTTACAAAATGCTACAATGTATGGTTTTCAGGAGTCACCTCAAGCTCATAATGCCTACAGTACAGTAAACACAGCGATGCTGGAACTGGTTTGAGATTGAGTTAATTTTTTAATGCTGGGAAATAGTAATAGCTAAGAAACAATCATAGACTGCATTCTACAATACTATACTTGTAGTCTACTCGTAGTTAGCGAGAGAAACAAGTACGTTATTGATCTTTGTCGATTATTAGTTTTGGGACATGGTATCTTTAGTTTGTTTGGAGTTTACAAGCAAATCCAAAGCAAGTTGAAGTTTTAAAATTGTACGACGAGATGCTAATGTCAGTTTTAAAAAGAATTCTTATCATTGCCATGCCGCCCGCCCATGCTCGCATGCTACATGCTCATATCATCAGGTGCATCATACCGTTCTCATGCCATGCCACACGATTGTTAGCATTTACAGTTGTTATGATATGCTATAATTCTAGTTCAAGTTCTGTCGGAGGACTGTTGGGGGTGTGATAGATCCAAAAAAGTGCGCCAGAACAAAAATTAGATTTTCCTCCGGGTGCGTGATGAAACGCACGTATCTACTGTGGCCATTTCAATTTCCGATCCACCAATCAACAAGATGTTTTTTCCAACTTGAAGCGCCGTCGTAATACATCATCAGTGCAAATACAAACTTACTGGTCACACTATTACTCAGCTACGTGTACTGTAGTTAGTTGATCCAGAACACGGTCCGGTCTATTCACCATTCACTTCAATACGTCTTGGTTCCATTCTTCATTTCTTCATAAGTGCTGTCTGTGACTTCAATTTCTACATATACATACATCATGAAAATTTCAACGGCAGGAACTTCCACAATGGAAAAACCAGCATCGATGCGTTGGGGGACCAAGTCGAAGTTCTGTTTATTATCTCTGCTCATTGGTGTGGCATGGTTCGACGAAGCACAAGCATTTCAAACAATACCCTCTCGAAGATTTTCACAGACAAGGTTGCATGTGTCGGAATTGGAAAAGATTGAGACCCCAGATCCGCTTAAAAAGAAGGAAAGTGAAAAGTCTCCACATAATACTGCACAAATCATGGATAAAGATGCTAAAATCCTGGACCCTAAAACTTACGAATCTATGCTTTTGGATTCTTGGGATGGAAATCCCAGCACGCAGAAAGGGTTTGACTGGGAAATTGAAAAGATGCGACGTAATTTTGCAGGGCTTCGGCAGTTGGAAAGTGGTGCCTGGGTGAAGCGCCAGACTATTTTTGACTTCTTGGTGAACCAGGCTGAATTTTCAACAGCTACTGTGCGGGACTTCAATGAGCCTCCTAAGCCTGTAAACTTGGGTGATGTTGGGCTCATGGTTGCCACCAATACTCTAGCTAATATTGGGTTCGGGGATGCTTTGGGTATGGCTAAGGTACCCAATGCTGTTATCCAAAAGTACGAGGGATCATTCTTTACTTTCATCAAAGGTGCTCTTGGGGGAGATTTACAAACATTGGCAGGTGGGCCTCTTTTTTTGCTTCTTGCCAAGTATTATACAGACTATGGTCCGATTTTCAACTTAAGTTTCGGACCAAAAAGCTTCCTTGTTATCAGTGATCCTGTTATGGCGAAACATATTTTGAGGAGTAGTCCTGAGGCATACTGCAAAGGAATGTTGCAAGAAATCTTGGAACCAATCATGGGCAATGGTCTTATTCCTGCAGACCCAGCAACCTGGAAGGTATGATTTTCTGTTCTCCTGGGAGGTCATTTGTCAAAGTGATGTGTGAGTGAGTGCCTTGACTAACCATTTTTTTATTCTTTAGGTCCGTCGGCGTGCTGTTCTGCCAGCCTTTCACAAGCGTTGGCTTAATCGCATGATTATTTTATTTGGAGAGTGCAGTGAAAGGCTCATTGACGGTTTGGAGAGTAATGCTGATCAGCAAACGCCTGTTGATATGGAGGAGAGATTCTGCTCTGTCACTCTTGATATCATTGGAAGATCTGTTTTTAATTTCGACTTTGGATCAACAACAAAGGAGTCACCCGTTATCAAAGCAGTCTATCGTGTGCTCCGTGAGACTGAACATCGCTCTTCGTCTTTTATCCCTTACTGGAACTTGCCGTATGCTGACAAATGGATGGGCGGCCAAGTCGAATTTAGGAGAGATATGACTTTGCTTGATGATATTCTAGCTGATCTCATCAATCGTGCAGTATTGTCGAGAAAAGAGGCAACAGTTGAGGAACTTGAAGAACGCGATAACGATGATGATCCATCGCTGCTTCGTTTCCTTGTAGATATGCGTGGAGAAGATTTGACATCAACGGTACTTCGTGATGATCTCATGACTATGTTGATTGCCGGGCACGAAACGACCGCAGCAATGCTAACTTGGACTCTGTTTGAGCTGACGCAGGGAGATCCCGAAATGGTAAAGGAAATTCAAAACGAAGTCCGCACCGTGTTGAAAGGCAAAGATAGACCAGACTACGAGGACATCGTTGAGATGAAAAAACTTAGATATAGTCTCATCGAAGCATTGCGTTTGTACCCCGAGCCACCTCTATTGATTCGCCGCGCAAGAACAGAGGATAGTCTTCCTCCCGGTGGAACGGGTTTAAAAGACGGAGTGAAAATTCTTCGTGGAACAGATATTTTTATCTCAACATGGAACTTGCATAGAAGCCCAGAATTGTGGGAGAATCCCGAAAAATTCGATCCAACAAGATATGAGAGACCTTTCAAGAACATGGGCGTAAAAGGATGGGAAGGTTTCGACCCCGAAAAGGTCAATGGAATATATCCAAGTGAAAACTCAGCAGATTTCGCTTTCCTTCCATTCGGAGGTGGACAGAGGAGGTGCATTGGAGACCAGTTTGCTATGCTTGAGGCAGCTGTGACAATGGTAAGAAGTTTTGTTCTTTTGTTGTTCGAATCTAAATCTTGAATCCTTTTCCTCAACCTCTCTACTCGATATCTACACAGTCAATGCTATTGAATAAATATGACTTCGATTTCGTGGGAAAACCCGAAGACGTTGGGATGAAAACTGGTGCTACTATACATACTATGAATGGATTGAACATGAAAGCTAAAAGGGCCGAAGGCATCCCGGAAACTAGTGGTTGGTGGGAAAAGCAGCATTTACAACGCGGCCTGTCAGCAAATGGCATGCCAATTAGATGATGAAATTACAGTAGTTGCTAGGTGTACGATAAAAATCGTGTCTAAATTAATTATTACGTATGACAAACTGCCGCAGTGTAAAATGGTATCAATGGAATAACTGCAGCAATTGCAAGTCGGCTAAAGATCCTACAAGTGTGCTGATCACTTTTCTTATTTCAGGAAGTACTTTGACCCCGAAACCGTCGTTACTACGTTTCCACCTTCAACCTTCTGGTTCGGTGCAAGTTTCGAAGTTGTAACTCTCTCTCCTTCGTTGAATGATTTTGACCCATAAATCAATCCGGAAATTGAGCCATCTCTATTGGCCTTAAATTTATTAATCACAGGAACTCCTGGTGGCGGTTTTGCTCCTTTCGAGCCAGTCTTCTTGCCCACGAAACCTGGACTAGGTTTTGCCAAGGGTTTAAGTGAAATAGTTCCACCCTTCTTCTTAGCGAGTAACCCTGCGGCTTTCGGGTCTACCTTTTTCTTCGCAGGAGGAGAAGGAGCTTTTTTCTGTTGTTTAGCTGCAATGGCTTTTTCTCTTTGCGCTGCTACCAATGCCTCTTTCTGTTGCTTTGCCTCGGCTTTCTTCGCTTCCAACTCAGCTTTCTTCTTCTCAGCAAGTTCTTGTCTAGCCCTCTTGGCAGCTTCAACCTCAGCTTTTTTGGCTTCGACTGCGGCCTTCTTTTCCTCCGCGGCCTGCTTTCGCTTTCCGGCGGCAGTAGCAGCCGCATTAGCACTGCTTACCAACTCAGCTTTCCTCTTCTCAGCAAGTTCTTGTCTAGCCCTCTTGGCAGCTTCAACCTCAGCTTTTTTGGCTTCGACTGCGGCCTTCTTTTCCTCTGCGGCCTGCTTTCGCTTTCCGGCGGCAGTAGCAGCCGCATTAGCACTGCTTACCTTATTTTGTGTGCTCGGCTCAGTTTTCTTTGCTCCTCCGAATAAGTTGAACCATGGAGCACTGCTGGGCTTTCCGTCCAAAAAATATTTTGAACCAGATACAGTTGAGACAACAGACTCTTTGGAAGGGTTTGTAGGCACAGGAGATGTGGTAATTGACTCTCCTTGAGCGAAAACATCGGATCCTGAAATAAGCCCAGTGATTGAACCATCATTATTTTGATACCATTTGGTAAGAGTCGGAACACCACGAGGTGCCGTTGCTGAGTCTTTTGGAGATTTGGCATCTGGAGTTGATTCGTCATCACTGTCGGAACCAAAATTAAAAAATCCAAGAGAAATCGTTGCACCCTTCTTTGCCTTGGCAATTGTCTGCTTCGCCCCTTTTGCGGCAAGGGCAGTTGCTCTCTTTTCTTCCATTTCCTTAAACTTTAATTCATTTGCAGCAATAGCGGCCGCCCTCTTTTCCTCAGCAGCTCTTTTCTTAGCTTGTGCGGTTGCCTTTCTGTCTTCAAAAGCAGCTTTTGCAGCCTGTGCTGCCAATATCCTTTTCTCTTCAGCTTCAGCTTTGTTTTGTACTGCTAATTTCTTCCTCTTTTCATCAGCAGCTCTCAAGGCAGCCTTTTGATTTGCAACAACATCTTCCTTAGGTGCAGCAGGTTTCACAGCTTTCTTCGGTGCAGCAGGTTTCACAGCTTTCTTCGGTGCAGCAGGTTTCACAACTTTCTTCTGTGCGGCAGGTTTCACTGCTCTCTTCGGTGCGGCAGGTTTCACAGCTTTCTTCGGTGTGCTTTCTTTTGACTCTCCAGATTTTCCCGAGAACAAGTTTGAAAATACATCAGTAACAGGATCAGCTGGCTCTTCTGAAACGGAAACTTTGGCTATTGGCGATTTCTTTTGTGCAGGTGGCGATGGTGGCTTCGGCGCCACTGGTGGCTTTGCCGATACTTTTGGTCGAGGTGCTGCTTTTGATACACCAGAATCCTTTCCAGTGAAAGGACTCAATATCGAATTCTGAAAACTCGAAATAGCTTGCGGTAAAGGACGGGAAGTCAGGGGAGGCAATGGGACTCCAGTCGCATACAAAATTCCAAATGCTCCACCGAGACCATCAGTATTACCTTTTCCAACAAAAATGAGATCCTGTTTAGTGATACAAAACGGAAGGACGAGAATAAAGATGGGTATACAACTTACAGTCCATGGGGTCCATAACAGCGCCAGCGGTCAATCTAGTACAGAATCCATTATCGTCAAAAGTCAAAGAAGCGGCTTCAGGTGGGCCAATGTACTTGGCTCCATTGGGTTCTTGTCCAACGAGTGGACCAGACCTAGTTCCCGTTGCCTTGGAATCAAACCAAATTCTGTATGGATCATATGGATCAACTCTAAAGTTGGAGTAACCTTCGTCAAGGTCTGGCAATCCTTCTTTGATATTAAATCCAGAAAAAGTTTCAACGAAATTATCCTTCTTTAGTGGTCCCACAAAAGGTCCACAGAAGGTGAATTCATCTGCTAGTAAGTCGGGATCTTGTGTCCCAAATTCTGCAGATAGAACTCCCTTTGCTAGTTGAATCATTACAGTCTCAGGAAAAGGAGCAAGGAAAACCTTATCAGGTTCATTCAACTGTTGAACGCTTCTACCAAAAAATCTCGAAATGACAGTGGCAGGAGGATAAACCTCCCACTCAGAAGGAGGACTACCTGCAACAGTCGCAGCAGCCATGACTCCGCACAAGCCGCCAGTGTTTCCAACAAGCCTATCCATAGTAAATCCACTGCACAACTTGACAAGCTTTCCAGTCTTTTCATCAAACGTCATTGAAATTGCTTCAGGAGGACACACCATTCTCACCCCATTCGGTGGCAGCGTCTCCGAACGCAAACGCAATTCCCCCCTCATAGTTCCGACAGTTCGTGCCGTAAGTCTGACCGTAAGTGGACTCACCGGGTCAATGCGGAAATCATGCGCCCTGTAATCGAGATCAGGGAACGCAGATCTGATGCTGAAAAATTTCCCTGCAGCGACATACTCTTCCTTGTCGAGTGCACCAGACGTCACAGCGTTCGGTCCAATCCACTCAAAATTATCTGCGAGGAAACTTGCATCAGTGATTCCCAGATCTGAAGATAGGATGGCTCTCGCACGGGTGAAGAGAGCTTCGGGTTCATTTGTGATGGGAGGAGGAGTAGATGGTGGACGGGGAGCGATGGAAGTACCACCGGCACTCTCAAAAGGGTTTGGAAGATTGTCGAGAAACGACTCCATTTTCAAGGCTGTCCCGGTCACGGAAGGAGCATCGGAGATACTGGTTCGTGGAGGAGCAATGTTTGAAGGGACGAACGCCACCGAGCTGGCGACGAGCAGTGCGGCTGCAAGTGTGTGTGACGGGAACTTCATGATTTATATAAATAATGAATCCTTTTTTGTAAGACCGGTATGTACTGTACTGTAGTATTTTCAATTTGTTCTATTGAAACCTTTCCTATCGTGGGGCAAGTTTGATACAAGTCTTTGCGTTCTACTGGACAGGAGATGTACAGATGCCTGGTTTAGACCTTGATAATAATAGTGAGTTTGTTACTACCTGTACGATGATTGGAATAACACAACTACGAGTAAGTACACGCACAACGTATCTGATGTGGCCTTCTTATTGTTGTTTAGACATAAATACAATTGAACATGAACATGCCGTCATTCATCATAGATCTTGCATCATCACTCATAAATCCGCGATCGCCGATCGGAACACGTCAAGCGCGCGAGCGACTTTGAGTCACGAGAATATCTTGGAGTCATGAATGAAGATCCTAAGTTGAACTGGATGACGTTCTTAGCTTTCTTTTTGTTTGCTCTCTTTGGCTTTTGTTGGATGTTAGTGATGACTGTACACTACGGTATGCATACTGTAATTTCCTCCATCTATCATCCTACCATCTTTGCTTGATATCATTCATATACAGTACTGTACATACTCTACCAAAGTTTAAAGCATCAAAATGAAGTTTTCTACAGTCATCACAGCACTAGCATGTGTATCAAACTTTGCAGCAACCAGTGCTTTCGCACCCACATCCAACAGTCTTCAGACTAGATCTTCCCCTTTCTCTTCTTCTAGCTCCCTCTCCGTGGCAGTAACTGAAGGAAATGGAGGTGGAGTGGTTGTCACGGGATCAGCTGGAGGAGTTGGATTCGCATATGCTGGTGAATTCATGGATCGTGGATACGATGTAGTAATCTGTGATGTCAAGGACTGCAAGATTCCTGCCAAGGCTCTGGCAGCGAAACATCCTAATGGACGTGTATTCCATACCAAATGCGATGTCAGTGATGCAAAGTCTGTCGAGGCTCTTGGAAAATTCGCACAGGGCAAGTTGGGAAGAATTGGGTACTGGGTGAACAATGCTGGGATCAACGGAGGACGTCGTGCGTTGATCGATGTCCCTGTAGGAATGGTTGAGGCTGTTGTGAAGGTCAATCTTTTGGGAGTCCTTTTGGGAACCAAGGTTGCTATGGACATTATGAAGGATCAGGTAAGTGTTTTATTAACTTGACGCACGCATGAATCACAACAACAGACAAGTGTCATAGAAAACACACACTCAATGAATTACATCAAATGATACAATAATAATCTTGACGCATGCAGGATGGATTTGAAGGAGAGATTTTCAATACCGTTGGAAGTGGAGTAAAGGGAGGTGGGACCCCCGGTTACGCTTGCTACGGAGCAACAAAGCGTGGTCTTCCCCAGCTCACAGCAACTCTCGTAAGAGAAATCGACGAGGGAGTTCAGGGATACGACAAGGTGGAGACGGCTGGTTCCATGAAGGTCCACTCTCTTTCCCCAGGTATGGTGTTCACCAAGCTTCTTCTCGACAACTCAACTCCCGAGCTTAGAAAGTTTCCATTTGGAGTTCTCGCTGCTCAGCCAGAGGAGGTTGCTGCTGATTTGATTCCCAAGATTTTGTCATCCAAAGCGAATGGAAGCAGTGTTGAATTTTTGACCACGGACAGAATTTTGACCAAGTTTTTTGAAAGATTCATTTTGCAGAAGAAGAGTGAATACATTGATGATGATGGAAATGTGATTAAGGTTCCCGGTGCACAGTATGACGAGGATGGTGTACGCGCTTTGTACTAAGTACTAAGTATATGACATAAAAAATATAGTGAACAATAATAGAAGCATCCCAATCTATCTTACTCGTACGTGTATGTATCGATGGCGAAGTCTTGTTAAAGTGTCAAGCGTAGATGAAATAGTAGGCAAGTAAGTAAGCAAGTAAGCAACTCAATTTATAAATGTGAAAATCTTTCCCTTTGATTTATTTCTACATTACGTGTAGGCAACTTTCATGCTTACGTTAGTTACATTAGCTTCAGGCTCATCCGGCCCATAAGAATTGTAAACAAATTGATTGCAAACATTAGTGTGTTCACTTATGTATCCAATCAACCTTGAAATTTTTCCTGCCATTCATGTATTTGTCAATAGACATGGCAGCGACACAACCATCACCTGCTGCCACAACTACTTGTTTGAAGGGCGTATTGCGGATATCACCAATAGCATATACTCCCGGTACATTGGTTGCCATTTCTTCGTTAACCTCAACACCACCATCATCCTTGAAATTAATCTTGCTCCCGATGTAATCCGTAATAGGCTTGCAACCAGTGCTGTAAATGAAAGCACCCTCGACCTCTATTTTCTCGATATCATCGTTACCCTTCTGCTTTATTTCTATCCCTGTGACTCCCATATCGTCACCTTCAATGACATTTAGTTTTGTATGTTCCCACAATTTTACATTTTCGTTGGAAAGAAGTCGCTGCGCTAGTGCATTGTCTGGAGCAATTGTTCGCGGTACAATCCAGTGAACAACGGATGCAAACTTGGTCAAAAATTCTGCTTCCTCTATGGCTTCTGTGGATTCCCCCACCACCGTGACGGGGCTTTGTTGATAGAAGGCTCCGTCACAGGTGGCACAATAACTGACACCTTTCCCCAAATACTCTGCTTCTCCCTTAAACGTTGGTTTACGTCCTAAAGCTCCAGTAGCCAGAACAAGAGTTTTGGCATTGACCTGAAAGTCGGGGGTAAACACAGATTGGATTGCAGTTTCTTCATCGAAATCCACCATGAAAGCTTGTGCGCGACGATAATCGGTACCGTAATCCACAGCCTGCTCCCTCATATTGTCCAGAAGCTTTTCTCCGCTCATGGTAGGATCCACTCCGGGGTAATTCGCGATCGTTGATGTAATAGCCAGAGCACCTGCCGCAGGGCTCTTATCGACAATCACAGTCTTGTGGCCACCTCGGGCAGTGTAGAGTGCGCAAGTACATCCAGCGGGTCCCCCGCCGATAATTACTACATCACAATCTATTATTTCCATATTCAGGACTGTGCGTTGTTGGGCAGCGGGTGAAAAGGCTTTGGGAGAGATTGGCATGAAGGCATCGGTGGTTGTCTCGAGCATTGTGGTGGCCAGGACGAGACATCCTGCAAGAAGATTTTGACGGCAATTGAAATAAACCATGGTTGTGAATTAAAATTTGAGGACAGATTATATCTTTTGTGGAACCGTCTATGAACAACACTTCGCTTCGCTTCTCGTTTTATACTAAGTGATTGATCTAGATCCTTGTGATGTGATGGATTGAAAAATGTGTTTTGACAAACACCTCACTATCTCACGTTGACGACCGATGACACCCATCTTCCCTCCCCAAAATCCCGCGCGCGCGTGGCTGTAATTTCAAATTCGTCCGTATGCGCGTCACAAAAAGTCACAGTACGTGTACTAATCTTCGGAATAATTTTCATTAGTCCCACCAAACATCTGGCTATAAAAATAGCATTTGTCTTTTTTGGTTGGATTTGCATGTTTTAGGGAGAAGCAGAATTTCATTCTCCAAGACCTTGAATTCTTCATACCATGTTCAGAATAAAAGGATCATAAGATAATCATGGCGTTCTATCAGGATATCCAATACTGCATCGTTGGAAACAATGACTTTCTAGGAGATGGCATCTGTCACAACTTTGGCAATTTCAATAGTGCCGGTTGCAAATTTGACAACGGAGACTGCAAGGAATTCAACCAGAAATTCCCCCCAAATTGTAAAGCAGAATACCCAATCTTCCTCGGTAATGGTATCTGCGACGGGGGAGCCTACAACACGTTCGAGTGCGGTTTTGACGATGGGGACTGTTTGGAATTTAATGCACAGTTTCCAAACTGCAAAGTCGACGATCCCATTCTTTTAGGGAATGGCAGATGCGACGAGGGCGATTACCAGACTCCCGAGTGTGGTTGGGACGGAGGTGATTGTGAGGAGGACCTGTCCAAGAAGTATCCGAACTGTACTGCTAGTGATTTAGGGAAGGTT
>Ga0115005_10003156_pt1 | contig 13141 bp, 15 predicted proteins | sample ArcOceMetagenome_FD_87163 | JGI IMG/M metagenome (GOLD analysis project Ga0115005, IMG submission 87163) | Marine eukaryotic phytoplankton communities from Arctic Ocean - Arctic Ocean - Greenland ARC118M Metagenome | ecosystem: Environmental > Aquatic > Marine > Oceanic | place: Arctic Ocean... | reverse complement strand
TTTTCTGATATCTTTGGAATTTTCATCGAGAATGAGAAGTTCCTTTGCATTCTGATTGGTGGATGGCCTTCTGTGGTGTTTCCGGGTCCACACGTTCTCAGTGACGACATCGAAAAACTTAAAAAATGTGTGTCTTTTTGCATCGACGATGACAAAAGCGAAAGCAACGTAACTGATGAATTCACAGTTTACAACTCCACTGAGCAGAATCTTCTGAAAATCTACGCAACCCAATTCGCAAAAACAGCAGAAAGAGAGGTTGATAATTTGTTTCATAAAAAGGAAGAATTTAAATCGGAATCATGGTACTTGTAACTAGTCAGAATTTAGCTCATACGATTCCATCGGAGGGTGCAGAATGTGCATCCGGTAAGAAACGCCTAAAGCCAAAGAAAAGATCACGGATCACTGCTGCTATATTTCTATGTAGTGCAATCATACAAGCTCCATCAGCAGCAGCATTCACAATCACGAGCCCGGCAAGCACTTCTGTCGCAACAGCCATGGCTACCAAAATAACATCTCCAGCAGGAGCGCCGAATTCATCTGCGTTGTACGCACTGGCATACGATAAACCTCCTTCAGAAATGTCAGATTTTCAAAAAAGAATGAGAAAGCTCGTTGTTGGGAAACCAGCTTCAGCAACAGAGAAAAACCGGATGCGTCGAAATAAAAATACTCCTGAGAATTTACGTATTGTTGAGACGTTGGAAGAGTATAAGAAGGTGATAAAGGGCAATAACGATAAAATTGTTGTGGTTCGTTTCTATGCTCCTTGGTGTAAGGTACGTCCGATGTAATATGCTTTCTACCAAGCAATTTTTGTCTGTCGTGCAATACCCGCCAATACTGCGACAATCCTTTTCTCAATGCAAAAATCTTCAAAATCTTCAACCCCATGTATGTTTAGGCATGTAAGGCAATTGCCCCAGCATATTATAGATTAGCCGGAGTATACAAGAATACATTGTTCCTTGACATCCCTGTTTCGCCTGATAATTCGAATCTTCATCAAGGGTAAGTTCAAAGTGTTCTAGTAGAATATATTTCACCATTGAACATGTTCCCATCTTATTAATTACTTACTTCATATCGCGTTTTCTTTAATCAATTCACAGTCTTGGTGTACCTAGTCTTCCTTTCGGTCACATATATCATCCCTCTGGGGGTCTCGTCGAAGAGACCAAAATATCCAAGAAATATTTCCCAAACTTCGCAAGAGTATTGAAGACTTATATAGAAGGAATTTGCGATGTTGAAGAGCATGAGGATTCTTCTGTTGGTCAACTGCCTTGATCTGTTGGAATAAATCTTAATTGTATTATGAAGACTTATATAGAAGGAGTGTGCAATGTTGAAGAGGATGAGAATTCTTCTGTTGGTCAACTGCCTTGATCTGTTGGAATAAATCTTAATTGTATTATAAATATTTGTGTACATATATATGGATCTACATGCTGTACCGAGATTGATTTTCGTTGCGCTATTACCGCACGTAATTTTCATGGCGATGAATAGTGCAATCTGCTGAAGGCTACGAAATTAATACTGATTGATGTTATATAATGGAATCGGAAGAACACGTACATGTAGCTTGATTTTGCAACCGAATCTTACATTGTACTTGTTCTCGAAGCAATTTTATAAATCCCTACGAACTCTGGGCGAGGAGATTTTGGAGCCCTTTTTGATATTTCCGCAACCGAAGTAAGTGCAATGTTTCAAAATCACCAAAGAAGATCCATCAAGAAATAGCAATCAATCGTTAAAGGGCGAAACTGCAAAGATTTATTGGAAAAGATAGCCATTCGCTTTTAGAGATTCCAAGGTATGGAAATATGGAGTTAGGGTTCACATTAAAAGAGTACATGCATTTCAATTGTTAGCCTAAATTATTTTACATACAGTATGTATACGATTTGAGATTGTTGCACATTTATTCAAATTTCGTCCCATGGAAATGGAATAAATTTCTTTTCCTCCTTTGGGGGAGTTGTCACTGGGATCAGCTTTGGTTTCAACCGCCTTTTGGCGATCGTCTTATCTGGATTAACAGTTGCCTTCTTCTTTTCGGTTGGTCTGATTGTAATATCACCGTTATCGTCGATACTAGGCAGCCAACAAAAATCAATCTCTCTCAAAGCATCTATGCGTTTTTTGTTCAAGCCAGAAACTGCTGAATAGCAGTCGCCGTCTATCAATTGTTCCTTTGCTGTTACCAAGTCACAAAAAGTTTTGCATTTCCGCCTCGTATTGTTCACCCAATTGTACAATTGATAATCATCGTAATGCGCCGGAACTGAGCATGTATCATATTTCCTTTTGAACTCGCAAATGGCATCATAATTTTTCGTCCAGTGCAAATCATTCTTGTTACCCCATACAAAACCCAATTCATCCAAACGTTTGAGCCTCTCCGGTGTTAAAATTTCTTTATTACGTCGCTGTTCTTGTACCCATCGTGAGAGAGCAGGATCATGCCTATATCTCGATGGAACATCAGCAAAACCATGTTCCTCTTTGAAACGCAATAGCTTCTCAAAGTGTTCTATCCAATTCTCTTCTTGGACATCCCAGCAAAATCCAACATCATTCAACAACTGGATCCTCTCCTCCGTCAGAAAGTTATAGGTGAAACCATCTCCATCCGGAGAGTTTGGAACGTTAGAATCCATATTCATCAACCTATTGTACATGGCACGCTGGTTTCTAACCCACAGACCTAGCTTATACCACCTCTCCCCCTTGGTATAATGTTGTGGTACTCTCACATGGCCATTCATCTGATTAAATTCTTTCAGCTCTCCCAATCTCTTGTACCAAATATCATTTTTGAGATCAAACACAAAAGCCACATCCACGAGTTTCCGAATTCTATACCGTGTCAAATCATCGCATCCATCCAAACAAGCATCAGCGATGCTCTGGCTGAGACTACGGCTGACAATGTTGGCATAATCCACCCGTTGTCTCCTCACCCATCGTCCTAATCCTGGATTCTCTTGATAGGATTGTGGAACGTTGCTATTTCCTTTTATGGATTTGTATTCTTTGAGTTCATCGTATCGCTGCTCCCATTTGAGATTGCGTTTGTTGTTGGATGGTTGGTACGTGCTCATTTTCATGAACGCGTAGTTGGATGCATATGAGTAGGCGTTGGTAGTATTCAGGTATATGATTGCATAGTTAACCAAGATTTTGATTAAAATTCTTGGAGTTATTGTTCTTGATTTCATTGTTGATTGGTTTGAGATTGTGTTCTATCTACTCGTAGTACATACGGTCGGTAGTGGTTGGTACCGCTGGTATGTCGTGGTACTGTAGGTTATTTGTAGGTATTGTATTGTATGTATGTATCGTGTAATGCTGTTTGCCGGTCGGTGGACGGTTCGGTTCAAAACGGGTGTTTTCCCCTTTCGCGCTGAAGGGTTGGGGCAGAGCGTGACCCTACAACAGAGCGTGACCCTACAACATTCACTTTAGCACGTGACTAACTCTTCCCCCCTCCATGTTTTCACCGGAACAGAAAAGAACATCATTGAAAGAACAACAGACGTACTCTACTCTGTTGAAAGAAAAATGCCAACGAATGAAGGGAAGAATCAATCAATCGAATCGAGAAAGCTCGACATCCGATCCTAATCATCAATCTTCATAAATTCAAAAAAGAATCGAGAACTCTAAAATGACAACCACACCACCAAACGTCCACATCTCGGACCACCCAATCCTCTCCCACAAAATATCCATCCTCCGCTCATCGTCCACCATCCCCTCTGCCTTCCGCTCCGTCCTCCGCGAACTCACCTTCCACCTCGGCTACGAAGCAACCTCCAAACTCACCACCAAACCCGTCGCCCTCACCGTACCCGTTGGAAAAGATCATGTAGACCATACAGGTCAGACTCTCGCGGAGAAGGTAGCGCTAGTCCCCATCCTCCGTTCGGGATTGGGTATGGTCGATTCGATGCTGGAGCTTGTTCCCAATGCTGCCGTGCATCATATTGGTATGTACAGGAGGGAGATGATGCCGGTGCAGTATTACAATCGTTTACCAAAGAAATGTGAGGCGGATGTGGTGTTTATTTTGGATCCGATAATTGCTACTTCCAACACTGTCATGAGTGTTATTTCAATTTTGAAAAAGGTACGTGTGTATGTTGAAGAATGTTGGGAATGAATCTTGCATGTTGATGGAATCTTGATCGGTGCGGCTGAAGTGATTTACAGCGCTATTCTCGCGTAATATACATTCGTTCATGTGTGTGTATTTATACTTGTATTGGAGTTGTATTCTTTGCTTCAATGGCAGTGAAACGCCATCATATTTACCAGGACTTGTATTGCTTTTTCATGAAACAAAATACTGTAGTGTATCATTAAAACCAGAACATTTTGTACCAAATCTCACATTCACAATGTCGCTCTATTAATTTATCAAAAAGTGGGGAGTACCTAAAATCCACGTCGTCTCCGCTGTTGGATCCAAAGAAGGAGTTAACACCATTGCCAGAACACACCCAGATGTAAGTATCACCGTTGGAGTCATCGATGGAGAACTCACCAAGGAAGGTTTGGCATTGCCAGGTATTGGAGATGCGGGAGATCGTCTTTTCGGAACGCCGTTGATTGAGGATGATGAGGAACTCATGCATCCTTCCAAGAGGAGAAAGTCTTCGGTTGATCAGAAGGAATAAAATAAGGGCCGGGGGAGGGGGTTATTTTGAATTTCCTTGTTTTGAGAAATAAAGGATTCGTAGAGAAGTGTGAAAGAAGAGACGAGAGATGTTATTTGGAGAGGATTGGTCTTGTCTCAGGGGAGCCAAGACTTTTGTGACTGTACCGGTAGGTGGAGTGTTGATTTGTGCATCCCTACACTTCCAATATCCCTACAAAGTTTTTTGGCGTGGATCCAGAATGGAATCTGCAATTTTCAACATTGTAGAAGAATGAAAAACAAATCATGTAAAATCTGGACGTCGGACACTAACTATAGCTAATATTCAACTAAAGGAATCAATGCACTGCACGTTTACTCTCAGTATACTAAACGATGAGCATTCGGATCAATTTTGATATGGTATTTTTCGAGTAAAATTGAACACCCAAGAAAGAAAAAAGATTCTTCAGAAGAAGCGACTGGTATGGTATCGTGGTGGTGTTATCATAAACGATTTACTCTTCAATCGTTATAAATTCGAAAATTGAACACCCAAGAAAAAAAGATTCTCGTGATGAGATCATCGATCGAGGAGACAGTGAGGAGGTTACGCGAAACGGGTTTTAAAAAAACGTCCCGAGGAAACAAGAGAGAGGGAAAGAATGGAGGAAGGGGGGTTCAGAGCCGCTCACTCACCTTGTGGATGTGTGTTCTTCTTCTCACACGGTGGTATCATACAATACAAAGTAGTTCATAAATCTCCGCACAACATACAGTAACACCCCCGAAATTAAATAATTCTGTTAGAGCCCAGAATACCTCACCTCCCTTTCTGTTATCCGAAGTACAAGTAGAAGTACAGACACGAATAAGATTCGGATTGCCAGAACAGTCTTTTCTTTTGGAAGTAATCTCAAATCGTCGAAGAAAAAAATTATCAAAATTCTGATGCCTCTGATAGGGTACACGTAGACCACAAATTTCAAAATGAACCGAAGTCTGTGTCGAAATCGAATTATAAAAAAGAGACGCAATAGAGCTTTGAAGATCTCCAAAATGTTTACTATTCAGAACATTATATTCATCCACTGTATCCTTCTTCTGAATTCGCTGAATCTCTCTCAACATGCATCATCGTTAACATTATGTCAAGCCTTTCAATCGTCATCGGCATCCGCCCAAAGCAACTTATTTCGAAATTTCAAATCTCAAAAGAGTAGGGACAACAACTTCAGACGAAGCAAAAGACTACCCACTCATACAGCCTTGAACATGGTATTTACGACCCCCAGCAGCATCATCGAACAAGCATCCACCAAAATCCTCCTCGATGACCTCATTGACGAATCCGTCCGAACCACCGCGCGCGAGCCCGTAATGATGCAATTCGATCCTTCCTCCGGATGGATCTGGAGACGATGGAAAGGAACTGTCTTCTCCGAAACCTGGCGGACATGCGTTCGGAACATGGTCTATGCATCTATTGTATGCCTCTTTTTTAAAACCTACAAGACGCAGTTTTTGCAGAATTTGTCGGGGTTTAATATTTTGTGGGGGCAGCTGCTGAGTGTAACTACTTTTACACTGACCTTCTTTTTGAATCAGAGTTATAGTTTGTGGAGGACTTGTTATGGGTTTAGTCGGAGGTTGCAGGGAAGGTTGAATGATTTGGGTATGACTTTGGCCGCGCATGCTGCGAGGGTGGATCCTTATGATAAGGGTGATGAATTGCGAGCGGAAAGTGTGACAAATGGTGATGAAGGTGTGAATGGTGTGAATGGAGATACCAGTACTAGCGCTAGCGCTAGCACTAGTACCAGTGCTGGAACGAGTGAAGTGAATATGAATGGTGCGAAATTTTCACCATATACGGAGCCTGCGAAGCAGGTTCTGGAATTGATGTCTCGTTACATGCGAGTATTCAATCTTTTAACCTACGCTTCTTTCACTGGATCCCATCGGCCGTTGCTGACACCTCAGGGGATGACTCGATTGGTGGACAGGGGCATTATCACTGAAGATGAAAAACAGGTGCTGTCAGATGTGCAGGTTCCTGTGACACAACGTCATAATGTTCTGTTGCTGTGGATTATGAGGTTGTTCCAGGATGGAAGAAAGGCAGGACACATCGAAGGATCGGCTGGATTTGAGCAACAATTTTTAGAGAAATGCCATGTGATTCGCGCTCAGTATGGGGGTATTGGGGATGAGTTAGCGGGTAGGATGCCATTAGCTTATGCGCACATTGTGCAGGTCCTCGTGGATGTAATTTTGTGGATGTATCCATTCATGGCATTTTCGACTGGCATGACTCCTCTCCTTGGTGTACTAGGTACTGGACTATTGACAATATTTTATCAAGGTCTCTTTGATTTGGCAAAACAATTCCTGGATCCATATGACAACGAGAGTTATGGTAAAGGTGAAGATCCACTTTGTATAGATACTTTGATCGCTGAGACAAATGCTGGTTCCATACGGTGGATGAATGGACTCTCTGAAAAGCCATTTACTTATGCCAAGATACATACTGGTGATACTCTAGATTATCAGCTCCCTTTGAGAGGGTGGACTGCTGAAGAGGCAGATGAGATGGAAGAGATGGAACGTATTGAGCAAGCAAGGAAAGAAGCCGAAGAATCCGAGAAACTGAATCAGCAACTTAATCAGCAAGAAGAAATCCTACACGTACCTGAAACCCCCCCAGTTGAAATTCAAATTATTGAATTGGATAAAGGCCTTGAAGAAATAATGATGGGGGCGGAGGAAGAATGTAACTTGCAAATCCAAGAAAATATGACAATGGAAGAAGCACTGGAGCAAATGGATGAGTGCTCCGAGAAGGTGCCGTGAAGTAGGAAATGACGAAGAAAATCTTATTTCCTCCAAATCCAGCACACAAATACTCCACAGTGGTATAATTTTGTAGTCGAAAAAACATAGATCATTTTGATTTTATGGGAATATTCAATTTAGATTTATAGATCATTTTGATTTTATGGGAATATTCAATTTAGATTTATGATGCCAAAAAATTCACATCATTTTGCCTGAAATCCTTTCTTGATAATGATTGATTCAAGATCTGCCTTCCTGCGCGCGCCATCACATACAACAGGGATAGGCAACGCATCGATCGCACCAACGATAGATCAACAAGTGGAATAATGAAAGCAGCATACAGCAGTCACAACGACCTTGCGAGCTTGAACAACGTGACAAGTGACAACAACCTTATACTCCAATTGCTCTAGGCTCGCTGACCTATTTCATCAGTAAAGACGAAGAAATTCTAAACAAGATGAGACTCATAAACATTCTGTCTCTGGTGGCTCTGCTCACTATTTTATCGGAGACAGCAACAGCATCAACTTATCAATTTCATCCATCTGTCCAAAAACCAATCTCACTAAAATCCGGCATCGTCAAAGCAATAACCACCAAGTGGCAAAATGCCAACAACCTCGCAGTACTGGAACAAGCAGTGGAGGACTACAACGCAGAAGACATCGTTGCAACGGCAAGTGATGCTGCTTCAGCCATTATTTATAGAAGGTTGATCGTCTTGCCCCTTGACGAAAGATTTGATCCTCCCGCTGGCGTATTCAGCCACGGTCATGTACAGACCGGAGATAAGATGAGTCTGCCTAGAAATTTCTGGACTGCAATTCAGGCAACAAATGCTGAAGTACCCTGGTTGTTTGAGGTTTCAAGGGTAGATGGTGTCACTAGCCCACGGGTCACTTTCCCTCCAAACATGGAAGATCCTAAATTGGATAAGGTCGTCGGTGGTGCAATTGATTTCCGTTCTCCCTCGAATTACGTCTTTTTGCCAAGGTGGATGATGCAGTCGTTAGCACTCAAACCGCGAGATGTCGTTGATGTTAAATTGATCCAGACTGTACCTGCTGGTTCGGCTGTCAAGCTCCGTCCTCATTCTTCAGAGTTTGTCAAGATTGCAAATCATCAGGCTGTTCTAGAGACGGAATTAAAACATTACAGTGCTCTTGTGAGGGGTTCCACTATTCCATTTGATTACAATGGCAAAAGGTTTTATTTTGATGTCGTAGATTTAAGAAGTGCACCGAGGGGTGAAAAGGTGCCCATGGCTAAGGTTCAAGATTGTGATATTGCAGCTGAGTTTATTAGGGCCAAGGATCAAATGAAAAAGAAGGTCCCCAAGAACGATGATTAAGATTTTAAAATCTCATTTGGTCTACGTGTACTCAATAGAAATTTTGGCGGTTTGGTTTGTTGAAAATTTATGGTTGATATTTTATGATCATCATCGTTTTTACATTACTCGTACACGCTCGCACGTACGGTACTGAACGGCGTAGTACACTACTACTCCTATTTGAGAGTCAGTCATTAGCAAAATGAACGCCTTTTCTCTTTTTGGAAGATAAAGTTCTGTTGCATCCAAAAATATTCTTATCCGATTCACTTCCCTTCAAGCAATCAAGTTAGACAACAAGTTCAAAGTGCAGACATTACTCGTAGACTTGCTCGCCATTATTGAGCCTTGATTGAGCAGATTATTCAAGATAGAAGATGGAATGGAGGGAGGGACGATGGGAGATCCCCGGGCTAACGCCCATGGTAGAGGTACCGCTATTTCCAAAAAAAGGAAAGCACTAATAAGCCAAGCGAAATAAGCGCTGACAAAACAGTAGTTGATGTTTGTTGACTAACTAACCGCAAATCGGATCCAATTTGACCCCTAATAGTTGACTAAGCTTAGTCAACTATTACCAAAATACGAGATTCTCGAATGAATCTCGATTGTTTTGTTTGCCTGATAAGAAAAATGTAAGCGAAAATTAGCTCATATACTATCAGATAAACAAGCCGGTATGCTCGGATATGCCATATGTGCTTTTGATTTAGTTTAATTTTGTGTGGGGTACAGGTACTTTTGACGAGGCTTGGGTGGTTCTACAAAGCACATATGACCTATCCGAGCATATCGTCTTGTTCATCTGATAGTATATGAGCTAAATCTCGCTTACATTTTTCTTATCGGTTTTATTTGTTGAGTATGGTTGGATGAAAGATAGATAATACCGGTAGGTAATTTAGGAAAATTTTGTGTGGTGAGTTTCACGGGGAAATATGTAAAGTTCAAAAGTCCATGTTTGAACCGTTGTGTACCGTACAGTCAGTACATCAACATACGCTACGCTATCGCTTGATGTCATGCTAAGGGCCGTTCTATGCAAACATTTGTTGGTGTCCAGGTGTCCTGGTGTCCTGGTGTCCTGGTGTCCTGGTGTCCTGGTGTCCTGGTGTCCTGATGGGATTTCATTCCATGAATTCTTGAATCCAAAGATATGGGAGGATGTTTACCAACATCAACATGCTCCACTGGTAAAAATTAGTGCTCCCTATGTTTATAATATACCTGACTTTGGAAATATCATTGCTATAGTAGACAAAGCGAATGCTGCGGTTATACCCCCCCCCAGATTTTGATATTGAGAACGTATCAAAAAGAACATGTGCAATGCTTAGTAGTACATACCGATCTTTGTCATTGAAACAAAGTCTCTTGGCTGTCGTATAATAAATAATGAAGACTATTATATTGAGTACATCTACTACTACTGGTGGTGGACGTTGTAGTAGCAGTATCACCAATATGTACTGATCCATCTGCTGACTGATCCGTCTTCTTCAATGCACCTTTTATCTAATTGAAGGCGTACCAATTCTCGTAGCGAGTTCGTCGAGTCACTTGCAATGCAGCCATTTTCTCGACGATTGTAGTAACGTCCTTCTGGTAGTGATATTCAATCTCAGAGTTGGCTCTTTTCAACATTTGGTTCTCAACTTTATAAAGTCTAAGTCTTGCATTCTGGCTCTCGAGGTTCTCCGATTTGCTTTCAAGTTTAAGGCATTGATCACGTAGCAAAATCTTCGCCTCTTCTTGACAGCGCAACTGGGTCTTGAGCGTGGAGATACTAGGTTGAAGAGAATCTATCGTGAGTTGACTTTCATCTTCTTCGTCTTCTTTTTCCTTTGGATCACTGCTGCCGCCATCACTGAAAGCGAAGGAACCCTGCTCTTTCAATAACCGGTCCGCATAGAGTTTGAACGTTCCCGTGGAAGCTTTTAGCCACGACCTCTATCCACATGGTGCAGTGACCATCTTTGTGCAGAAAGAATAATAATCCTTCGGTGTATGCCAAAAGCGAACGCAATATATACAATCGTCCCTCCCATTCCAACCTCCTTTGCAATATCTTCACCAACCACTGCGGTACTCTGTAGTCACCTCCCTAACCCCTACATTGAATTATTCAGGATCGTCCTTCTTCAAATATCGACATATAGTATCGATGCGATTCCGAGGATAATCCCGCTTCGTGGTCTGATCTTTCCAAGAATTAAACCCTTCCGTCTCGGCTATTTGCGCCTTCTCTTGGTTTGTCGGCTCTGTAGATCCTCCAATGATTGGCACTGTATCATCAGTGGCGCGCTGATGAGTTTGGATTTTGGATGCGGCCGCGATGTTGTCGATATGATTGAATGAACAAGGCAAGCGGGACCAGAGTTGGATCCATTTTTAGATACAACTAAGAAGGGTCCGTAAGTTTAGCAGACAGACTCACAGATAGTGGATAGAATATCTACAGTCATGCATATGAGGGCTTAAATCTTAAACACACAGACGCACGGGGCTTATTAAATCTTAAACACACAGACGCACAGGGGGCTTAAATCTTAAACACACAGACACACAGACGGACACACAGACGGACACTCTCGCGCAATTCCATTTAACCCGGAATAGACCCACCACGGATCAGAGTAGAGTAAAGACTTAGTAATAAATACGAATAATTGTCAGTTCCCCCCACCCCCACCCCTGTGGGTACTCATAAGATCTAATAGATATTTATTGACTACGTCGCGTAGACTTTTATGTTTTATGTATGATACTATCAAGGGATACTATCATACAGTGGCTTGATTGAGATGAGGTACTTGTAGTCAACCAACTACATTCGACCTGCTGTACATCATGTTCATATGCATACAGCAGCGAGTGGACGAGTGGAGCATTTTCAAATATAATGTCTCGTGTGAAGAACATAACTACTCAATCAGACTATGATGAATTATCAAAGGCATACAAATTCGTGCCAGACGACAACGATGATGAAGAGAAGTCAAAGAGGGATTCAAGATGGCAAGACAGAATGGTTCGAAAATACCATGAACATCTGTACAAAACACATGTAATTGCAGATTTATCTCAATTCGAAACATCTAAGATAGGACTTAGATGGAGGTAAGTGTGTGGGCTCTTTAGGATTTCTTATATTTGCATCAATTTCCCAACTATTTATTCCTGGATTTTCGTAGAACAAAATCAGAGGTTGCATCTGGAAAGGCAAATGAAACTTGTGGAAATAAACACTGCCCTTGCTATTTTGAAAACAACAACGAAAACAACAAGACGATAGACGAAGTGAAACGATGGAAAGCGAATCCAGATCATCGTCAAGTATTGAATCAATACTTTCAGAGTTACAAAAAAGATGGAGATGACACGAATGAATCTGAACTTCAGAGGTTGGCAAAAGTACCGCATGGGCTGGGACTTTTCGACTATGAGGTCCATTTCGCTTACGAAGAGCAAGGTGAAAAGAAGGAGGAGTTAGTGAATTTGAAACTTTGCTTGAGATGCGCTCCAAAATTATTTTATGTTGGAAAGGGATATGCCCGTGGTGCACGTTCTGCTAGGGAGAAACAGACGAAGAGCGACGAAGGGAGAAATGCAAGTTATAATTTGCATAGAAAAAGATTGGACGAGAAAGAGGATGATCATTTCTCCGAAAACGAGTCAAGTCCTTGTACACGTACTCATAATCGTCACAAAATTAGAAAACTAGCACCGAAGAAATAATGCAAAACGCTAGAAGGGACGCGTGCAGTTCGCGCCCTTGATGTTTTGGGACGGAGACTGGATGGCACCGTGCTGAAGAACTTGCAAGAAAGCATTTTTGGAAGATTGAGGAGGCGTTCTGGATTTCTTTTCACATTCTGCTTGTGACTATAAACGAAGTTGAAAGTGTACATTCATAGAAAATTGAAATTTTCAAGCTTACAGAGGTTACAAATTTTGTTGTTGCCTTCTTTGAGCAAACTTAGATAGTTTTCTCTTTGGTTCTGTACCCGCGCTGGATGTCCCAGAGATCGAAGGGCTTGGTTTTGAAATGCCGTCATTACCGTTGCGCTCCACAATATTTCCCATTTGAATGGATTTTGATGGTCTATTTTGCCCCGTTGAGGCGTTGCGAAGCATTGTCTTCTCTAGAGATGAAGACACATCTTGTATTGCGGAAGTATCTTGAGATGGGACTTTTGCACTTTCAATGGACCGTGTTCCTATACGAGGGATTTCTTTCACTTGAGATGGGACTTTTGCACTTTCAATGGACCGTGTTCCTATACGAGGGATTTCTTTCACTT
>Ga0115005_10003155_pt1 | contig 13142 bp, 12 predicted proteins | sample ArcOceMetagenome_FD_87163 | JGI IMG/M metagenome (GOLD analysis project Ga0115005, IMG submission 87163) | Marine eukaryotic phytoplankton communities from Arctic Ocean - Arctic Ocean - Greenland ARC118M Metagenome | ecosystem: Environmental > Aquatic > Marine > Oceanic | place: Arctic Ocean... | reverse complement strand
TGGAAAACATTGTGGCCTCCGTTTTGAATCCCAGTGTACCGGTGTTGACTGGCCTGTCAGATCTGAATCAGAGGTGGACCTTCGATTGGTTTGGGTCCAGTGATGATGCGGATGTGGGGGTAGCCATCAAGACGCTCAAACTGGAGAAAGATCCGGAGAAAGGAAAACTTGCCAAGTATCTGCTGGAAAGCTTTGCCGAGAGTCGAATTCAAATCGAGCCCTGCAAGAATCGTTTGTTTCAGGGAGTACGCATATACCACATCAGAGGGTGACCATGCCAGTGGTGGGAGAAGCCGTAAGGGGGGCGATGGAGCAGGCCGTGCTCGAGACAACCAAGGCTCCAGTGGAGAAAGGGAACAAAATAAGAAGCAGAGGGTGGAACCATCGACAGACGATCTAGCTGACAGCTTACGGCTGCTATGTCCTCTCGGAGATCATGTGGCCAATGTGACGGATCTGTTAGACACGATGGATGAGGATGACCGTGTTCGAACTGTTCGAGAATTCCTTGCCATGCATGTTGTTCCTCGCAATATAACAGTGAGCGATATGTTTATACCTTGAAGCTTGCTTGAAGTTTGATTAATCTACTTCTTCTCAGATTCAAAAGCTTCGACTAATCGACCGAGAGTGGGCCCAGCAGGTGCTTCAATCTTCAAGACATCCAAGTCATTGACTTCAGCTCGAGTCTCTCCCCAAATTCAAAATTGCAATCGGGATTTTGTTCGTCGCGGCACGTTGGACAAACCAATATGCAGAATGGACTGCAAGAGAGCAGGAACCAATGCAAAGCAGGCCGTCTGTTGCGTCCACGGCCCAATAGCAACTGTTCACTTTATGATTTGACACAGAATCACCACAGAATACTACGTCTGGTTTGTAAAATCCCGGTGCTGATCCATCATTATCATTGATATCACACTCTGAACATGGTGGGATGGAATTAACCAACGATTCTCTCGGCACCAGTACCATTGATAGATCCAGCACTGCTCGATTGGAGTATAAATGTTGCGTAGGTCCTGCTGCTCTCTCGCTTTTAATTTGGGTCAGCCATTAATCGATGATGTGAAGTTGGACCAGTATTTTGCTAGATTTGACCGTGGGGTCAGGCTTTTCACTGGTTTTACCATGCACAGAATAGATCTGTGTCTTCCTTGATTCGAGAGATAAAATTGAAAAAAATCGCAACGTTTCAGGTATTTTAGATATTTTACGCTCAAGGCATTGCTCAAGGCTTATGTAATTTGTGAAATGCTTGAATAAAATATTCAAAATTCAATTATGCCAAACGTTGAAATGTCTCAACGGCAGGTCTACTTCTTCTTGCACCATTTTATAGACAGTCTACCCACTTTGTACCGACGTCTCGAAGAGCACAGCTAAACATTACTTGAGCTCACACTTTTGAAATTTGCCGAAGTGAAGAATGAGTGCAGTTGCAAGAAAAGGCCCCAACGGGATTCCAGAGCCTGAGGGCTTCGAAGTGGCACTATCTCGAAAGATCGCGGCTCGTAGTGCTAATCTACTACGTACCGTAAAGGGCTTAGATGAGGATAACGATGGTTACCTTTCAAAGAAAGATCTTCAAGATACCCTTCGCGATTTTTTCGGGGTTCATTTGGATACACATCAAATCGACTCTATTTTTGCACGCGCCAGCATGTTCCGCAGTTCTGAAGGAAGTGAGGTGGAAAGTAGAAACGACGAAGAGAAATATGAGGAGCTGATCACTTTCACAATGTTTCAAAAGTACGTAATGCACACATCATCGGATTCGCAGCATCCTCCATCTCGTATGTTTGAAAGCAACATGTCTATAAAGGCTGCAGTCAAAACGGATCGGAATGAAAATAGTAAGGATAAAAGGTCAGTAGCTGCTAGAACGAAATATTTGAAATCCCTCGTTCAACGGGCAATTCAACAAAGTGTCCCCTCGGGAAACTTTGGAATGGCAGCTTCTTCCATTTTTCTTCAAATGGATACTGAACGGAACAATGATGTCACTCACGCCGAATTCCAACATTGGATTGAGAATAAGCATGGTATCCATCTCACGGATGAGGAAATGAAGTTAGTTTTTTGCAAGTGGGTGAAGGATGAAGGTCTTACTTTGCAAGAATTTACTTACTTCATGGAATGCTTCCTGCCGGAATATCCCGTTTCGTGTGCGTGCGATGATTGTGGCGATACTCAGCTATCGTTCAAGCAACGTGCCGATAGAAATGTTTATTCAAATCAGACCCATGATGGAAAATCTGATAGGGAACTGATTTGGGCGTTACTAAATTATTTTCGGCAAATTGGTAAAACCTTGGCCCAGGCCTTCTACATGTTGGACAACTATGGTAACAAAAGCTTGTCTGCAGCTGAAGCATCAATTGGTTTCAAGCAAGCTGGTCTGAACGTTAGTGCAGTGCGCTCGAGGGCTTTAATGCGAAAGTTTGCTCTTCCCAGTGGCAAGATGGATTTGCCCTGTTTTGTTCGTATGATGACTTCCGAACCAATCCCCGACAATGTGGAATAGTTCTAAAATCAATTTTGAGAGGTTTTATGTGCAAGAGGAGGTGAACTTGAACATGATACCTGGTGCCCTCTTTTTCTGTGTAGGGACAATTTTGACATTGTAAATTTGATACAAAATAAATATTTCCTTTATTCCAATGTTCGAGCGATGATCATGTCATGAGAATATTGTATCATTGTAGCTCCTTTATACATTATGCGTGTAGAGGTGTGTGTACTACAGTACGATTGCACTCATTATTCAATTCCATGCGTTCTATTTTTTCGGCGGTATCATTGTTTAAAATATCAGGAAATGAGTTTGAAGAGTACCGTGTACAACACAACAAGGGACTACATTGGAATCTCATTTTCGTCCAAGGTCAAGACCATTGAACAGAATTAATTCAGTAATTATTGCAACTGAATGAATCATTACGCCTGCTCATGGAAAAGGATTCATCTGAGACCTTGTCCTCTTTACTGGTGGGCACAGCAAGCATGTTGAAAAATAGAAAAGTGGAGGTTGTGGGTGCAAAATCCAAGACATTTTCTTCTCACGCGCCTATGCTGCGCACGTGCGCTTCCCGCGAGTTTTCAAAATAAATCTCAACTTTACCTTGGACTTTACGAGTAAACAACGAACGACGAAGCCGCAAGCAAGGGAGCAAGCGCAACAAAGCATCAATCAAATCGAGATTACAAGATACAAGCGCACAAGCCATCCTGACAGCTTGACATTGACCTTCAACTGAAACTCAGCCTTCATCATGAATCGGAATGACAGGTCCAGTCATTTTGGAAAGAGGGCAAGAACTACGAACGTGGGCAATGCAGCCGCCTACAACAATCGTCACGGGAACTCGTCAAGAAACTCTGCACCAGCAGTCACCAACAACAACACCAACAACGAGAATCCCTCCATGCGCCAACATAACCAGCAACCGCCTTCACAGAACAATGATGCCTCATCACCACCAATGGAACCAACCTTGAAATGCATGACTGTTGTTGAAGAGGGTACCAAAATATCATTCGCTTGCTATGACGAAGAAAAGAACGAGATCATTATTGAACAGAATCGAATCAATGGTCAAGATACAGAAAGGGCTGTTCAAGCTTTTATCGCTGCTACAAGGCCAAATTTGGTTTTGATTTCGTCCAAGATAGCTGCCAATGCCCCTCTGGTGGAGTTGCTTACTCAAAATCCTCCACTCGGGGATCAGGATCCAAACGTCCATCCTCAGCAGCAGCAGCCAAGTATTCCCTATCAACTTCTCAAATCAAAAGCGTTCGATCTCAAGAGCTGCAAACAACTCATTTTGAATAAACTCAGAGTCATGACGTTGCTCAAACGATCATCTCAGCGATCGAACAATTCCTATGGAAACAGAAACCAAACGTACAATCTATCCCAAGGAGGGCATATGAACGACGCTTCAGCTCCATCAAGCTATCATTCTCTCGCTTCCATTGTGGACTTTGATTCTACAATTCTTCTCCGCGCACTTGGCGCATTACTATGTTTTCTACAAGGTACAGCTTTTCGATTGGAAGAAGGTTCAACAGTCACCGTCAACACAATCAGATACGTCCGCTCCTCACAATATATGAGGATAGACACTGCCACTTTACACGCATTGCACATTTTCTCCACCGAACATCATCCCCTCGTCGCCAAAGGTCCAGGAAAGGGTAAGGAGGGATTCAGTCTCTATACACTTTTGGATAGAACCAAGAGCAAAATTGGCAAGAGCTGTTTGAAGGAATGGATGCTGAAGCCTTTATTAGATCCAGCAGCTATCAGAGAACGACAAGATGGCGTTGAACTGTTTCTCAAACAAAGCTGCCGAGAAACGGTATCGACGCTAATGAGCCACCTTCACAAAGTTGGGGCGGTGGATAAAATTCTCTTACGGATGCAAAAATGTCATTCGGCGCCGATGGATTTTATTGTTCTATCGAAAACTTTGTCTGCAGCTATTTCGATTTTTGCAATACTGAATGGGGAGTTGCGTAATATTATTGCACAAGAACAGGCTAATGATTCTTTTCAGGAAGGACATTTGTCAGAGAGTAGAAAGAAATTTGCAGTTGTGGATCGGATTCTTCATCCCTGTCGCGTTCCTGTTTTGCAGGATTTGCATGAGCGACTTGTGTCAATCGTTGATCATGAAGCTACGGCCGAGACAAAAGAGTCAGTAGTCATCCATTATGGATTCCATGAAGAATTGGACAATGCGAAGGAAATGTTTGATAATCTTGATGGTAAGACTACACGTAGTGTTTTATATATATTGGAATATCCAGTGTTTGGATGTATCTCAACAAACATTGTTTCTATTCTTCATTTACCCAGAGACGCTTTCTGCTGTTGGATCAGATGTGCTCCAGAAATACCCTTCGTTATCAAGTTTGAAGGTTGTGTTTTTACCACAGGTAAGTTGAAAGCTATATATCCCATTCGCTCATTGACTGAGAAAGTCTATACTAACTAGTCATTTCTCAGGTAGGATTCCTTATCGCCATTGACAAGAGAAATCACAGCCACGATGTAGCAACAAATCACTTCCCCGATCTTCCAAGCGATTTCTCCTATGTCTTTATTCAAGAAAACGAGGCATTCTTCAAAAACTCCGACATGCGTAGGCTGGACGATGAGATTGGTGACCTCGATGCTTTCATCAAAGATACAGAGAGTATGATTGTGAGTGAACTGGAAGAAGATATCTTAGATTGTGAATCTGAACTTAGGAGTACTTTTGGGGCATTCGCAATATTGGATTGTCTTCTGGCATTTGCAAGTTGTGCAGCTGATCTAAATTTCGTCAGGCCTTCAATTGTAGATACAAGCAGTGATGGCACGAACAGTGGCATTTTCATCGAAAATGGGAGACATCCACTTCAAGAGCTCATTGTTGAGAATGATTTCATTCCAAACGACACCAATATAGACCAATCGCGAAGAATCAACATTGTGACCGGACCAAACTTTTCAGGGAAAAGTTGTTACACGAGGCAGGTAGGAATACTTGTTTACATGTCCCATATTGGCTGCTTTATTCCATGTGATCGCGCTCGCATCTCTATCACGGATCAGATTCTAGCGAGGATCAGTAGTATCGAGACTTGTGCGGTGCCACAGAGCAGTTTTCAGTTGGATCTGACTCAAATGGCAGCAATTCTTAGTCGCAGTACTGCAAATTCTCTGGTTCTAGTGGATGAGTTCGGGAAGGTGCGTTTATTCATGCTCTCGATAAATACGAGGACTAGAGCACATGCCTGACTATTGCTATTTCATATAACACAGGGGACTTCCCCCGTTTCGGGCATTGCTGTATTGACAGCGGCTTTGAAGAAACTAATTACAATCAGATGCAAAGTGATTTGCACAACACATTTCTTGGAGATATTCTCTTTGAACCTTCTTGTCGATGGTGCCAATAGTGTGAAAGTGTTGCACATGGCTGTTCATATTCCAGAGTCAGATTGTGATGATGATGCGGTACCTCTTTTCAAGTTGGAGGATGGCGTAGCCAAATCATCTGCCGGTGTTATTTGTGCCAAGATGGCTGGCGTCCATGAAGATGTAACTTCAAGAGCTCGAGAGATTCTTGGGGCGTTGAAAAGTAACCACCAAGTCAAGCCAATCCCAGCGAATCTCAATTCTAATTCTGTTTTCCAGCCAGCTGCAAAGGTGGCCTTGCGTCGGTTTCTTGGTAATGATTCATGGAAAGGCGCGTCAGAAATTGAATTGTCTGCTCTCCAACAAAATATATCGATGATGTGATATGCGCGTTTCTTTGCATTCTCCGCAGTTAAAATTTATCCACTTTACTTTCACATAAGATGAAGCTTAGCTTTTTAGTAGGCATCTTCGCACTGGATGCATTCTTCAAATCTTTAATTTGTCTTGTTTATTTATGTAAATTATGTCATGTGCCTGCTTTCAGAAGAGGGTCAATTTACGGCTTCATATTGAAAAACTTGAATCCTTTCTTCTTCTCCTTCTTATTCTTCTTCTTCGGGGCATCTTCGCTGCTAACGCGAGTCTTCTGGTATTTGTCCGCTTCGTAATTCTTCCCAAGTGCAAAGACATCCAAATCCTGTTTGTCCTGCGAGTACTTATCGTGCAGTGCCTCGTGATTGATATGGTCACGTCTCGCCTCCAGCTATGTTTAAGAAGACATTGATGGAATGCGTAAGGTCTAAGTTGATGCATAAAAGTGCAAACACATATTAATGTTCTCACCATTTCTTGCTGCAACTTGTATTGTTCATCAATCTCATTTTCGGAAGCGCCGCTCCCAGATCCGTGCATAGGTTTAAAGTCAAAGAACCCCATTTTGAGCGCTGTCTGTGGTGCCCTCGCTTGGTGTACCTGGAAGGCGTTTGCAGTCGTTGCGAAGAGAAAAGCTGAAATAATTTTCATGGTGCGCAAAGACGAGTGGACGGATTGTGGATATTGTGGATTGTAGAAAGGTAGTTTGATGTTTGATGTTTGTTCTTTATTTCAATTTGTGTCTTTAGTGTGTCTTCAGTGTGTCTTCAGTGTGTCTTTGTGGCTTGATGCCAGGTGTTCTCAAATTTTGACACTCTATCTTTCGTCTTTCGAATCTTCAAAATGTCAAATTTTGTTCAAAATTATATCTAATAAATCTCAAATCTCAAATCGTCCACTTTATTTCACGCCGGTACAACTGTTCTGATCCAATACAAGTACGAGTATCGCTGCAGCCAGGTTAGTCAAGTATCGATCGATGTGCTGCAGGGATTACATCAAGGCGGCACCAGTGCTGCTGCCCATATTTGTTTACAATACCAGACTCTATGCTAACTTGGGGTTTTGAAGCAAAGGCTGCTAGAGTGGCATCAAAGACGAGGAGACGTTATTTACATACAGGCGAATCAGCCATCCTATGCATCTTCGTCGTCTTCTTCTTCCCCTTTCTCAGATGATGGCGATGTGGGCATCGTCAACTCCAGTGATGAAGAATACTATTTAAAAAATAGATTACCGGCGAAGAAGAAGACGGTAAAGGAAGCGACACTGTCGTGGAAGAAACTCTGAAAGAAATTCTCTCTGTAGTTTCTTCACATGCTGAGGCAGGATCCTCTGCAGAGATGCCGGTTCGGATGAATAATCTCCAGGCAAAAGTTGATAAAATATTACAAATGCTTCAAGGAGATAAATTGGAGCAGAAGAAAGAGAGTGGATCAGAATGCACTCATTCTATACAATTCAAAGACTAAAGAGAAGGAAAGCAAGTCATGATCAGCTGACGAATCATCCATGGTGCTGTTGAATTGGAGAATGAGCAACGTACTAATGTCGTATAGTACTGGTACACGGCCTGCCACAACACAGGATTGTTTTTAAACTTACGTTTGCTTTAAAATGGTTTACAAAAGTACACGTGGCAGTTTGATCGAAGCCTTCCACATGCATTACCTTCAATGAAACATCCAATTGTACTTTCAATTTATAATCGTCAGAATCTCCAGATTCAGGCCTCAAGTGATCCTATACTATCATATTTGCGATAAACTCGGATTTTGTTAAGTACAATGTACAATCATAAGTGGAGGCAAAGTACACGTAGAGTTCTAAATCTGAACATTACTATATTATGAAGAGATTTGGTAATGGAAAGAGCAAAATGATATTTCAGATCAACCCCGCTTGCGCTTTTTACTTTCTGTCGCCTCGGATTGATTTTCAATTGCATAATAATTTGATAAAGGTGAGGTATCAAGATTCTTTCTCAACAAGCCATAAATTACAGACAATGCACTATTCTCTAATGAAGCTGCCACCACGAAGGATTCAATATCTGATCCTGAACATACTACACTGGAAGGAATGCAGTCCTGGATCACTTGAAAGACTGTCTCCGTGCCAAACTTTGTGACGGCACACTCATAGGCTGTATTACTATGATCGTCCTTTTCAAATATGCGACCAAGCTCCTCTGGATACTGCTCCAAGTTGGCGTGTACATTCATTACAAATTCTTTGAAAGGATCAATGACTAGAACTCTTGTGGCAGTAGAAGGCATGCAGAAGATAGCTCCATCAGGGCCTGAGGCTCCACCATTCCACATTTCAGGTTCAAGGTCATCCCCAACAAACGATGCAACTTGTGTCTCAGGATCAAACTTTAGTGTTCGATTGGCTCCTGCTGGTGGCCAATAGATGCAACCGTCGTTTCCCAATATCGCTCCGGAAAACGCCCCTTTGTTTCCTGACCATACAAATGAGTAGGAGTTGTTTGCCACATCTATTCTAAGCACTGCGTTGCGATGAATACTAAGTTGTGCGCCATAGAACCTGTTCAAGGCATAAATGCATCCATCTCGCCCCTCTACCCCATTACTACAGAAAAAAAAACGATCAGTTTCCTCCCCAACAAAGGTTATAGACTGGTCTATGGGATTATATCTGGCAATTCGTTTCTCGTGATAAGGTATACCATACAAGCAACCGTCAATGCCACGAACCGTTCCAAAATACTTAGACCTATCATCTCCCAAATCCTCCCCGACACTGGCTACTGATTCATTTTCAGGGTCGAATTTTAGAATACGGCGGGCATGGCATGGCATGAAATATATGCATCCGTCTAAAGCAAGGGCCCCTGGAGACCACGACGCCAAAACGCTGGTTTCTGGTGGTTCCTCGACATTGACTATTGTTACAGTTTCATTGACGGTGTCAATTTTGAGAATGCCAATATCACCGAGGAAGTCGTTGTGAGGAATGCAGTAGATGCTGCCGTTACCAGCCAGCACACCAGAATCCCATTTCCAATGGTTAGTACTACCGAAGTCCGGGCCAATCTCCTTCAATGAATCATCAGCGGGGTTGTATTTCACCACACGGAGAGCACAGGAGGGAATCCCGTAAATACAACCATCTGCTCCAGCGACAGAATCATACCATTTATTAAGACCCCTTTCACCAATCTCGTTACCCACAAGAGTTGTGACGGATGGTAATCGCATGATGGAATCAACCAAATCCAGTCTGGAGCCAGCTTGCCAGGGGGGGGGGGTTGCGTTTTCGTGTATGATTTGAATTTATTTCAGCAGTTGTGTGTGTACGAGTAGTACACGTACCGGTAGGGGTCCTGCTTCGCATTATACGCATTTATGCGAACCAACTCAAAACGGCAAACGGAACACCCGGAACACGGCACAGACTCAGATCTAGTTTTTATCCGAATGCATGAAGATGGGAATGGACCTTGACGAAAGAAGATATTCGGTATTAGAAAGGAAGGCAACTAACTTGAATCCCTTTCTTACTTCTTCATCATCTTGGCAATATTTTGCTGTGGAACGTTGCCTCAGCTTCAAAACATGACATACAACACCGTCTTTTTTAGCAATGCCTCCTGGTTGGGATAAATGGAGAGAACTTTGAACTTGTTGCAGGTGTGATGACCATCAATGATCTGTTCTTGATCAAGAATCTACCAGTTTCGGATACAAGTGGTACGAAATTCATTCCTTTCACATCAATGGTTGCTGCAAGAGCCTTGATCGCTTTGGAATGGTCGGCAAGTGAAGGGGCTCTTGTGGCGGGACTACGTAGATGAATTTATAAACATTGATTCAATACAGTACACCATTACACCATTGCACCTAAACCAGTACACTATTACACCTTGAAATTATTAGCAAGTGTTTCTTAGATGATTACCAATCTCCTCCATATCCATCACCAGAAGCAAGGGCGTCCTTTGGTGCCACACGCCTGGCATCCTTGTCAATCTTTGGACAATCTACAATTGAATGCCCAAGTCCACCGCAGAAAGAACAGCCCTGTGTACCATCTCCTTGTTCAACATTTTCGAAGGGATCCTCCATTATCATTAGCACCGGAGGAATTCGTTGGTTTGCTTCTTTGAGCAAGTGCTTCAAATCCAATAATGTAGTTTCCTCACAACTCTTATTGATGAAAGTAGTTGCGACTCCAGTCTTTCCACAACGTCCCGTACGTCCGATCCGATGAACGTAGTTTTCAATTTCATCCGGCATGTCAAAATTTATCACCTGCTTGATGTCACTGAAATCCAAACCTTTGGCGGCAATGTCGGTCGCAATCAAAACATCCTTCTTTCCATCCTTGAAACATTGAATTGCTTCATTACGTTCAGCCTGATCTTTCCCTCCATGAATTGATACCGCTTCAACACCCTTTAGCAGAAGGTACTCGTGGATATCATCGACGTCGCCTTTCCGCTCGCAGAAAATGATGACGGGCGGTGACGTCTTTTGAAGGCATTCCAGCAAGTACACAATCTTGGCTTCTTGCTTCACATATTCTACCTCCTGGATGACATCAAGATTTGCAGCTCCGGCGCGACCAACATTCACCACAACAGGCTTGATGAGCGTTTGCTTTGCAAAATCCTGAAACTTTTTCGGAAACGTGGCAGAAAATAGCAACGTCTGCCTCTGATGCTTGAAGTGATTCATAATTTCTCCCACTTCTTCATCAAACCCTAAATCGAGCATTCGATCGGCCTCATCTAGACAAATATACCGGCAAATATCCAACGTGATGTTCTTCTTTTTGAGAAAATCACGTAACCGACCAGGCGTTGCAACGACACAGTGTACACCCCCATCCCTAAAGGGCTGCAACTGTTCTCTGGCATTTTCTCCACCAATCACCAATTGCGACCGTATTTGTGGATATCCTGCCTTGGCCAAAACTTCACACAAATTATTTACCAATTCATACGTCTGCCGAACAAGCTCTCTTGACGGAGCTAGGATAATCCCCACTGGACCCTCACCCCCAACAAGTGGCATGCGCACCTCCTCCTCCAAAGCCGCCATAATAAGCGGTAATGAAAACGTCATGGTCTTTCCTGACCCGGTGAACGCAATCCCGACCATATCTCTACCGGCCAGAGACACCGGCAGACCCTGCATCTGGATTGGAGTCGGTCTTTTAATATTCTTCTCCTTCAAAAACTCCAGAATGGGGCTGGGAAACTTCATATCCTCAAATGACTTCATGGGGGGAGGAGGATCAAATCCCTCCACGAGTATATGCCAATTTTTCCGAATCTTATTCCACCCCTCCTCGCCCTGGTTTAAAATGTGCGGAGGACAGGTCCAGCTAGTCGGTAAACTCTCGGCATAGACTACACCGTGGGCCAGTTCGGAGGCGGCCTGGAGAGCGTTGGTTTGTACCTTGGACGCTTCCTTGAGAATACGGGTCTCTTCCTCTTTTTTCGCAAGATTTTGTCGTTCGGCGACGGTGAGTGTCTGCTTGAGTCGAGCAGCTTGTTCGAGGAGAGTTTGAGCGGTGGCATCCGGATCTTCTTCTTCTCGTCGGTCTTGGGTTTGCTCTTCGCCTTCGCCTTCACTGTCAGTATTGCCATTGCCATTGGTTATATTTGCAGTGCCAGTGGTACCGACAGCTGCTAGCGCCTTTCGACTTTTAGCCATGGTGCTTCTGTCCAATGATGTTTCTCCTTCCTTGTCTCCGTCGGCTTCCGCTGTTCCTTCACCGCCAGTCATGGAACGCAGGACTTCATCCCGTTCCATCCGCATTCGTTTCGCAGCTGATACATGCGGAACATAGGAATTCATGTTTGCATTTGCACTTGCATTATATCCCGACATATTGCGATTCCTTCTATTTCTTGAATTGTCATCTCTTTTGTGTTTGTCTACACGTACGTGTAGAAGGTGACTGAGGGCCTCGAGGTCGTTTGCATTGTCTTCGTTATCGGATCCCTCCTCTTGTTTGCGTTTAGCCCTTAGTTGATTCCGTCTTTCCCTCCATGATGGAACTGGTTCAGAAGGCATTGTACAAGACGAATATTTTGAATGTTTCTTTTGTTTAATTGTTTTGATTGGTTGGTTTGTTGGTCACTTTTCAAGTGAAGTGTGAAGAGTGAAGAGCTATGTACCAACTACCAACAACAAGTACAGTGCGGTGCGCGCTCTGTGCTATACTTGCTCTACCGACCGCCGACCGCCGACCGCGACCGACGCCGTAAAAACTCAAATCTAAATACCCTGAAAACAAATGTCAATACCGTTATTGACAAAGGCAAGGCAAGGAAAGGCAAGGAAAGGCAAGGAAGGAAGAAGGAAGGGTATTTGGTTAAACCGTCGATTATAGCTACATTTTATTATTTTTAGTGTCTATTCAACTCCATTGTTAGAGGTATCATTATTACGATCCGCCGAGTTGCGCTCAGCCCCGCGATCTGCCTGGGTACTATAGCCCCTCTTACACGGGCTTACATTACAGCACACGGAAATTAAAAGTGCTCATTGACGTTTTACAGCCGAAGATCTTTTGATTCCTGGCAGGTTGGGGTAGTGTTGGGGTGTCCATTGATAGTTTACTTTTTAAAATACGGCAGGTTATTTGAGAAGATTCTAAACCGGTTGAATTTATTTACAGTAGGGATGAAAAACGTCAACGAGTGCTTGATTCCCATGTCTTCGAAGTAGTTGGTTCTAAAGTAGAGCGACCGGCGCCACCGTCGTAGGGAAAGTGTTTTCTGGAGAGCCAAGAATGAAGGAACCAGAATTGACAGTTGCCGGGACGAGCAAAGAAAGAGTTCTCACTGACATCTTGGAATTCTTCCATCAGCTTGAGA